>ENA-ORVB01001865-ORVB01001865.1-human-gut-metagenome-genome-assembly--contig:-NODE-1865-length-12907-cov-18.2307_pt1 | contig 12907 bp, 16 predicted proteins | sample MGYA00242090_ERZ509231 | MGnify/ENA primary metagenome ERZ509231 (study PRJEB26280, sample SAMEA2338798) | human gut metagenome | biome: human gut; feature: human-associated habitat; material: faeces...
GTACTAGTATAATCGACAACAATGATGTCTATATCCTGTTTTATTAAATGTGACTTAACTGCTTAAAAAATTTAACAATTAGACAATAACATAACCTTCTTGTAGAATACAAACATGCAAGGAGGAAACGAAAATGAAAACAATGATGATGTCAATGATGCAAATGTATATGTTAAAAAATGTGACCCGGTTTTCAATTCGTTTGTCGCTTATTTAAGTGTGCGATTGCCGGGGAAAGTCCTCGGCTTTTTTTGTTAGATTGGAGTGTTATAAATGATTAATATAGAACATTTGGATAAAACCTATCATTTAAAGAATGCAGACGTACATGCCGTAGATGATGTTTCACTACATATTGAAAGTGGGCAAATCTATGGGGTGATTGGATATTCTGGTGCTGGTAAAAGTACTTTGGTTCGTTGCTTGAACTTTTTAGAGATTCCAGATTCTGGAAGTATTGAAATTGAAGGATTTGGAAAGGTAAGTGCAGATCAAGGAAGTTTAGATATAAGTCAAAAGAAATTAAGAGAGTTAAGACGATCCATAGGAATGATCTTTCAACATTTTAACTTATTAGATCGAAGCACTGTATTTGATAATGTGGCGTACCCATTAAAATATACGGGGTTATCAAAGAAAGAAATTGAAACTCGTGTGGATGAATTATTAGATTTTGTAGATTTGGCAGATAAAAAATATGTGTATCCATCACAATTATCGGGTGGACAAAAACAGCGTGTAGCCATCGCAAGAGCCTTATCAAACAATCCTAAGGTGTTACTTAGTGATGAAGCAACTTCTGCCTTAGATCCAGATGCGACAGAATCCATTCTAAAGTTATTGAGGGATTTAAATAAAAGATTAGGAATAACAATTATCTTGATCACACATGAAATGAGTGTGATTAAATCTATCGCAAATCGTGTGGCAGTTATGGAGAATGGTAAGGTTGTTGAAGAAGGAGATGTATATGATATCTTCGCCAATCCAAAAGAAGAAATCACGAAGAAATTTATTAATTCCTCATCTTCATTATCAAATATAACAAAGTTGATTGAGAATAAGACAATTATTCCTACGGATTGTAAATTAGTTAAACTTACATTCACTAGAGATAGTGTTGGTAGTGCAACCATTTCAAAAATATCTCGTGAATATAATGTGGATGTAAATATCATGTTGGCCAATGTAGATGTCGTTAATGCGGATGCTTTGGGTGGCATTATTGCTTCAATTGAAGGGACTAAGGAAAATGTACAGCGTGCCATAGATTTTCTACATGAATCTAATGTAAAAGTGGAGGTGATTCATCATGCCTAAATTTATAGCGGATTTTTTTCCAAACGTTGCCAATTACTGGGATATATTTTTAATAGCATTGACTGCAACGTATCAAATGTTTTTCATCGCAGGCTTGATTACATTACTAATTGGAGGTGCTTTTGGAATATCATTGATTGTCACAAAGACAGATGGTATTAAGCCAAATCGGATTATTCATTTTATTCTAGAAGTTATCACGAATGTTTTTAGAGCAGTACCATTTATCATCCTATTGATTTTCTTGATTCCGTTAACACGAAGTATTGCGGGTACTTCGATTGGAGTCAAAGGGGCTGTTGTTCCATTAGTCTTTGGAGCGGTTCCATTCTACACAAGACAAGTCGAAACGGCATTAGCGGATGTAAATCCAGGAAAAATAGAGGCTGCTAGAAGCATGGGAAGCTCAACACTAGGAATTATCTTTCGTGTTTATCTGCATGAGGCGTTACCGGATTTGATTCGTGTAACAACTATTACGGCTATTTCATTGATTGGATTAACAACTTCTGCAGGTGCAGTTGGTGCTGGTGGAATTGGTTCGTTCGCAATTAATTATGGACAAAACTTACATTATCAAGATGTTGTGAATTTATGTGTGATCTTATTATTGATCATTGTTTCGTTGATTCAATTATTGGGAAATACATTGTCAAAAGCAACAACGAATAAAGAATTATTTCATAAATAAAAGAGAGGGAAAAGGATTATGAAGACAAATAAATTATTTAAAACATTTTTAACAGCAGGCTTAGTAGCTACAACATTACTTACAGGATGTTCATCAAAGTTATCAAGTGAACCTGTAAAAATTGGTATTCCAAGCGATGCCACAAATGGTGGAAGAGGGTTATTGCTTCTAGAAAAAGCTGGCTTGATTGACGTGGATGACAAGGCTGGTTGGACTCCAGAATTGAAGGATGTTACGAAGTATAAATACAATATTGAAATTGTTCCTACGCAAGCCAATACATTGGTTTCGACTTTGGATGATTTTGGAGCAGCTACAATCAATGGTACATATGCGATTCCAGCTGGATTAAAACCTAAAAAGGATGGCTTGATTACAGAAGTACAAGAAGTAGGAAGTGACAATCCATTTATTAATGTGATCGTTGCACGTACTGCCGATAAAGATAATGAGGATTATCAAAAGGTAGTAAAGGCATACCAAAGTCAGTTAGTGGCTGAATATATTCTAGAAAAGAATAAAGGAGCGAGTGTTCCTGCATTTGATTATGATAAAGATTATACAGTCGATAAAAATTTTGTGAGCGATATTGAAGGATATCAATCAAATTCAGATGGGAAGAAAGTTATTAAGATTGGTACTTGTGGTTCTGCCGATACATTTAGAGCGGTACAAAAAGTATTAGACGATGAAAATTCTGGAATCTATTTAGATGTAGTTGTATTTGATGCATATAACTTACCAAATGAGGCTTTAAATAATGGCGAAATTGATTTGAACTCGTTCCAACACAAAGCATATTTGAAAAATGAATGTGAAGCACAAGGATATGATTTAACAGCGATTGGTGATACAAGTTCTGCTCCATTGACTTTATATTCAAAGAAAGTGGATTCTTTAAAAGCATTAAAAGAGTTAGCTGGTAAAAAAGAAGACTAAATGAAAAAAGCCGATTTATTTCGGCTTTTTACTTCATAAATTGGGCAATATCTTCCTTTAGCTCATCACTAAACTCATCTAGATCATCCATGGTGATTGCTTCATCGCGCAATAATCCTAACAAAATGATAAACATATTTGAACGAGATACATCTCTTGCCAAAACACCAGGACTTTTATAATCCTCATAAATTTTCTTTCGTAGAGACCAGTATTTATCGGAAGATAATGCATCTGAATTTAAAATGGATTTGTATTCCTCAACAAGCTTATCCATATAGGCTTCTTGCCAGCTACCTAGTTTCTTTCTAAATAATTTCCAATCTTTTTCCATGTTGACCTCCTATTTAAAGTTTGAATGATTTGATCAATACTCATAGAGTGCAATTGATCTGTATCTTTTAATGTTTTTGAATTCCAGTGAAATAAAGATACATTACTTGGTTCAGTAAAACTAGAATCGACAGTGCAATTTGGATAACGACTGTACCAGTCTGGATAATACGTTTTCATAATTTTTTGTGTATATCCGACAGCTTGTGAATTTGAATTTCCATTTTGGTCATATGTACCTGAAATTTTAACACCTGGAGGACTAGAGTGAGCAATCAATAAACTGCCATCCTCACATACGGCAAGTACAATATAAACATGAGCATTCGCCATAGAGACAATATCACCTGGTTTTGCGTTTTGAATGGAATCTTTATAGCTTCCTAACTTCATGTTCGCAAATGTTTTAGTCATTTCTTCAGCCTTTAATACATAGCCATTGCCATGATTGGATTTGGTTTCTAATGTATTGTAGATAGACCAACCGACATAGCCTGAACAATCGAGTCCTTTATGGATTTCATACATATAGTTTTCATAATTGTATGAACTATCTTGTGTATCATAGAAGGATTTCCATTCCTTAGATAAGCCCAAAGTTAACGCTTCAGCTCCGGAACCTGTTTGTGCTTCGTTCCAGCCTCCACCATAAATATACAGGGTTTGACCAACGGGTTTTAACGCGTTCTTTAAAAAAGTAGTTGTCGTATGAATGGGTTTTGATTGAACTTTTGTTTCTTCTGTTTTATGACATGAAGATATTCCAAAGATAATTACACACAGTATTAAGATAGGCAATAAAATACGGTCATAGCGAATTTTTCTTTTTTTCATTATTTCTTGACCTCTTCTATCAATTCATTAATATAAGAATCATCAATGTCAAAGCCTAAATAACATAGACCGCGATAGATGAAGTTCATATCACTTAAATTCAGGATTTGATTCATCAATTCCTTTTTCTTGTCATTAATCAAAGACATGTCATAATCACTTGTATTGCCACAAGGATGTGTGCACGTTTTGCAGCTTGGCGATATCTTGTCTTTTTCTTTGTGTACTGTATCAATTAGATCTTGTGTAACTGTATGATTTCTTAGATGTTGAAGACAATCTAAAATAATTGTGTCTGTGTTTTCTGTTTTTGGATTTGAATCCACGGTTTTAGAAAGACCAATTAAAGCAGACCATAATTTAGTTTCCATCAGATTTTACCTCCACATTAAAATAAGTATCTGGATAGGGTTCATCCTTTAAAGTATAGTGCCACCACTCGGATTCTAAAGGGATAAATCCATTATCTAACATTAAATTTCTAAGTGTCTTGCGATTGTTTATTTGATGATTCGTTAATCCTTTTGTGTATAATGGACTCGAAATATCGCCAAAGTAATCAAAGTAAGATCCCATATCTAATTCTTTTCCTGTTTTTTCATCAACTAAAGTTAAATCGACAGTGCTACCTCTGGTGTGCGCTGATTTTTCAATGATAAAGTCATTCTCAAAAAGATATTTTTTGGAATATTTTGGATAGAAAATGGATTTCATTTTATCATTCTCAGTATCTTTCCAAGTCATGAAATGATCAAGGGCACTTTGAGGTCGATAGGCATCCCATATCTTTAATCGATATCCCATTTGTCTTGCCTTTGAATTGATTACTTTTAATTGCTTCACCAATTCTTTTGTTCCTAACGCTACCGGATCTATATAGCCATCAATGATTTCACCAATGAAATTGTAAGTTGTGCAATAGCGAATATCTAAAAGAATATCGGGGATTTCTTTTTGTATATTTAATAATTTCATGTATATATTCTAATATATTTGTTTATGTTAATCCACTTATGTTTTGTGTATAATACATGTTAGAAATGAGGTAATAAACATGAAATTTAGTGATATTGATTTTTCAGCCATTTCAAGAATGATGGACAATATGAGCGATGAAGAAAAGAATAAGTTAAATGACATGGCTCAAAATATGATGAATAATATGAAACAAAACGAAGAGCCTGAAGAAGAAACTGACTTTTATGAAGCTTTAAATATAAATGAAGAAGATTATGCAGATTTTCCGGGAAGTGTCTTAGATCAAATCGAAGCAGGAAGTGATTTGGAAGTCTATTATGAAGATGTAAAGGATGTTGATTTTAGTGCGAGTGCCTTATTTTATGCGAAAGCTACTTTGAATATGTTGCGAAAATATATCTATCCTATCTTTAAGAATTTCTTTGATGGATTTAATAATCCTTCAACGACAACCATCTATTCCTATTTATATCCTTTAATGAACCAGGATAATATTCATAAGTTGTTTGATGAAGAGTTTGGTACACCAGAAGGATGGATGGAACTTAAAAATGCTCTTCAACAAATCTATATTATTTTAAATCGTGCAGAGTATGATTTTGTGAGTTATGAAGATTTACAATTATTAAAAGATATCTTGTTTAATCAAGAAGTATTATTGAAAATTAAGAATCTATGAAAAAGCTAAAAATCAATACGAGTCTTGAACCAATGGATGAATGGACATATGAATCGTATGTGAGTGATTATATATTTGAGAATGTTTGTATTGAAGAAAACTTAGATAATATCACGATGGATGGGTGTAAATTTAGCAAGTGTCAATTTAAAGATTGTAGCTTTAGCTTTATTGAATATATGGATATTATTTTTGATCATTGTGAATTTGAAAATGTACACTTGAATCAATGTAGTTTAAGCCGTGTTCATTTCATTTCTTGTCGAATCAGTGGAATGGAACTTTCACAAAGTTTAGTGCAAGATACATTATTTCAATTATGCAAAGGACATTATTGTGACTTTGGTGGCAGTACATTTAAAGAGTGTGCATTTGACATCAATGATTTAACGGGTTCAGGATTTGTTCAATGTGATTTTAAAAAGACTTCATTTGATAAATGTATATTTAATTCAACGGAATGGTTTAACACAAAATTAAAAGAGCTTGATTTCTCAAGCTGTGAAATTGAAAACATTGCGGTGTCGAGTGATAAATTAACAGGTGTTGTCGTGAATTCATCCCAAGCGCTTGAATTTGTGAAACTTTTAGGTATTGTAGTTAAAGATTGATATATTGTTTCAATCTTTCGGGCATGGATTCAATCAACATATTGACTAGCGTTTCTATATCTAGATACATATTTTTTTCGACCCAGGATTTAGTCATTTCAATAGATCCATGACAATACATTTGAAGTAGAAAGTCTAGTTGTGGATCAATTGTCGTCTTTGTTTCAATTTTCTTTTTGTAGAAATCATAGATACAGCGATAATCATAGTTTGTCAAAGAATTGTAGTCATCTTCTTTAAAGGCTTCTTTAAAGAATGTGTTTTGGCTTTGGATAAAAGTGAATTTTTTGATCAAAGCTTCTTTTAAAGTGGTTTGATCAGCCATTTCTTTAAAAGAGTCTAGGCATAGCTTTTCAAAATACCAGTTTACTAGATCTTCTTTATCTTCAAAATTACGGTAAAAAGTCTGTCGTGTTAAATTTGATTCCTTTGTGATTTGAGTGACTGTAATCTTGTTTAAGGGTTGTGTTTTTAATAAGTTTAATAGCGCATTTGCGATTGTTAGTTTTGTATCGTTCATATAACTATTATATGTCATGACAATTGACTTTAAAAGAGGACTAGCTTAAAATTAAAGAAAAGAATTAGAGGAGTAATGAATATGCAGTTAGGCGAATCGATGGAAGATTATTTAGAAGCCATATTAGTTTTATCAAAATGTTTAGATCATGTTCGTAGTGTTGATGTCGCAAGTTATTTGGGTTTTTCTAAGCCTAGCGTCTCACATGCCGTAAAATTATTGTCTGAGCAAGGATTAATTGTTTTAGATGTTAGTAAATTTTTAACTTTAAGTGAAGAAGGAAAGAGAATCGCAGAAGAAACATATGCGCGTCATACTTTCTTTTCAGATATGCTACAAAATATTGGGGTACCTAAAAATATTGCGACAGAAGATGCTTGTCGTATTGAACATGTGATTTCGCAAGAAACTTTTGAGGCAATTAAAAAGTATTATCAAAATAATAAAGACTAGCTATAGATTGTATCTGTAGCTTTTATTTTGAAAGGAGCAAGGAAAATGAGACCAGAAATATTAGCGCCCGTAGGAAGTATGGAAGCATTAAATGCAGCATTAGCAGCAGGATGTGATGCTGTTTATTTTGGCTTGCCAAGTTTTGGAGCTAGGGCATTCGCGAATAATTTTGACTTAGAAACTACAAAAGAAGTTATTGAAAGATGTCATTTGTGTGGTGTAAAAGTATATATTACGATGAATACAATATTATATGAGGATGAAATAGAGGATGCCTACAATATGGCAAAAAAGGTTCATTCTTTTGGTGTAGATGCGTTGATCATTCAAGATTTAGGTTTTATCCATCTTTTGCATCATAGGCTACCCAATTTGGTGCTACATGCTTCTACACAGCTTTCAGTTTCTAATCCTTATCAAATTGAACAACTAAAAAAATTAGGTGTTCAACGTGTTGTTTTAGCCAGAGAATGTACAAAAGAAGAAATTCAAGCATGTGTAGATACAGGTATTGAAGTGGAAGTCTTTGTGCATGGAGCTTTATGCATTTGTTACTCGGGACAATGTTATTTTTCAAGTGTACATTATGTGCGAAGCGGAAATCGTGGCATGTGTGCGCAACCATGTCGAATGAAATATAGTCTTTATGAAGATGGAAATAAAGTAGATACACATGGGGATTATGTATTAAGTCCTAAAGATCTATCTTTGATTGATGAAGTGAATACACTAGCGGATATGGGGGTTTGTTCATTAAAAATTGAAGGACGAATGAAAAGTGCTCCTTATGTATATGAGAGTGTTTCACAAGTCAAAAAGGTATTAGAGAATATGGAACGTAGTCATTTGGATGAACAAAATTTGCGTGTTACATTCAATCGAGAATATACTGTAGGTCATATGTATAGGGCTAGTGGCAAAGAATTAATGAATAGTAAAACTTGTAATCATCAGGGAATTGAAATTGGTAGAGTTGTTAAAGTAAATAAAAATAAGATTTGTATTCAATTAAGTCAAGATCTGCATCAAAATGATGGAATTCGTTTTGAAAAAGAGAACTTGGGTTGTCATGTGAATTTTATGTATGATAAGAAACAAAAGTTGATTTCTTTCATGCCTAAAAATAATACAGTTCTAATCGAAGGACCAGTAGGGGTTCATGTAGGTAGTATTGTTCGTAAAACGATGGATTCTGAATTGAATAAAACAATTGAGGAAAAAATTCGTACATCGAATCGTCAAAGCATAGTCAATGCGGTTGTCTCTTGTAGTGCAGTTGGAAAGCCGATGGTAATGGAAGTGTATAAGGATTCGACAAGCGTTTGTGTTTCTACTGAAATTGATAGTGTACAGGCGTTAAAGCGTGCAACGGATGAAGAAACGTTAAACAAACAGTTTTCTAAGACAAAAGATAGTTGGGCAAGTTTTGGTCGAATTGAATATCATTTGGGTAAAGACATTTATTTTCCAATTTCAGTTATGAACCAACTTCGTAGGGATGCTCTTGAGAAAATGAAAGAGGCTTGTTTAAAACAAGAGCCGCTTGTTGAAAAAGAATATAGTTATATTCCACAAGAGAGTAAAACCTCATTTGATTTGTTTGAAATTAATTCAATGAATCAAAAGGTTGATGATTCTTCTTGTTATGTGAGTGAAATGTTTAACAGTAATCAAATCTTAGAAAAATCAAATATAACGAGTGTTGATGGATTTGTGAATGCGCATCTAGGTAAAGGAAAAATTGTAGATTCATTAAATGTTTCCAATTCATATAGTGTGGCTGCTATCTTAGAAATGGGATATGAAAGTTGTGTAATCAGTGATGAGTGTGACAAGTATCAGGTTGAAGAAATAATGAAGGGCTTTTCGAATCGTTATCATTTTGATGCTCCAGTCTATAAGACTTTGTATCAGAAACGACGCTTGATGACGATGAAACATTGTCCTGTAAATACGGCTTTAAAAGATGGTAAGAGAATGAATTGCGGTTTGTGCCATCATCATCGTTATGAGCTTGAAGGCTTAGATGGAAAGCGTGTCTTTTTATTTGGAGATAAAGATTGTCACATGCGATTATATGATGTGAATATTATGAATGAAATTGAAAATCGAAAAGATTATGAATCGTATGGAATAAAACATTTCCGCTTTGTGTTTACTGATGAGAACCAAGAGGAAGTTAAAACCGCTTTCAGAGCCTATAATCGTTGATTTTAGATGGCTTGCGTGCTATTATTTTATTAGCTTAAGGCTTAGAGGAGGATATTTTAATTATGCCTATTATTGTTGATGTATATGCTCGTGAAGTTCTAGATTCACGTGGAAATCCAACTGTTGAAGTTGAAGTAACTACAGAATCTGGTGCTTACGGACGTGCTATGGTACCAAGTGGTGCAAGTACTGGTGTTCGTGAAGCTTTAGAATTACGTGATGGAGATAAAGCTCGTTACTTGGGAAAAGGAACAACTAAAGCTGTTGAAAACGTAAACACTAAAATTGCTCCAAAAATTATCGGTATGGATTGCCGTGACCAGGTATTAATTGACAAAACAATGTTAGAATTGGATGGAGACCCATTCAAGAAAAATTTAGGTGCTAACGCTACTTTAGGTGTTTCTATGGCTTGTGCTTTAGCAGCTGCTGATTTCTACGGAGAACCTTTATACAAATACTTCGGTGGATTCAACGGAAAAACATTGCCAGTTCCTATGTGCAACGTTATCAACGGTGGATCACACGCTGACTCTACAGTAGATTTCCAAGAATTCATGATTATGCCAGTTGGTGCTAAGAGTGAAAAAGAAGCTGTTCGTATGGCTGCTGAAACTTTCCACGCTTTAAAATCTGTATTAAAGAAAAAAGGATACAACACTAACGTTGGTGACGAAGGTGGATTCGCTCCAAGCTGTAAAGATGGAAACGAAGAACCTCTTGAATTATTAGTTGAAGCTATGGAAGCTGCTGGATATGTTCCAGGAAAAGATATGAAGATCGCAATGGACGTTGCTGCTTCTGAATTCCACAACACTGAAACTGGATTATATGAATTGAAAAAATCTGGTCAAGGAACTAAGACTAGCGATGAAATGATCGACATGTACGAAGAATGGATCGCTAAATACCCAATCATCTCTATCGAAGATGGATTAGGAGAAAGCGACTGGGACGGATGGAAAAAATTAACTGACCGTCTAGGAGACAAAGTACAATTAGTTGGTGATGACTTATTCGTAACTAACCCTTCAATTCTTTACGAAGGAATCGAAAAAGGAATCGCTAATGCGATCTTAATCAAAGTTAACCAAATCGGTACTTTAACTGAAACATTCGACGCTATCGAAATGGCTAAGAAACACGGATACACTTGCATCGTATCTCACCGTTCAGGAGAAACTGAAGACACTACAATCGCTGACATCGCTGTTGGATTGAACGCAGGACAAATCAAGACTGGTTCATTAAGCCGTACAGACCGTATTGCTAAATACAACCGTTTAATGCGTATTGAAGACGAATTGAACCAACGTGGAACTGTTAACGTTGCTGAATACCTTGGAGACAAGACTTTCTACAACTTACCAGCTGTTGAATTCAAAAAGTAGTATTTCACTAAGAACTTTAGCTAATTAAGACCCTTCGGGGTCTTTTTTTTTGACTCGTTTCGTATTACTATTAAACAAGTAAAAGGAAGTGCTATATGGTTAGGACAATTGTATGTGATTTAGATGGATCTTTAATGAATCCGAGTAGTGGAATCTATGTCAATGAAGCTGTTAAAGAAGCATTGATTGAAGTTGAAAAGAAAAATATTTTAGTTATATTAAATTCAGCTCGATGCTTTCAAGGCGTATATCCATTATCTAAGCAGATTTTAATGCAAGATTTTGGTGGATATGTCATTAGTTGTAATGGCGCTCATTGTTTGGATGTGAAAATGAAAAAGACGATGTTTGAGTATGTAATCTCAAATAACGATGTCTCATCTATTTGGCAATATGCTCAAAAGCATAATTTAGGTGTTGGATATAGTCAACCTGGTTATTTTGTGGCCAATAAAATGACACATGGATTTGAACTAGATATGCATAATTGTGATGTGGATTACATTTTGACGAATCACATGGAAAAGTATCTAAAGGATTCTGTGTGGAAGATGTCTATATCGGATTCAAAAGAGAATATTGATTTGATTTATGATTCTATGAAAGATCATATTGAATCAAATTGTAATGTAAAAGTTGTGCATAGTACAGATACGATGATTGACATTATTCATAAGGATTGTGAAAAGTTAAATAGTGTGAACCGCTTGTTGAAGAATCTTGAAATCTCTTGGAAAGATGTCAGTTCCATCGGAGATGGTTCAAGTGATGCGCCTGTATTAGAAGCATCTGGTCTTGGTGTTACTCTTGAAAATGGTTGTGAAGCATGTAAAAAAGTCGCAAAAAAAAATTGTTCCTTCATGTTATGAAGATGGCTGTATAGAGTGGTTAAAGGAGTTATAAAAATGAGAGTAGTCGATATGCATTGTGATACGATTCTAGAATTATTGAGTCGTGATTTAAAAGGGAAAGAGGCAAGTTTGTATTCAAATGATTTGTCGATTGATTTGGAAAAAATGAAAAAGGGTAATTATTTATTACAGAATTTTGCGTTGTTTACAGATCAAAAAGAACTAGCTATTCCTGAGCAACAGACAATGCGTTTGTATGATGAATATTGTACACAAATGGATAAGTATGCACATTATATTGCACCTGTATATACGTTTAGTGATATTGAGAAGAATGATAAAGAAGGAAAATTATCAAGCTTATTAACTTTAGAAGATGGTGGTGTTTGCTTCAATGATTTAGCAATGTTAAGAAACTACTATCGCATGGGTGTAAGAATGATTGCACTAACATGGAATTATGAGAATGGAATTGGTTATCCAAACCTTTCTATGAAAGATATGAATGGAAATCGACCTAACTATAAGCGTAGTGTAGATACAGAAAGAGGATTGACAGAGTTTGGAATTTCATATGTAAAAGAAATGGAAAGACTAGGCATGATCGTTGATGTTTCTCACTTAAATGATGCTGGTTTCTATGATGTATTGAAATATACGACAAAACCATTTGTGGCATCACATTCAAACGCAAGAAGTGTATGTAATGTAGCACGTAATATGAGTGATGATATGATTCTTCAATTGGCAAAACGTGGTGGTGTCATGGGACTTAATTTCTGTGGCAGTTTCTTAGCGGATCGTGATGATCACAAGAGTTGTGTCGAAGATATGGTGAAACATATTCTATATATCAAAGATCTTGCAGGAATTGATGTCATTGGATTAGGTACAGATTTTGATGGGATTTCATGTCCTTTAGAAATTGAAGATGCTTCTATGATGAATCTATTAGAAGAAGCTTTATATAAGGCAGGGCTTACACAAGAAGAAGTAGAAAAAATCTTCTATAAGAATGTATTAAGAGTTTATAAAGAAGTGGGTAATCCGCAATTAGATAGGGTCGACTAAAAGTTGGCTTCAAGAATTGTAGGGT
>ENA-ORVB01001884-ORVB01001884.1-human-gut-metagenome-genome-assembly--contig:-NODE-1884-length-12848-cov-2.01868_pt1 | contig 12848 bp, 10 predicted proteins | sample MGYA00242090_ERZ509231 | MGnify/ENA primary metagenome ERZ509231 (study PRJEB26280, sample SAMEA2338798) | human gut metagenome | biome: human gut; feature: human-associated habitat; material: faeces...
TCATGGTGATTATTGTTTGCCAAATATTTTTTTAGACCAAGATTATCGTTTTTGCGGTTTTTTGGATATGGGACGTGCGGGAGTAGGTGATCGCCATTATGATTTGTTTTGGGGAAGATGGTCACTTGCTTATAATCTAGGTAATGATAAATATGGTGATTTATTTTATGAAGCATATGGAAATGAAGTAATTGATCCAGAGCGTTTGAAATTAATCGCATATATTGCTTGTCTAGATGGATAAGGGTAAATAACTTGGCGTTTTAAAAATAAAAAATGACGAATATTCGTCATTTTAAAATAAACCTAATAGTGCTTGCATTGATAAACAAACCACAGTAATAGCCACCCAACAGCAAAATCCCATGAAAATTGGTTTGGCACCGCTTTTTACAAGTTTAACAATATTTGTATTTAATCCGATAGCTGCCATTGCCATAACAATAAAAAATTTGCTAAGATCTTTAATTGGTGCGGTAATATTACCAGGCAGGTTGAAGACTGTTGTAATAACAGAAGCTAGGATAAAGAATAAGATAAAGAAAGGAAAAATTTTCTTGAGATTAAAAGTACTTTCACTTTTTTCAGCATCGCGAGTACGTTTAAAAGCTAATACTAAGGTAATTGGAATAATTGCTAGTGTTCTTGTTAATTTAACAATCGTTGCTTGATCTAGGGTATTACTTCCATGAATACCATCCCATGCAGTTGCAGTGGCGGTAACAGAGGATGTATCATTGACTGCACTTCCAGCAAAAAGTCCAAAACCATCATTTGATAATCCTAGCATACCGCCCAAAGTTGGGAAAATTAAGGCGGCAAGAATATTGAATAAAAAGATTACTGATATAGCTTGAGCGATTTCTTCATCGTCAGCTTCGATAACTGGTGCGGTTGCAGCGATTGCAGAACCACCACAAATTGATGAACCAACCCCGATCAGTGTTGAAATCTTTGATGGCATTTTTAATACTTTGCATAGTACATAGGCTACGACTAGAGAAGTTGCAATCGTTGAGATAATTATTGGTAAAGATGAACTTCCTGTTTTTACAATATCGCTTAAATTCATACCAAATCCTAATAATATAACGGCGTATTGTAAGATTTTTTTAGAAGTATATGTGATCCCACTTTGAACTTTGCTTTTATCTTTAACTAAGAATGTAATGATCATTCCCATTAAAATGGCAAATACGGGACCGCCAATCAATGGCAGTTGTTTACCGAGATAGTATGCTGGCATTGCAATAGCTAGACATAGAATAACTCCTAAAGCATTATTTTTTATTTTTGACATTTCTAATCCCCCTTTGTCGAAGTTATTATACATAAATCAAACAATAAATAAAAATTATATATATTTATATAACGATAATAATATGTTATAGTTATAATGAGGTGATTTAATGTTAGATTTTCGGATCGATACTTTTTTGGCGGTATGCAAATATATGAATTTTACTAAAGCAAGTCAGTATTTAAATATTACTCAGCCAGCTGTTTCGGGTCATATTCGTTATTTAGAGGAATATTATGATGTTAAGTTATTTATGTATATTGGTAAAAAGATGCAATTAACTAAAGCAGGAAAAATTTTGCTTGATGTAGCTACAACATTAAAGCATGATGATATTTTTTTGAAAAATAAATTAAATAATTTGTCATTGAAACAAGAGCTGGTTTTTGGAGCAACACTTACAGTAGGGGAATATGTGATGCCTAAAGTGATTGATCAATTGTTAAATGAAAATCAAAACACAATGATTAAGATGCAGGTTGCAAATACAAGTGAGTTATTAAAGATGATCAATGAAGGACAACTTGATTTTGCTTTAGTTGAAGGATACTTTAATAAATTAGAGTATGATTATCGAAAATTTTGTCAAGATGAATATATATGTGTTGGTTCAATTGATTTTCCATTGTCAATAGTCCATGATATTAGTGAATTATTTAAGTATAATCTAATTATTCGTGAAAATGGCTCAGGTTCACGAGAAATTATTGAACGATGGTTAAAAGAGCGGAATTTAGATATTGATGATTTTAGTAATATTATTGAAATTGGTAATATTAATATGATCAAACGTCTTGTTAAAAATAATCATGGAATAACTTTTATCTATAAATTAGCTGTTGAAAAAGAATTAGCTGAAAGAAGATTGAAGCAAGTCAAAGTAAATGCTTTAACAATAAAACATGATATTAATTTTATCTGGCGTAAAAATAGTGTTTTTAATGACTACTACGAAGAATTATTTGAGGTGTTTCGATTGCAAAATGATAAAGTATTGCTATAATTACGTTTGTAAGGAGTGATGATTATGCCTTTGACAGATGATGATTTTTTAAAGGATAGTAAGTTAGAACTTTATAATGAAGTGATTGAAAGTCTCCAAGAACAAGAAGAAACTACAGATGTCTTGGATTATGAATTTGATTTAGAAGAAGAATAGTGATGTATCCTCGATACATCATTTTTAAGGAGAAAATATGATTGAAGAATATATAGCTAATAATCAATTTCAAGATGCACTTGATCTATTGAATGATATGGATGACGAAATGACGCGGTATCAGCGTCTTGTTTGTCTTTATGGTTTAGGTGAATATCAAATGGCTAAAGCTGAAGGAATGTTAGCAAAAGCGAAAGCAAGTAATACCTATTATGATGTTGTAAGTATTTATGTGGCTACTTTAAAGGAACTAGAGGAGTTTGAAGAAGCAATCAATATCATGGTAGAAGAATTATCAATGCCATATATTCCGTATGAATATGAAGCAATCTTTAATGCTGCTCATGATGAACTGCTGTTAGCTAAACGTGAAGCAAACGAGGGAATGGAACGGCATAATAATGCTTTTAGTTTGGATGATATGGAAAATATTTTGATGAAAGATTTGCCTAATGAGGATTTATTGTATATGGCAATTGAACAAATGGAAGGAATTAATATTCGGCGCCTATTACCAGCTATTCGTAATTTTTTGAAAGATGAAAATAAGCCTAGCTTCGCTAAGAGTTTACTCATTGAATTGATGATTGATCAAGAAATAGATGAAGAAATGACCTTGGTAAAAAAGGGGATTGAATATGGAATTAATCCAAGTTATGCTCCATTAGTTTTGAATCAAGAAGTTGGTGGAACGATCTTAAATCTTTTATCTGAAGGAATTGAAGATGATAATCCTTCGTTATATTCATTGTGTGAGCAGTTTCTAAATTTCTATCTATATTTAGTTTATCCTAAATATATCGATGATTATGATTATCGTCCAATTGCTGCAGCAATTCATTATCATATTGCGTCGATGCAGTATATTGACATTGAATTAGATGATATCGAGTACCTTTATAATTGTGATAAAGAAGAAATTTTAGAAAAATTAAATGAAATTAAAGAAATTGAATATTAAAGTACTGAAATTGCAAGATTAATTGTTCAAAAAAGTTGAATTAATAGTATTGTTAGTATATAATACGTGATGAAACTAAAAAAGGAGAATAGTATGAAAATCAATAATAAAAAATTAGAAAATGCAATCGTAGAACTAACAGTAGCATTTGATAGTGAAGAATGGAAAGCTACTCAAGAAAAAGCACTTGATAAATTAGCTAAAAATGTAAAAATCGATGGTTTTAGACCAGGTAAAGCACCTGCAGCTATGGTAAGAGCAAGAGTTTCTAAAGCTAGTGTTTTAGAAGAAGCAACAGATATGATTTTACAAACAAAATTTGTTGAAATTTTAACTGAAGCAAATGTTGAACCAGTAGCACAACCTGCTTTAAGTGTTCAAAAAGTAGATGCTGATGAATTGGAAGTTCAAATCTTAGTACCAGTAAAACCACAAGTTGAGCTTGGTGAATATAAAGGATTAGAAGTTAAAAAAGGTCGCGTTACAGTAACTAAAAAAGAAATCGAAGAACAATTAGCAAACTATCAAACTCAATTTGCTGAATTAACAGTAAAAGAAGGTGGGAAAGTTGCTAAAGGTGATACTGCAGTAATTGATTTTGAAGGATTTGTAGGCGGTGTTGCTTTTGAAGGTGGAAAAGGTGAAAACTATCCATTAGAAATCGGTAGTGGTTCATTTATTCCAGGATTTGAAGATCAAGTGATTGGAATGACTGTAGATAAAGAACAAGATATCGTTGTTACTTTCCCAGAAGATTATGGTGCAGCTGATTTGGCTGGTAAAGAAGCTACTTTCAAAGTGACTGTACATGAAATCAAAGAAAAACATTTACCAGAAATTGATGATGAATTAGCTAAAGATGTAAATATTGATGGTGTTGAAACTTTAGATCAATTGAAGGATCATATCAAAGCTAATATTAAAACTCGTAAAGAATCTGAAAATGAAAATAAATTCATGGATGATTTATATAAAGCAATCGTAGCGTCTTCTAAAGTAGAAGACAGTGATGCTTTATTAGAACAAGAACAAGGATTAATGTTACAAGAAGTTGAACAAAATTTACAAAGACAAGGGTTAAATTTTGAAGTTTACCAACAATTTACTGGTAAATCAAAAGATGATATCAAAGAAGATATTAAACCTCAAGCTGAAGAAAGAGTGAAATTAAATGCTATTCTTGCAGCAATTATCGAAGAAGAAAAATTAGCAGTTAGTGATGAAGAATTAGAAACAGAATTAAAAACAATTGCTGAATATTATCAAAAAGAATTAGACGAAGTTAAGAAAATTTTCGAAGGAAATATGAGCCGTATCGAAAACGATTTGTTAACTCGTAAAGCTGTTGATTTAGTAAAAGACAACTTAAAATAATGAAAAGACGCTCATGCGTCTTTTTAGTAAAATAGCGAAATAGGAGGAAATAGAATGAATGAACAAACTGTATTAACGTTACCGGTAGTTTGTACACGGGGCATGATTGTTTTCCCAGAAAACAGGTTAACATTAGATGTTGGTCGTCCAGTGAGTTTAAAGGCACTTGAATTAAGTGCTAATGAACATGATAACAATATCATTTTTGTCTCACAAATCAATCCATTAGTGGATAATCCTTCTTTTGATGATGTGTTCCATATTGGAACTCTTTGTAAAATTGATCGTAAAGTGCGCCGTGACAGTTCGGGAACTATCAAATTAACTGTTTTGGGGGCAAAAAGAGTTAGGCTGACTAACTTTGAAGAACAACAAGGAAGTATCTACTCAACTGTTGAAATTATTGAAGATGAATTTGGAGATCGAAATGAAGAAGTTGCTTTAGTTCGTAAGACAACTTCGTATTTTGAACAAGCAAAACGCAGTATGCCAAATATGCCGCTAGATTCAATCAATCGATTAACTAGTGGAGTATCAGCAAGTGTTTTAGCTGACACAATTGGACAATATTTACCAATTGATCTTAATCAAAAACAAAAAATCTTAGAAACTATTAATATCAATGAACGTTTATTATTAGTAGCTAGTTCAATTGAATCGGAAAAAGTGATAGGTGAAATTGAAGAAACGATTAATCGTAAAGTTCGTGAAAGTATTGATGAAAATCAACGTGAGTACTATTTAAGAGAAAAACTTCGGGCTATTAAAGAGGAATTAGGTGATAGTGTACCGAAGGAAGACGATGCAGAAACGATTCGTGAAGAACTTGAAAAAAATCCTTATCCACAGCATGTTAAGGATAAAATTGAAGAAGAATTACGCCGTTTTGAAACAATGCCAGCAGCTTCTTCAGAAGCTAATGTAGTAAGAACATATATTGACTGGATGATGAAAACACCTTGGTATCAAGAAACTAAAGATGTTGAAGATATTCAAGCAATTGAAGATGTTTTAAATGAAGATCATTATGGTCTTGAAAAGGTAAAGGAACGAATTGTTGAATACTTAGCGGTTAAACAAATGACTAAATCGCTAAAAGCACCAATTATTTGTCTTGCTGGGCCACCAGGGGTTGGGAAAACTTCAATCGCTAAAAGTATTGCCCGTGCACTACAGCGTGAATTCATCAAGGCATCATTAGGTGGAGTTAAAGATGAAGCTGAAGTACGTGGACATCGTCGTACTTATCTTGGGTCTATGCCAGGAAGAATTATTCAAGGGATGAAGAAAGCGGGAGTAATAAATCCGGTCTTCTTACTTGATGAAATCGATAAGATGTCAAGTGACCCGACTAGTGCAATGCTTGAAGTTTTAGACCCTGAACAAAATAGTCAATTCTCTGATAATTATTTGGAAGAACCATATGATTTATCAAAAGTATTGTTTATCGCTACTGCAAATGATCTAGGAAATATTCCAGCTCCGCTTAGAGATCGTTTGGAAATCATTGAACTATCTTCATATACAGAACAAGAAAAACTAATGATCGCTAAAAATCATTTAATTAAAAAGCAGTTAGCTTTACACGGTTTAAAGGAAGATCAACTAGTAATTGAAGATGATGCAATTATGGCGATTATTCGTCACTATACGCGCGAAGCTGGAGTTCGTGATCTTGAGAGATTGCTGGCAAAGATTTGTCGTAAAGCGGTATTAATCGTTTTAAAAGAAAAACGTGATAACTTAACAGTTAATAAAGAAAGTTTAGAAAAACATTTAGGTAAAGCACCATTTGAACATACTAAGAAATTAGATCATAGCCAAATAGGTGTCGTTACTGGTATGGCATATACACAATTTGGTGGAGATATTTTACCAATTGAAGTCAATCATTTCCAAGGATCTGGTAAATTTATTATTACTGGTCAATTAGGGGATGTAATGAAAGAATCAGCATCGATTGCATTAGACTATATGAAAGCTAATAAAGAGAAATATGGTCTTGAAAAAATTGCATTTGATAAAGAAGATATTCATATTCATGTGCCTGAAGGAGCTGTAAAGAAAGATGGCCCTAGTGCAGGTGTTACCTTGACCACTGCTATCTACTCAGCTTTTAAAAATCAGCCGGTTCGCAATGATATTGCTATGACGGGTGAAATTACATTACGGGGAAATGTGCTGCCAATTGGTGGTTTAAAAGAAAAATCAATTTCAGCGCATCGTTCTGGAATTAAAAAGATTATTATCCCAAAGGATAATGCTAAAGATATTGATGATATACCAAAATCTGTTCAAGATGAATTAGAAATCGTATTAGCTGATCATATTGATACAGTACTAGATCACGCACTTGAAAAATAGGGTTAAAAATAACCCTTTTTTTCTTATTGTGTGGTACAATGAAAAAGGTGATGAGAATGGTAAAAATAAAGAAAGCAGAATATGTTTTATCCGCAGCATGGAAAAGTCAATGGCCAGAAGAAAGTTTTCCTGAAATGTGTTTGGCGGGACGTAGTAATGTTGGTAAAAGCAGTTTTATTAATGCAATGTTAAATCATAATGGTTTAGCTAAAGTTTCAGGAACTCCAGGAAAGACAAGAACATTAAATTTTTTTAATGTCAATGATGCATTATATTTTGTTGATGTTCCTGGTTATGGTTATGCTAAAGTTAATGATAGTATTACTAAGCAATTTGGTAAGACAATGGATGAATACATAACTTTACGTTCAACTTTAAGAGGATTTATTTTATTAGTTGATTATCGTCATAAACCGACTAAAGATGATGTGCTGATGTATGAATTTGTTAAACATCATGATGTTCCGGTAATGGTCGTGGCAACCAAAGAAGATAAATTAAAAAGAAATGATCTGAAAAAGAATGAAAAAATTATCAAAGATACTTTGGGGTTTCATCCTGAAGATAAATTTGTTCGTTTTTCAAGCTTAAGGAAAAAAGGAATTGAAGAAGCATGGAACTTTATCTATGAGCTATGCGATATTAATTTTAATTAGATTTTAAAAAGTAAAATGATGGTAGATGCAAGAAAGATAGAGCTTTTAAATGTATCTACTTTTATTTTGTTTAAATAATATCAAAGTATCTAGATTCTGGTGGAACAAAGTAGAATGAATTAGTATATTCTATAAAAGGCGGTCTTTTTTCATATTTTTAAGAATCGTGCATATAGTTTGATGGGAGGTATATATGCAAAAGATATATTTTGAAAAATGGATTGATTTAAATCATCAATTGAATGAATTATTATCATTATCAGTAGATGAGTCTATTAATTACAAGATTGAAAGTGTAGGCGTTCGAGCAGTAGGAAGTTTAATTGTTAAAGGAGAGTATAATGGCAATCATAAATTTGATGAAAATATTGAATTAGATGTATTGGCAACATTTGATAAGATTGTTGATCAGCGAGATTTCAATATTAAAGTTGAAGATTTTGATTATTTTATTAAAGATGGAAATATCCAAATTAAGATTGAAGTAGGTATTCATGGGGTGGTAGAAGGAGAAGATCGATATGTACGGGATGAGCATCTTGGGCATGATGAAGCACTTGAAGAAATTGAAAACTTAATCAAGGATACTGAACCAGCTAATGCTTCAATTGAGCAATTAGTTCGAGCTAAACCTGTCGAAGTCCAAGAAACTGGGCCAGTAACTCCAGCTTACGTTGCTCAAGCAAAGCAGCCAGAAAGTAAGCCGATGGCTGCTGAAACTACGACTTCAACAGTAAAAGAGATAAAAGCAGTGGCAAAAGAAATGGATAATCATCCTAAAAACTTAGAAACATCAAAAGTTGCTGTAATACCGCAGAAATCAGAGTCATCAGTACACGCAGCAAAAGAACCGGCTGTTCATATGACCAAAGAACCAATGGCACATGTTGCTAAAGAAGCTGCTGTAATGGAAGTCAGTAAAAAAGAAACAGCTATGGCTGAGGAGATTAGTGAACAACTTCAAGAAAAGGTTTACCAAAGCAAGTCACGACCAATTTTTCAAGACACTAGCGATAGTGTGGGAACTTATTACTTATATATAGTTAAAGAAAATGATAGTTATAGTGAAGTGGCGACCCGTTATAGTGTGGATGAAGAAATAATCCGCAATTATAACCAAGATAAGGCTCTAGAAGCCGGCAGTGTCTTAATCATTCCATATGTTCCATGAACGAATTAATTAAGGAAGCCTATTCACTAGAAGTTATTGGTTATATTAAAGTAACAAAAAAAGTCTATAAAGTAAAATGTCGTGAAGGATTCTTTTGTTTAAAGTTTGTTGAAGACAATGGATTGACTGTTGTTATTGATCATATAGAGAGCTTGCATTTAAAATGCTTTTTGCCAGTAATCAGAAATTATAAAAAACAAGTTCTAACAAGTTATGAGGATAAAACTTTTTATTTAAGTCCTTGGTTAGCAAGTGATAATGCAATCGTTAAAGAATTAAAATTAAAATTTTATTATGAATGCTTATCATATTTGCATTCAACTTCTTTTTTTAATTATAGTGTTTCAAAGAGTTTTTTTAAACGTCAAATTGAAGATATAGCAAATATTATTCATGAGCGTCAAGCTTATTACAATGAAATTATGAGTAATTTTGAAGTTTTATCGTATCGTAGTCCAACAGGATGGATGTTTGTTTTAAATTATCATCGAATTGAAGGTTGTCTAAAAAAAGCCTTAGAACTTTTGGAATGCTATGAACAATATGTTTGCAATCTAGATACGATAAGATTATGTCTGACATATAATAATTTTAATTATAGTCATGTAATGATGAAAGAAAGTAAATTAATTTCTATTGATCAAATTAAAATCAACTTATGTATTTATGATATTTATAATATGTATCAAAGAATTCCAGAGTTTATCTTTGATTTTGACGTTATTCTTGATAGTTATTTTTGTAAGATAAAGCTCTTAAAAGAAGAGCGGCTTTTATTACAGTGTTTGTTACATGTTGTTCCGATCATTGAATTAGGACATGATGAAATTAATAATATTATCATGATGTCTCGCTTATTATATTATTTGGATTCAATTTCTTCGTTAAATAAAAAGTTAGCGATTGACTAGGGCTGATGATTTTGTTAGAATATTTCTAGCAATGATTAGGAGGAGTAGATCCAGAAACTTTTAAGAGAGTCCCTGGCTGGTGGAAGGGGATAAGATAATGGATTGAAGGTAGCCTAGGAGCATGTCTATTGAAAAAAAGTAGGTAGACACGTATGACTGCGTTAAGGTCTTGAGGCATAGATAAGCTATGCAAAGTAAGGTGGTACCACGAGCATTCGTCCTTATGACGGTGCTTTTTTATTTTAAGGAGGAAATTATGAGTTATTCAGTGGTTTGGATTTTATTTTTAGGTGGATGTTTATTTTTAATGTATTTTTATAGTGGTAAAATGCGTCAAGTTAAAAAATATCAAAAACAACAGCGGGCTGCATATGAAGAAAACCGGGTTAAGTATAGTCATTTTACAAGCGAAGTGTTTGATCAAACTCCTGATGAAGAGTTAACACATGCTGTTTTATTCCACCTTTTAGCAAAAGAAGATAAATTGTATGAAGGAGAAGAAATTACTGGAACATTGATTGATGTAATGACACCAAGTGAATTACTGATCTACACTATTTATCAAGTAGAACTTTCAATGGAAGGAGGGCGTGGTTCATTGCACTCATTCTTTATTAAGGAACCATATTGCCTTTATCGTCCATATGCCATTAAAGCATTTGAGGCTGTGGATTGCCATGAAATTGCTGAGTTGATGACTGCAGCAGAAAAATTAGCTGTAATGATTGAAAATGAGGAAGAAATTGAATTAGATGAAGATAGTGATTATGGAAAATATAATTTTTCTGATTTTACAAGCTCATTATTGTCAATGTTGAAATCTTCTGGAATTGTTAATAAAGCAGCTAAATTTATTCGTGAAAACAAAAATGATTTTATTGATTTGGAGGTAACAACTGATGAGCAAACAACTGGAACCGAAGTATAATCATCATAAAGTAGAAGAAGGAAAATATCGTCATTGGATCGATAAAAAATATTTTGAAGCTGGTGATACTAGCAAAAAGCCGTATTCAATTGTTATTCCCCCACCTAATGTAACTGGTAAATTACACTTAGGTCATGCTTGGGATACAACTTTACAAGATATGATCATCCGTTATAAAAGAATGCAAGGTTATGATGCTTTGTGGCTGCCGGGAATGGATCATGCGGGTATTGCAACTCAAGCTAAGGTAGAGGCAAGGATGCGTGAAGAAGGTATTTCTCGTTATGATCTTGGTCGTGATGGCTTTTTAGAAAAAGCATGGTCATGGAAGGAAGAATATGCTTCAATTATTCGAGCTCAATGGGAAAAATTAGGTTTATCATTAGATTATTCTAAAGAACGTTTTACTTTAGATGATGGTTTAAGCGAAGCAGTTAAAGAAGTATTTGTTAAATTATATAATGAAGGATTGATTTACCAAGGGAAACGGATCATTAATTGGGACCCAGTTCAAAGAACGGCATTAAGTAACATTGAAGTGATTCATAAAGAAATTGAAGGGGCGATGTATTATTTTAAATATCAAATCGTTGATAGTGATGAACAATTAATTATTGCGACAACACGTCCTGAAACAATGTTTGCCGATCAAGCTATATTTGTGCACCCTGATGATGAACGTTATACTCACCTAGTCGGGAAAAAAGCAATCAATCCAGCTAATGGTGAAGCGTTACCAATCATGGCTGATAGCTATATTGATATGTCATTTGGGACAGCGGTAATGAAATGTACCCCTGCTCATGACCCTAATGACTTTGCGTTAGCAAAAAAATATAACTTAGAAATGCCAATTTGTATGAATGATGACGGAACTATGAATGAACTGGCACATAAATATGCAGGAATGGATCGTTTTGCTTGTCGAGAGGCTTTGGTTGCTGATTTTAAAGCAGCTGGGGTTGTTGACCATATTGAAAAACATATGCATCAGGTGGGGCATTCAGAAAGAAGTAATGCAATCGTTGAACCATATTTATCAAAACAATGGTTTGTTAAAATGGAGCCATTAGCTAAGGCAGCTTTAGAAAATCAGTTAAAGGATTCTAAAGTAAATTTTGTCCCTGAACGTTTTGAAAAAACATTTAATCAGTGGATGGAAAATATTGAAGACTGGTGTATATCTCGTCAATTATGGTGGGGACATCAAGTACCGGCTTGGTATCATAAAGAAACCGGTGAAGTTTATGTTGGGAAAAATCCACCTGCTGATTTAGAAAACTGGAAACAAGACGAAGATGTCCTAGATACATGGTTTTCAAGTGCACTATGGCCATTTTCAACACTTGGATGGCCTAATACCGATAGTGAATTATTTAAGCGTTATTTTCCTACCAATACTTTAGTTACAGGGTACGATATTATTTTCTTCTGGGTGAGCAGAATGATTTTCCAATCATTACACTTCACTGAGGAAAGACCATTCGAACATGTTTTAATTCATGGTTTGATTCGTGATGAACAAGGGAGAAAGATGTCAAAATCGTTAGGCAATGGTGTTGATCCGATGGATGTTATTGATGAATATGGTGCTGATACATTACGCTTCTTCTTAACAACTAATTCGGCACCAGGAATGGATTTGCGTTATATTCCGGAAAAATTAGAAGCATCATGGAACTTTATCAATAAAATTTGGAATAGTGCTCGTTTTGTTTTAATGAATATTGATGATGAAATGAAATTTGAAGAATTATCATTTGATAATCTAAATCTTTGTGATAAATGGATTTTAAATCGTTTAAATGAAGTGATTCGTGAAGTAGATATTAACATGGATAAATTTGAATTTGTTAATGTTGGTAGTGAGTTATATAAATTTATTTGGGATGACTTCTGTTCATGGTATATTGAACTTACAAAAGTACATTTAAATAGTACTAATGATACAGAAAAACAGGCAAGTTTAAATACATTAGTTTATGTTTTAAATGCGATTGTTAAAATGCTGCATCCATTCATGC
>ENA-ORVB01001887-ORVB01001887.1-human-gut-metagenome-genome-assembly--contig:-NODE-1887-length-12815-cov-2.54193_pt1 | contig 12815 bp, 12 predicted proteins | sample MGYA00242090_ERZ509231 | MGnify/ENA primary metagenome ERZ509231 (study PRJEB26280, sample SAMEA2338798) | human gut metagenome | biome: human gut; feature: human-associated habitat; material: faeces...
GGCCGCATGGCCGCCGTGGGGATCATGATCCTTGTGATCCTCTTCATCCTTCTCGTGCTTTTCCCGCTGGTCGGCCGCAAGGGCCGCGGCCGCTGCGTCAGGCGCGTCTGCCGCGTGCTCATGCGCGTGCTCGGCGTGCGCATGACCGTCAGGGGCGCGGTGCCCGTCGCGCAGAGCGCCGAATGCGGCGTGAACGGAGAGGGACCGGGCTACATGGTCTGTGCAAACCACGTTTCCTTCATCGACATCTTCATCCTCGATGCGGTCCTTCCGTGCCGCTTCGTCGCCAAGAAGGAGATCGCCTCCTGGCCCGTCTTCGGCTTCATCGCCAGGGGAACAGGCACGCTCTTCATCGACCGCAGCCGCAAGCGCGCCGTGCTTGAGATCGCCGACGCTATGGCGGGCGCCATCAACGAGGGCACCAACGTGCTCTTCTTTCCCGAGGGCACGACGGGCAACGGCCTTGAGCTTCTGCCTTTTCATCCGAATCTCTTCGAGGCCGCCGTCCGCTCGGGCGCGCAGATTCTGCCCGTGACGCTCCGATACACGCTCGACGGCAAGCCGAGCGGGCTCGTTTCCTATGCGGGGGACGTCGCGCTCTTCACGGTCCTCAAGCGAATCCTCTTCACGCCGGGACTCGGCGTCGAGGTGACGGTGCTCGATCCCGTCTCCGTCGACGGAAAGACCCGCCAGGCGCTCTGCCTTGAGGCATCCGCGCTCATGTCGGGGGCGCTCGGCGTCTCCGACGTCACCGCTGAACGCGAAGAGGCCCGCAGGCGCCGCCTGCAGGCCATGTCCGAAACGAAGGCCGAAGCCGAAAAGACCGTCTGAGACGGACTTATTTGTATTTGAAGGGGTCTGCCCAGCAGGGGCAGTCCTCCTGATAGATCCGCCTGTCGGGGAAGCGCACGGCGGTGAGCTTCCCGCCCCACAGGCATCCCGTGTCGATGGCCACGATGTCGTCGCGGCGGATGAGGCCCAGCATGGACCAGTGGCCGAAGCAGATGGGCGTGCCCGCCATGGGGCGCTTCGAGTATTCGAACCACGGGATCAGGTGCTTGGGTGCGGAGCCGATGTCCTCCTTCTGCTTGAAGTCGAGCTCGGCCGTCTTTTTGTCCACGAAACGCATGCGCGTGAAGCAGTTGAGAATGGCCTGCATGCGCTCGCCGCCCTTGAGCCCGTCGTCCCAGTCGCTGTTGCCGTACATCTGCTGGAGCATGGCCTTCCAGTCGGGCCCCGACAGCACGGCCTCGGCCTCGCGTGCGAGTCCCCTGGCCTTTTCCAGCGTCCAGAGCGGATGAACGCCCGCATGCACGAAGACGGCGTCCTCGGTTTCGATCATGATGGACTGGTGCCTGAGCCACTCGATGAGTTCGTCCGCGTCGGGCGCCTCGAAGATTTCTCCGATCGTGTCCTTCTTGTGCACCTTGCTCGCACCTGCCGCCACGGCCAGAAGGTGCAGGTCGTGGTTGCCGAGCAGGCATCGCGCCCTGCTGCCGAGGCCAGCGACGCGCCGAAGGGTCGCTAGCGATTCGGGCCCCCTGTTGACGAGATCGCCGAGGAAGATGAGCGGGGCGTCCTCCGGGAGCTGTTCGAGCAGACCGTCCAGGCTTTCCAGACAGCCCTGCAGGTCGCCGATGGCGAAGTACGGGTTCGTGACCATAAGAATCTCTAATTCGTGCTAGTCTTTACGACAATTTCAGCGTTGATTGCCCCGACTGAGGGACAACCCTGATTTTCTCAATTGTACTTTTTATTGGTCACAAGACAATGAAGCCTGTTCGCAAAGTCGTGTTCCCCGTCAACGGTCTCGGCACCCGCTTTCTTCCCGCCACGAAGGCGATGCCCAAGGAAATGCTCCCCGTGGTCGACATGCCCCTGATCCAGTACGCAGTGGCGGAAGCCGCTGCGGCGGGCATCACCGAAATGATCTTCGTGACCGGCCGCAACAAGCGCGCCATCGAGGACCACTTCGACTCCTATCCCGAACTCGAGCGCGAGCTTGAGGAAAAGGGCAAGGACGAGCTTCTCGAGCTCGTGCGCGGCATCGTTCCCGCCGGCGTCAAGTGCATCTACATCCGCCAGCCCAAAGCCCTCGGCCTCGGCCACGCCGTGCTGTGCGCCAAGCCCGTCGTGGGTGACGAGCCCTTCGGCGTCATGCTCGCCGACGACCTCGTCGACGCTCCGAGCTCCTGCATCGGCCAGCTGACGGCCGTGCGCGAAGCCCGCGGCGGCGGTTCCGTGATCGCCGTCCAGGACGTTGCTCCCGAAGCCACGAACAAGTACGGCATCGTGAGCGTGGATGACACGAGCCTGCAGACCTCCCAGATGCGCGGCATCGTCGAGAAGCCCGACCCCAAGGTCGCGCCGTCCCGCATGGCCGTGATCGGCCGCTACGTCTTCGAACCCGAAGTCTTCGACTACCTCGAGAAGGTCACGGTCGGCGTCGGCGGTGAAATCCAGCTCACCGACGGCATCGCCTCGTCGCTCGACACGGTGCCGACCTACGCCCACCGCTTCGAGGGCACGCGCTTTGACTGCGGCAGCAAGCAGGGCTTCCTTGACGCGACCATTCACTTCGCACGCAAGCGCGGCTTCAAGATCAACTGATCCCGCCTTCCGCAAGAATGACAAAACCCGCACAGGCCGACAGCCGTGCGGGTTTTGTTGTTTCAGAGGGCTTCGGGAGGCCGTCAGGCGCCGCGGACCTTCTTCAGAAGGGCCGTGGTGGAGCGTTCGTGCTCGAACTGAACCGTGACGGTCCTGGCGCCCCAGGTGGAGACGAGCTTCGCCTCGGGGAGGTCCTCGATGCGGTAGTCGCCGCCCTTGACGTAGATGTCGGGGTGGGCAAGCTCGACGGCCTTGAGCGGCACCTTGTCCTGGAAGACGACCACGAGGGAGACGGACTCGAGCGAGGCGAGTACGGCGGCGCGGTCGGCCTCGGTGTTGATCGGACGGTCGTCGCCCTTGCCGAGCATCTTGACGGAGGCGTCGCTGTTGATGGCCACGACGAGACTGCCGCCGAGGCTGCGGGCCTGGGCGAGGTAGGTGACGTGGCCGCGGTGCAGGATGTCGAAGACGCCGTTGGTCATGACGACCGGATGCGCAAGCGCGGCGGCGCGCTCGGCGAGCTCGTCCATCGTGCAGATCTTGCCTTCAAAGGCAGGGGCGGGTAGACGGGTGCTCACGGGAGACTCCTTTGCTTGAGTTGTGCGAACCAGGGGGAGGCGACGGCGTCGGCCAGACTTCTGAAGGCCCCGGTGGCGTCCGCGGAGGGAACGGGGGCCTCAAGGCCGTCGGTGCCGAGCTGAATGCGCTCAACGCAGCCTGCGGCGCGGCCTGCCGTCATGTCGCCCGGCTTGTCGCCGAACATGATCGAGGTCGAAAGGTCGATGCCGAGGTCCTCGGCAGCCTTGAGAAGCATGCCGGGACGGGGCTTCCTGCAGTCGCAGTCCATGCGGTAGGGCGGATTCGCCTTTTCGGGATGGTGTGGACAGAAGTAGACGCCTGCGACGGGGGCGCCCGCCTCGGCGAAGCGGGCCTTCATCCAGTCGGTGAGGCGGGTGAAAGCGGCTTCGTCGTAGTATCCGCGTCCGATGCCCGACTGGTTGGTGACCACGACGAGCAGGTAGCCTGCTTCCGAGAGGGCGCGGGCGGCCTCAAGGACGCCCGGAACCCAGTCGAACTCCTCGATCTTGTGGACGTAGGCGTGATCGATGTTGATCACGCCGTCACGGTCGAGAAATGCGGCCTTTCTCATCATTCTTCCACGTTCGGGAAGGCGGCGAGGAGGTTCTGCATGTACTCGCGGGTGCCCTCCTGAACCGTGCGGAACTCGACGTCGCAGCCGGCCTTGCGCAGATTCTCGAGGTTGGCCTGCGTGAAGGCCTGGTACTTGCCCTTGAGGGCTTCGGGGAACGCGATGTACTCGAGCTCGCCCGTCGCGACGGCCTCTTCGAGCGTGAGCTGCTGCCTGCCGTCGTGTTCGCGCAGGGCGTTGATCACGGACAGGGCGACGTCGTTGAACGGCTGGGCTCGGCCCGTGCCGCAGTTGTAGACGCCGGAGACGGGCTTGTCGAGGAAGTGCATAAGCACCTTGCAGACGTCGCCGACATAGACGAAGTCGCGGGACTGCTCGCCGTTGCCGTAGCCGAGGCAGCCTTCAAAGAGCTTGACCTTGCCCGTGCGGCGGTACTGGAAGTACTGGTGGAAGGCGACGGAGGCCATGCGGCCCTTGTGCTGCTCGTTCGGGCCGTAGACGTTGAAGTAGCGCAGGCCGATCACGGGAGCGCGAAGGCTCTTGAGTTCGCGGCGAAGCACCTGGTCAAAGAGGTACTTGGAGTAGCCGTAGACGTTGAGCGGGCCTTCATAGCGGACGTCCTCGATGAACTCCTGGTGCGCGCCGTACGTGGCGGCGGAGGAGGCGTAGATGAAGGGAATGCCGAGTTCCTGGGCCCAGCGGTAGAGCTCAAGCGTGTAGCGGTAGTTGTTCTCCATCATGTACTTGCCGTCGTGCTCCATCGTGTCGGAGCAGGCACCCTGATGGAAGATCGCCTCGGGCTTCGGAGCGGAGCCGTCACGCACGCGGGCGATGAAGTCGCGCTTGTCGAAGTAGTCGGAGATGCTGCACTTGGCAAGGTTCTGGTACTTTTCGCCGCGTTCGAGATTGTCGACGGCGATGATGTCGGTGATGCCGCGCTCGTTGAGGGCGAGAACGTTGTTGCAGCCGATGAAGCCGGCGGCGCCGGTGACGAGAATGCTCATGGCAGTCAATCCTTAAAAGAGTTCTTCATAAGAAACGGTGGCGGTGCCGAGCTTGCCGACGACCACGCCGGCGGCACGGTTGGCCGTGCGGACGGCCTCCTCGACGGTCATGCCCGTGGCGAGCATGGTGGCGAGGATGGCGATGACGGTGTCGCCCGCGCCCGAGACGTCGTAGACCTCGCGCGCCTGAGTGGGCACGGTGATCTGGCCGCCTTCAAAGTAAAGGGTCATGCCTTCCTCGCTGCGGGTGAGGAGGAGGTACTTGAGGCCGAGCTCGGCGCGCAGGCCCTGGGCCTTGGCGGTGAGCTCCTCCTCGGTCCTCCAGGAGCCGACGACCTGGCGGAGTTCGGAGCGGTTGGGCGTGAGCATCGTGGCGCCGCGGTAGCGCGAGTAGTCGTCGCCCTTGGGATCGATGAGGACGGGGATGCCCGCATCGCGCGCCATGGCGATCATGGAGACGATGTGGGAGAGGCCGCCCTTGCCGTAATCGGAGAGAATCAGGGCGTCGTGTTCGGCGAGCAGGGCGCGGAACTTGTCGAGGTGCTTGTTGAGGACCTCCTCGGCGGGATGCGACTCGAAGTCGCAGCGAAGCATCTGCTGTTGGCGGGCCACGACGCGCAACTTGACGGTCGTGTCGAGCGATTCGTCGAACTGGAAGTGCGGCGTGATGCCCTGTTCGCGCGCAAAGCGTTCGAGCGTGCGGCCGGGTTCGTCGTTGCCGACGACGCAGAGCAGGGAGGAGCGGCCGCCGACGCTGGCGATGTTGACCGCGACGTTGGCCGCGCCGCCGAGGCGCTCTTCGGTGCGGCTGATGCGCACAACGGGAACCGGCGCTTCGGGGGAGATGCGTTCGGCGTCGCCAAACCAGTAGCGGTCCAGCATGGCATCGCCCGTCACGAGAACGCGGGCTTTGGAAAGAGTCTGTTTGTCCATAAAACTTGCGGGCGGCGCAACGGCCGCCATGGTGGTAGACGTGCCCTGATTGTAATGGTTGGCGGGTCCTCGCGTCGGCGCGGCCGTGCGTTTGCCAACGGTTGCAATCGGGTTTTGGGCGGAAGTCACCGATTGGCTACAATTATCTAATTACCTGAAGCAGGCGCAGGCCCCGTTCCAGCGCCTGCGGACTAATACGAGGAGAGAAATTATGGCGCCCGACGCCTCTATTTTTAAGGCTTATGACATTCGCGGCATTGTTGACAAGACTTTGACGGAGGATGCCGTCCGCCAGATCGGCCGGGTGCTCGGCACGATGGCGCACGAGGCCGGCAGGACCTCGTTCTGCGTCGGCCGCGACGGCCGCCTGTCGGGCGAGAGGCTCGCGGGCGCCCTGATGGAGGGCATCACTTCCGCAGGCGTGGACGTCATCGACATCGGCATGGTGCCGACGCCCGTTCTCTACTTCGCCACCGTCCACTTCGGCAACGGCACGGGCGTCGCCGTGACCGGCTCGCACAATCCGCCCGAATACAACGGCCTCAAGATGATGATCGGCGGCATCACGCTCTTCGCCGACCAGATTCAGGGCATTCTCGCCCGCATCCGGAACGAGGACTGGCGCACGGCCGAGGTGCCGGGCACGATCCGCCGTGAGGACGTGGTGCCCGCCTATCTCGAGCGCGTCCTTTCCGACGTGCGCCTCGAGCGCCCAATGCGCATTGCGATCGATGCGGGCAACGGCGTCGCCGGCCCCGTCGCCGCCCGGCTCTTCAAGTCCCTTGGCTGCGAGGTGACCGAACTCTTCACGGACGTTGACGGCACCTTCCCGAACCATCATCCCGATCCCTCCAAGCCCGCCAATCTCGAGGACCTCAAGAAGGCGGTTCTCGAGGACGGCATCGAGCTCGGCCTCGCCTTCGACGGCGACGGCGACCGCCTCGGCGTCGTGACGAAGTCGGGCGAGATCATTTATCCCGACCGTCAGATGATGCTCTTTGCGAAGGACATCCTTGCGCATCATCCCGGCGCCCAGATCGTCTACGACGTCAAGTGCACGCGCCGTCTGGTGCCCTGGATCGAAGCCTGCGGCGGCGTCCCGACGATCAGCTGCACGGGCCACTCTCTCGTCAAGGCCAAGCTGCGCGAGACGGGCGCTCCGTTCGCGGGCGAGATGTCGGGCCATCTCTTCTTCAACGACGGCCGCTGGCCCGGCTTTGACGACGGCGTTTATGCCGGCGCCCGCATCCTTGAAATCCTTTCCCGCGAGGCGGATCCGTCCGCCGCGCTTGAAGCGCTCCCTAGCGCCGTCAACACGCCCGAACTGCAGATCCGCATGGCCGAAGGCGAGAACAAGGCCTTCATCGCCCGCCTGCAGAAGGAGGCCCGCTTTGACGACGCGCTTGACGTGATCACGATCGACGGCGTGCGCGTCGAGTGGAACGACGGCTTCGCGCTCGCCCGCTCCTCCAACACGACGCCGGTCGTCGTGCTTCGTCTCGAAGGCGACACGCCCGAGGCGCTCGAGCGCATCAAGAAGACCTTTGCGGAGGTGCTGCTCAAGGTCGAGCCGTCGCTTGAGCTTCCCTTCTGATAGACCGCGTCAGGAATTTTCCTCATGACTGATTCGAACAACTGGACCCTGCTTCCCTTCCTGCGCGACAGCGCAGGCGTGGACACCATGGTGACCGCCTGCGGGATCCGCCTTGACATCTCCCGCCAGCGCCTGACGGGCGAGGACCTCAAGCGCCTTGTCGACCACTGCCGCACGCGCGGCGTCGAGGAGGCGCACCGCCGCATGATGGCGGGCGAGATCGTCAATCCGAGCGAAGGGCGCGCAGCGCTTCACACTTCGCTGCGATCCTTTTCGGCCGGTGCGCCGAAGTTCGCCGAGGTCGACCGCGAGCGTCGCCGCATGCTCGACTTCGCGCGCCAGGTGCGCGAGGGCATCCGCCTCGGCTGCAGGGGTGACCGCATCACCGACGTGATCAACGTCGGCATCGGCGGCTCCGACATGGGGCCGCACGCGGTCTACCATGCGCTTCGTCCCTCCAATCCGAAGATCCGCGTCCATTTTCTCTCCACCGTCGACGGCGTGCTCCTTGAGCGCATTCTCGACGTCTGCAATCCGCTGACGACCCTCGTCGTCGTCTCCTCGAAGAGCTTCGGCACCCGCGAGACGCTCGTCAACGCCGCAGCCGTCGACCAGTGGCTGCTCAACCACGGCATCGTGGGCACGGACCGTGCGCACCACATGGTGGTCGTCTCGGCCAACCCCGACGCGGCCGCCCAGATGTGCCTGCCCGAGGAGAACTTCTTCCGTATGTGGGACTGGGTCGGCGGCCGATTCTCCGTCTGGGGCGCAGTGGGCCTGCCGCTCGCACTCTCTCTCGGGCCCGAGGTTTTCCTCGAGTTCCTGCAGGGCGCGGCCGAAATGGACCGCCACTCGCTGACGGCGCCGCTTGAGAAGAACCTTCCCGCGACGCTGGCCATGATTGCGTTCTGGAACGCCAACCGCCTCGAGATCAGCACGCACTGCGTGCTGCCCTACGACGAGCGCCTGCGCGTGATCGTGCCCTGGCTGCAGCAGCTCGAGATGGAGTCGCTCGGCAAGAACCACACGCCTGACGGCCGCCGCATCCCCGGCAGGACCGGCCAGGCCGTCTGGGGCGCAAACGGCAACGAGGCCCAGCACAGCTTCTACCAGTGGCTTCGCGAAGGCACGGGCCGCGCCAGCATCGATCTCCTCTGGAGCGAGATGCCCGGCCACCGCTATGCGGAGCACTACCGCGTGCTGCTCGCCAACGCCCGAGCTCAGGCCGAGGCGCTCATCATGCGCGATCCCGACAATCCCTGCTTCAACGCCGTCTCAGCCATCGTGATGGACGCCGTGACGCCGCGCCGCCTCGGCGCGCTCATGGCCATGTACGAGCACAAGACGACGATGCTCGGCACGCTCTTCGGCATCAACCCCTTCGACCAGCCCGGCGTCGAGCTTGGCAAGCGCCTGAGCAAGCGCGCCGAACGTGGCGAGGATCCGATGACTGCAGTTGCGGAAGAGGTGAGGTTTTAATTGAAGATCCTCGTCATCAAGTCCTCCTCCATGGGCGACATCATTCATGCGCTGCCCGTGGCTCATGACATCAGGCAGGCTCTGCCCGAGGCCGAGCTTCACTGGGTTGCGGAAGAGAGCTTCCGCGACATTCCGACGCTCGCCCCCGCAGTCTCCAAGGTTCACGTGACGGCCTTCCGCCGCTGGCGCAAGGCCATTCTCTCGGGTCCCGTCCGAGCCGAAATGGCGGACGTGAAGAATGCGCTTCGCGCCGAACACTACGACGTCGTGCTCGACATCCAGGGGCTGATGCGCTCGGCGATGGTCGCCCGCTGGGCGGGCGTTCCCGCCACGGGCTACAGCTGGGGCACGGCCCGCGAGCCGATCGCCTCGCTCGCCTATGCCCGCAAGCTTGATCTGCCCGCATCGCTCGGCGCCGTGCGCCGCTACCGCATGGCCGCAGCCGAAGCTCTCGGCTACGAGATCGATCCCGAAAGGCCCGTCTTCGGCCTGCAGGCGAATGCGGAGCCGTCCGTGAAGCCCGCCGGTCCCTATGCGGCGCTGGCCGTCAATACGAGCCGTGACGAAAAGCTCTGGCCCGAGGAGTACTGGACGCATCTGGGCCGCAAGTTCGCCGGCGCAGGCCTCAGAAGCGTTCTCTTCTGGGGCAGCGACGTCGAGCGCGAGCGCGTGGAGCGTCTGGTCTGGACCATTCCCGGCGCCGAAGTGGCTCCGAGGACCACTCTGGCGACGACGGCCGCCACGCTGGCCCGTGCCGAGTGCGTCGTGGGCGTCGACACGGGGCTTGCCCATCTCGGGGCGGCGCTCGGTCGTCCGAGCGTCGGCATCTTCGTCTCCACGCCGACCGAGACCCTGAAGCTTGTCGGGGACGGTCCCGTGCGCAGCCTCGGCGGCATCGGACAGTGTCCGGACGTCGACGAGGTTTGGAAGGCGCTCGTCGCCGTTCAGGGAGAACGCTTGTGAGAATCACTCCGTCCATGTACAGGGCGGTGAGCGTCGTTGCGCTCCCGCTCGCCAGTCTTTATCTGATGTGGCGCTCCCGCCGCCAGCCCGCTTACCGCCAGTTCTGGGACGAGCGCTTCGCCTGGTCGAGCTTTCCGCTCAAGACGGGGCGTCCGCGCGTCTGGATCCACGCCGTGAGCGTGGGCGAGACGAATGCCGCTAAGCCGCTGCTCGAGGCGGTTCTCGAGCGCTGGCCCGAGTGCGACGTGCTGCTCACGCACATGACGCCGACGGGTCGCGAGGCCGGCGCCAAGCTTGTGGCGCTTGCGCCCGACCGCATCCATCAGTGCTATCTGCCCTACGACGCGCCGTATGCCGTCGAGAAGTTCTTCCGCCAGACCCAGCCCACGATCGGCATCATCATGGAGACCGAGGTGTGGCCGAACCTCATGAGCGAGGCCAAGCGGTGCGGCGTGCCGATGGTGCTTGCCAATGCGCGCGAAAGCGAGAAGTCCCGCGCTCAGGCCGAGAAGTTCCTCGACGTGATGGGCCCCGCCTTCGGCAGCTTCACGGCCATCCTCGCGCAGAGCGAGGAGGACAAGGAGCGTCTTGAGAGCCTTGGCGGACGCAACGTCACCGTCTGCGGCAGCGTCAAGTTCGATATCCGTCCGAACGCCTCCCAGGAGGCCGCCGCGCGTGCCTGGAAGGCGTCGCTCAGCCGCCCCGTCGCGCTCATCGCCTCGACCCGTCAGGGCGAGGAGGTGCTGTTTGCGAAGGCCATGGCCACCCGTCCCGAACTTCTCAGGCGTGCGCAGTTCTGGCTGGTGCCGCGTCATCCGCAGCGCTTCGACGAGGTCTTCCGCACGCTCACCGGCGCAGGCCTCAAGGTCTGCCGCCGCTCGCAGATTGCGGAGCCCGCCGACGTGCCCGCCGACACCGACGTCGTGCTCGGCGACAGCATGGGCGAAATGAGCTTCTACTGCGCTCTGGCCGACATGACGGCCATGGGCGGATCCTTTCAGAACCACGGCTCCCAGAACGTGATCGAGCCCGCGCTTGCAGGCTCGCCCATCGTCGTGGGACCGTCCATCTTCAACTTTCAGAAGGTCATCCGCGACGGCCTGTCCGCTGGCGCCATGGTGCAGGTCGAGACTCCCGAGGAGGCACTCGACCGGTTCGAGCACTGGCTTGACGTTCCCGAAACCCGCGTGAGCGCGAGCGAGGCTGCCCTCGGCTTTTCGAGGCAGTATGCGGGCGCGACTCAGCGAATGATGACGATATTGGAGGTCTTGTGGCAGAAGGCACAGAAAACAGCATCCCTAACGTCGTAAGCATCGCGGGGGTGGACCCCTCGGGCGGTGCGGGCGTTCTCGCCGACGTCAAGGCCATGAGCGCCTGCGGCGCCTATGCCTGCGGCGTCATCGCGGCCCTGACCGCTCAGAACACGCAGACCGTCACGGGCGTCATGCCCGTGCCCGCGACCTTCCTCAAGGAGCAGATCGACACGCTCTTTGACGACGTTCGCATCGACGCGGTCAAGATCGGCATGCTCGGCACGGTCGAGCAGATCGAGACGGTGGCCGACGCGCTCGTGCGCCGCAAGCCCGCTTTGTGGTGCTCGACCCCGTCATGGTCGCCAAGGGCGGCAACCGGCTGCTTGCGGCTGACGCCGTCGACGCCTTGAAGGAGAGGCTCCTGCCGCTCGCCACCATCATCACGCCCAACCTGCCCGAAGCCATGTGCCTTCTCGGACGAGAAGAGGACGTGACGGAGGAGGAGTTCCCCGAAGTCGCCCGCGAGCTCTGGAAGCTCCTCGGGCGTCGAAACGCCTGGGTCTATCTCAAGGGCGGCCATCTTGAGGGCGAGTCCGCCTACGACCTGCTCTTCAACAACGTCGTCTCGGTTCCCTTCACGGCTCCCCGCGTACCGACGAAGAACACGCACGGCACGGGCTGCACGCTTTCGTCCGCCATCGCGGCCTTCCTGCCGCAGTCGGTCGACGTGCCCGAGGCCTGCCGCCGCGCCAAGGAGTACCTGACGGGCGCCGTCCGACACGCAGGCGAGCTCGACGTCGGCCACGGCCACGGTCCCACGAACCACTTCTGGCGCCTCTGGAAGGAGATGGTGTAAAAATTTGTAACGTCTTCTTGACGGGTGATTGGGGAGGCTGCATAATCTCAATCCTCAACGGCGCATTAGCTCAGTCGGTTAGAGCAGAGGAATCATAATCCTTGTGTCCGCGGTTCGAGTCCGTGATGCGCCACCAGATTTCAAAAGCCCCGCCTTCTCCACTGAAGCGCGGGGCTTTTTTCTTTCCCGGCCGCAGGCCATGGTCCTGCGGCTCTAAACATCGTCCCCGGATCTAAACCGTGCAAGCGAAGAAACTCTATCTGCGCAGCTTTGGCTGCCAAATGAACGACTACGACAGCGGTCGCATCGCCGACCTTCTCAACGCCGAAATGGGCTATGAACGCACCGACGTGCTTGAGGAGGCCGACCTGGTCGTCGTCAACACCTGCTCCATTCGTGAAAAGGCCCAGGAGAAGACTTTCTCCGACCTCGGCCGCATCCGCGAAGTCAAGAAGACGCGTCCCGGCATGCTGATCGCCGTGGGCGGCTGCGTCGCGAGCCAGGAGGGCGAAAACGTCATCCGCCGCGCGCCCTGCGTTGACGTGGTCTTCGGACCGCAGACCCTGCATCGTCTGCCCGACATGCTTCGCGCCCGCGTTGAGACGGGCCGTCCCCAGGTCGACGTGAGCTTCCCCGAAATCGAGAAGTTCGATCATCTGCCCGCCCCGAAGGCGCATGGCGCCGCCGCCTTCGTCTCGATCATGGAAGGCTGCTCGAAGTACTGCTCCTACTGCGTGGTGCCCTACACCCGCGGCGAGGAGATCTCGCGCCCGATGGTGGACGTCCTCATGGAGGTCGCCCAGCTTGCCGATCAGGGCGTCAGGGAAGTGACGCTTCTCGGCCAGAACGTGAACGCCTATCGCGGCAAGATGCCCGACGGCTCGATTGCGGACTTCGCCCTGCTGCTTGACTACGTCTCCGAAATCGACGGCATCGAGCGCATCCGCTACACGCCGAGCCATCCGCGTGAATT
>ENA-ORVB01001893-ORVB01001893.1-human-gut-metagenome-genome-assembly--contig:-NODE-1893-length-12793-cov-2.66949_pt1 | contig 12793 bp, 9 predicted proteins | sample MGYA00242090_ERZ509231 | MGnify/ENA primary metagenome ERZ509231 (study PRJEB26280, sample SAMEA2338798) | human gut metagenome | biome: human gut; feature: human-associated habitat; material: faeces...
GATGGAACTTGATATAAAATACATAAACGAGATGAGTTTTTGGACTGACATTAAAATTGTACTTCTTACAATACCGGCTATTTTTAAAGGTGATGGAGCTTATTAAAAAATGTGCTGTTGCAAATATTGCAACAGCACATTTTTGTTTAATTATTTACTTAAATCTTATTTCATTTATATTTTCAAGGTTGTCATAATCAATTACAACAGCTATATTGCCCATAAATTCGTAGAGATTACCGGATTTCTTTAATGGTCTTATAACAGATGAATTATCAGGTAATGTAATACTACCAATTCTTTCAAAACCGTCATCAAGATTTACTTTGTAGAGATAACCACCATTAAATGTTATATTTTGCTTTTTTTCTGAATCATATATTGTAACAGGTAAAGTAAATATATTCTTTTCTTTATCAAAGTAGAATGAAAGAGTATCATTAAACATACTAGTTTCAATATTTCCCCTGCCTAATTCTTCACTATAAAGCATTTTTGGACTATCCTTATCAGATATATCATATAACTTAAGGCATAGCATATTGTTGCCATTATCAACTGTAACAATATGATTTTCATCATAGGTATAAATAAGTAAGTTACCAGTTGAAAGTTTAAGTACACCATTACCTCTTGGATTGGTTGGTTCCGAAAGGTCAACAGAATATATTGACTGACTATTTTCGGGATTTATAAAAAGCATATTTTTTGAGAAAATAGTGCTTTCCACCTTTGCACCTGAAACAATTTCATTTGCAAAACCACAAACCTCAAGATTGTTATTAAGAACATAAACATTTGCTATGTTTTTATTTGCTCCTTTTTTAGTATATTGAGATACAAGAGTAAAGTAACCAGAGTTTTCATTCATAGCAAACTTATTAGGAACATAGCCCTTAACATTACCTTTGCCAGATGTATATATTTGACCGTTTGCAAGACTCAGTCTGTATATAAATGTATTTTCAACATTTTCATTTGAATCAAAAGCATTATATCTGTTTTTAGCAATGTATATATTGTTATCTGACATATACACATTATCTCCAGCACATAAATATGATTTTAATTCAGACTTTGCTGTTGGGTCATTTACACTTATTGAAGCAACTACATTATAGTTTTTGCCACCACCCTCAGGGAAATATTGCATTTGGTCATAGCTTAATTCAGATACTTCCGGACTTACAATAGAATCTCTGTAAGAAGGTGGGTAATAGTGACCATTCTTAGAAAGCTCTGCAATAGGCATTTCTGCAAGTAAGTATATATATCCATTATACTCAACAGAATTTTTATAATATCCTTCAATTTCAAGTTCTTTAAGTTTAACTGCTTTTTCTTTATTAGTAATATTATACACACAAGCTATGGTGCTATGGTTAAAATTAACTTCACCATCAACATTTTCTTTAGGTATTATATTGCTTTTATTACCTATTACGACTAAAGTGTTATTTTTAACATATATTTTTTCGCACTTAAATTCTTTACCAAGATTTAAAGTTGACAAAGTTTTAAGTGTATTATTTGATGAATCTATAATATAGAGAATGTCATCATTAGAGTAATAAACATAATTTCCTGATGAATTAACTGTGTTACCGGTTTTATTTTCAAGAACTTGTACCGGTATTGTTTTGGCATTAGGAGCGGTATTGTTACCACTTATTTGTTTTAATATACTGTCGGTTGTTGAAAGTTGAGAAATTTCTTTCATATTTTCCTCATTTGCAACATAAGGCAAGTCGTTTACTTGAGATTTAAGACTGTTAATAAAGTCTGTGCTTTCATTATCAGTAAACGAATTTTTCATACTTGAAATAATAATCATATTATCATAGTAATATATAAATTTATCAAAAGCTGATGCAAATATGTCAATAGGCACATAAACACAACCATTTTTAATAAATACTTTGTTATTATACTCAATATCCTTTTCTTTGGAACTATCTACTAAGTCAGCAGTTTTTTTGTCTAATACAAGAGCTTGATTATTAAGTCTTATAGTTGCACTGCAAGTTGATAAATCTTCAGAAGTTGCAGCATTGTATGCTGTACGGAAAAAGGCAGTAGGAACATATACTGCCTGATTTTCCAAAATAGGAACCATTGAAGCATCGTTTTTGTCAATAAGCATTTGTGACTTATTGACGAGTATAACAGGACTATTTTCGTATATTACAACAGCTGAATCTAATCTATCTTCAACAGCAACTTCTTCTGAATTTGCTGGAGCAGATATAATTCCTTTGCTTTGTACAATCTGAAAACCAAGTACACCACATAATATAACAGCATATATTGAAAGTATACCCAGTACCATTTTATTATTCATAGCTTTACCTCACTGAAGTTAGTAAATGTAACCAGTAGGGTCAGTATGCTGACCGTTAATTCTGACCTCAAAGTGGCAATGAACACCAGTTGAATAGCCAGTTGTACCAGCACCAGCAATAGATTGACCCCTTGATACATGCTGACCTGCTGACACATACAATATGTTGTTATGACCATATAATGTAGAATATCCATCACCGTGGTCAATAATTACACATTTGCCATAACCGCCTCTCCAGCCTGCATAAATAACTGTACCACTTTCTGCTGCTACAATATCGGTATTAAGTGTAGCTTTTAAGTCAAGTCCTGTATGGAATTCGCCTTTACCACTAATAGGACTTCCTCTGTAGCCATAACCACCATTTGGTTGATAGCCAGCATAGGCAGGAACCGGATATTGAAATCTCTTACCGTTGGAGCTGTATACTCGTCCACCACCACTAGCACCAGCAGTACTACTTCGTTTAGTTGCAGAAGCAGATTGTTGAGCAGCTTTAGCAGCTTTAGCAGCTTCTTCGGCAGCCTTTTGGGCCTTTTGTATGAGAGCTTGAACGCTCTTATCTTGCTTTTCAAGGTCAGCAATTTGAGCTTCATAAGTAGCAGCATTAGAATTAAGCTGTTTAACAATGGCAGTTTTTTGTATAACTTTAGCATTTAATTCTTGCTGTTTGTCAACTTGTTCTGCCTTAAGAGTTTCAATTGTTTTTTTGTCATTAGCAATTTCAACAACATTTTCGTTTATTATTCTTTCAGCTTCAGTATATTGGGCTAACAATTCCTTGTCGTGATTCATAAAGCGATTAGCATACTCAACTCTTGTAAGAAAGTCTGAAAAGTTTTCAGCACCTAAAATAACCTCAAGATAACCGGAGTCACCATATTCATACATAACTCGTATCCTTTTTTTGAGATTATCATATTGTTCAGACTTAACTTTTTTTGCTTTATCAAGTTCTGCCTGTTTTTGTTTAAGTTTAGCTGATGTGTCATTAAGTTTTTTGCTAAGCTGACTTAATTCAGCTTGTACTTGAGCAAGTTCTTTGTCAAGTTTAGAAACTTCTGACTGAGCTGTTGCTTTTTGAGAGTTAGTCTGATTAAGTTTTTGTTGTGTCTGATTTATTTGTGACTTAAATGCCGAGCTTTTATTTTTTAATGAAGAAATAGAAGCTCCGTTTACACTTATAGCTGAAAAAGATAATATCAAGGACAATGTAAGTCCTACAAATCTTTTATTCATAAATATTCTCACTTCTTCTTTTAATTATACATTAAGGTGTTTTCTTATTGAGCTTATACTACCTATTGCACCAATAAGCATACCTATTAAAATAGCAACGGGTATAATAACAGTAAATATGTCTGCTGCTGGCTTAAGCTGTGCAATATTTCTTAAAACTGCATAATCTGAATTAAAGAAATTAAAAAGCTTAACATAGCCTAATGTACATATTACTGATGGTATAATTGAACCTATAATACCTATAATAAGACCTTCAATAATGAAAGGCCATCTAATAAACCAATCGGTAGCACCAACATATTTCATTATATTAATTTCGTTTTTACGAATATAAACTGTAAGTTTAATTGTATTCATAATTATACCAATTGAGACAATACTAAGTATTGCAACAAGTACAACAGAAACAAACTTAAATGCTGTATCAATAGTAATAAGAGTTTCTGTAAGTTGTTGTGCGTGGCTTATAAGTTCAATGCCTTGATACTTGTAATTAGAATCGCCAATTTTAGGTGTACCTGCTTGTGTTTGTACTTGAGTAGTAGCCTGAACCTGAGTAGTATCAGCATAAGCTATATCACTAAATAAACCAGCAGTTTTTTGGGTAGTGGCTTGAGTGGTAGCTTCAATAGTCTGGCTAGCAGTATCAGTTTTTGAACCTGTAAGCTGTTTCTCAAAGTCTATCTGTAGTTGTTCAGCTTTTGATATAAAGCTTTTTTGATATTTGATATCCTTAAGTCGAACTTCAATAGAGCGAGGTAGAGGGTTATCATCTTTCAAGCCGTTTAAAAGGTCAGTTGAATAAATCTTTTTAGCATCTTCAAGAGCTTCATCAGCAGATTTAAACTTAACCTCTCTTACTTCTGGCATATTTTTAAGTTGACCGATAAGACCATCAACATCTTCTTGTGTAGGCTTATCACCAAGGAAAAGTGTAACACCAATGTCTGACTCAATTTGAGTAAGCATATAATCAACATTTGTTATAATACATAGTGAAAGTATAACAACAAATATACAGGCACTAACTATAGTAATTGATGCAAAACTCATTAAGCCGTTTTTAAATATGCCTTTTAAGCCCTGATTAATATAGTATTTCCATGTTCTCAGCTTCATCTCTATATCCACCCCCTTCTTCATCTCTTAATACAACGCCTTTGTTAATTGCAACAACACGCTTTTGCATTTTGTCGACAATATCCTTTGCGTGAGTGGAAATAACAACAGTAGTACCATTTCGGTTAATTTCCTGAATAAGATCCATAATTTCCCAAGCTGTATCTGGGTCAAGGTTACCTGTTGGCTCATCAGCTAAGAGAATAGGTGGTCTGTTAATAATAGCTCTTGCAAGGGCAACTCTTTGTTGTTCACCACCGGAAAGCTGGTTAGGGTAGGCATTAATTTTTTTAGCAAGACCTACCATTGCAAGAATTTGAGGTACATTTCTTCTTATTATTTTAGGATTAGTTTCAACTACCTGCATTGCAAAGGCAACATTTTCATATACTGTCTTTGAAGGTAAAAGACGGAAATCCTGAAATACTACACCAATTTTTCGTCTAAGATAAGGTATTTGGCGTCTTTTAAGATTAGTGATGTCAGTACCGTTAATAATAATTTTGCCATCAGTTGGTTCAACTTCTTTAAGCAAAAGTCTAATAAAAGTAGACTTACCTGAGCCTGATGAACCTACAACAAAGACAAATTCTCCTCTGTGGATGTTTAAGTTAAAGTCACGCAGACCTACAGCACCGTTTTCATAGACCTTTGTAACATTCTCCATTTTTATCATAGAGATAATCTTCCTTTCTTTGAAACTATAAGTATCAACAGAAATCAGATATTAATACATATAGTTTTCTCTGTAGTTAAGATACTTGCTAACCATAAGCATAATCTTGAATATAATAGCATCATCAAAATTTCTAAGGTCAAGACCAGTCATCTTTTGGAGCTTGTCAAGTCTGTACACAAGGGTATTTCTGTGAATATAGAGTTGGCGTGAAGTTTCTGAAACATTAAGATTGTTTTCAAAAAACTTGTTTACAGTAGTAAGAGTTTCTTCGTCAAACTGATCCATTGAAATACCGTGAAGAACTTCATTGACAAACATTTTACATAATGAACCGTCAAGCTGGTAAATAAGTCTGCCAATACCTAACTGTTCATAATTAACAACATTTTTGTTTTCCTCAAAAATTTTACCTACTTCAAGAGCAAGCTTAGCCTCTTTATAAGAAAGTGAAACATTTTTAAGGTCGTTTACAGCTGTACCTATTGACACATAAATATTGGTCATAGCCTCTGCTGTAAGTGTATCATATATACTTTTGGCAATAGCTTCAATTTCTTCTCTGCCATCTTTTTCTTTAAGCTCTTTAACAAGAATGATACTTTTTTCGTCAACAGCTGTAACAAAGTCTTTTTGTTTTGTAGGAAAAATACTTCTTACAATTTCAACTACATTAAGGTCTTTATCAATTTCTGTTTCAATAAGGTATACAATTCTTCTTACTGAGTTTTCAATGTGGAGCTTTTTAGCTCTTGAATAAATGTCTACAAGAAGAAGATTGTCTAAGAGTAAATTTTTAATAAAATTATCTCTGTCATATCTTTCTTTGTAAGCAACAAGAAGATTTTGTATTTGGAAAGCGGTCATCTTGCCTATACGATAAGTTTCCTCGTCATCGCCTTTTATTATAACAATGTATTCGGCAGAACCATTGTCAAATACTTTGAAGTACTGATAGCCTTGAACTAACTGATTTTCAGCAGGACTAGCTATAAATATATCAGCACTGTCAATAGTTGTGTTAACCATATTTTCCTCTGTTGTTGCTACAATTTTGCCTTCTCTTTCAGCAACACTGAGTTCTCGTCTTGTAATATTTTTAAGACCATCAATAGTGCTTTGTAATATCTGATTTGAAATCATCCCCATATTCCTCCTTTAAGATATGTAATAAGTATGTAAATATGTTAAAATACCAATTGCAATATACACCTTACTATATTTTATAACAAATTGGCTCAAAAATAAAGGGAAATCACGAAAAAAATAAAAAAATAGTAAAATTTTAATTTAATTTTAATTTTTTGCAATTTTGTAAAGAAATTTTAATATGGGATATGGTGCATTTATACCAAAATGTGTTATAATCATAATAAGATAAAATTTTAAGTGAGGAAGTGTTTTTTTGTTAAGTATTTCCTCAAATTGACATAGATTACCGGAGGGATATTAAATGGCAGAAACAAAAAAAAGAATAGAGGTTACTATAGGCGGCAGAACTTATAATCTTGTGGGAATGGAAAATACAGATTATATGGAAATGGTAGCTAAATATCTTGATAATAAAATGAATGAACTTAAGGCAAAGTCATCACCTAATATAGTTTATAATGAATCTTTCCCTATTATTTTAGCATTAAATATTGCAGACGATTTGTTTAAAGAAAGAGAGAATAAAACTAATACTAGTACTGTAGTTGTTAAGGAAAAGGAAAACAATATTGCATCAGAGCTTAAAGCCAGATTAAACGACCAAATTAAGGAAACAACTGAAATCAAAAACCAGTATAAGGCTAAGGCTACTGATTATGAAATACTTATCAATCAGTATGAAACAAAGAGTAAGGAAGTAGATGGTCTTAAAACTGCTATTGTTAATCGTGAAGATACAATTGAAAAACTTGAAAGAAAGATAATTATGCTTCAAAGTGATATTGATGAATATAAGGTTAAACTTAATGATAAAAGTCAGTATATAACTGACCAAAATGCTAAAATTAATAGCAAAAATCAAGAACTTAACACTTTAAGTAAAAAACTCAATGAAAAGAATGTTGCTCTTAATGAATTAAATCAAAAGGCAGCAGAAAAAAATATTAAACTTAACACTGTAAACAAGGAAAGAGATGACCTTGCGGTTAAACTTAAGGCAGCTAATGCTTCTGTTAAGGCACTTGAAAAAGATATGGAAAAACTGACTAAAGAAAGTCAAATGCTAAAAGAAGATAAAGAAAGCCTTATTAAAGATGTTGCATCAATTAAAGACCAGTTTGATACATTTAAAAATAGCCTTGATATTGATGAAGGTAACCAGTTAAAGGCTGCTTTTGCAAAGGTTAAGGCAGAAAATATTGAGCTTATGAGAAAGGTTGAAAACCTTGAAATTAAACTAAAGAGAAAATAAAAGGTGAATTATTATGAAAAAGCCGGAAATTTTAGCACCAACAGGTACAATTGAAAGTGTTATGGCTGCCTTAAATGGTGGCTGTGATGCTATATATATAGGTGGTAAATCTTTTAATGCCCGCCGATATGCACAAAACCCCTCTGATGATGAACTTAAGGATATTATTGATGTCTGTCATTTAAGAGGGGTTAAGGTCTTTATTACACTTAATATTCTTTATAAGGAAAAGGAAATTCAGGGTGTACTTGATTTTGTTAAAACTGTCTATGACTTTGGAGCAGACGGACTTATTATACAGGATATAGGTATGTTTACTCTCGTTAAAAAATACTACCCTAATATTATTAAAAGTGGTTCAACTCAAATGTCTGTTCACAACAAAGAGGGTGTTGAACTTTTGTCTGAACTTGGCTATGGCAGAATTGTTCTTGCCAGAGAATTAAGCCTTAATGAAGTAAGGGAAATAAATAATGTAAAGGGCAATACTGAAATTGAAGCTTTTTGTCACGGAGCTTTGTGTGTTTGTTACAGTGGTCGTTGCCTTATGAGTAGTCTGATAGGTCAGCGTAGTGGAAACAGAGGTTGTTGTGCTCAGCCTTGTCGAATGGATTATACTTTTTTAAAGGATAATAAGGTTATTAAAAAGGGTTGTATAATTTCACCTAAAGATGTTTCTACAGTTGAAATACTTGATAAAGTAATGTCAACTGGTACAGATAGCCTTAAAATAGAGGGCAGAATGAAAAGCCCGGAGTATGTTTATGAAGTGGTGTCACAATATAGAAAATATATTGATATGGCAGCAGACAATAATTTTGTTGTAGATAAAAATGATATTAAAGAGCTTACTCAAATTTTTAATAGAGGCGGTTCATTATCTCAGGGTTACTACAATTGTTACTCAGGTCAGTCTATGATAAGTGGTTCGCCTAAAAGTAGTGGTGTTGAAATAGGTAAGGTTGTTGATTACAACTTTAAGAAAAAGCAGTGTAAAATTAAATTATTTGATAATGTTACCTCTGGTGATGGTATTGAAATATGGTCTAAGGTTCATACTGGTACAGGCATTAATAAGTCTGCTGTTAAGGGTGAAGTTATAAATGTTACTGTTGATGGCAGAATAAACAAAGGTGATAAAGTGTTTAAATCTTATGACAAGGCACTTAATGACAAATTAAAAAGGACTTATCAAAATATAACAAGAAAAATAACTGTTAATGTTAAGGTTAAGATTGATGTTAGTGAAAGCTATATTGAATTTGTTGATTATGGTTTAAGAGTATATGGACAACCTGCTGACATTGCTCAAAATCAACCAATGACAAAGGATAGTATTACATCAAGAATTTCTAAAACTGGTGATACACCATTTATATTTAATTTTGAAAATTGTAAAATTGGTAATAATATATACATTCCAGTTTCCACTCTTAATTCCTTAAGGCGAGAAGCTTGTGATAAACTTCAGAAACATATAATCAAGTCATATGAAAGAACTAGTGATAGAGCTATATATAATACTGATAAATTTAAAAAGGCTAAAAATATTAAGGTAACTGCAAAGGTTAGGACTTATGACCAACTTAATGCTTGTATAAATGCTGGTGTATCAAGAATATACTGTGAGCTTACTTTAGATACTGATAAGGCATATAAAATGTGTAAGAATAAAGGCATTGAAATGTATATAGCTTTGCCGTATATTGCAAGACAAGGTTATCAGCCTATTATTGAAAGTCATAGTAATTGTGACGGTTATTTGTTGAGAAGTTATAGCAAAGTAAAAACTAATAAGCCTGTTATAGCAGATTATACACTTAATATTATGAATAGAGTGTCTATTAATAGTATTAGAAACATATTTAATGCTAATATTGTTACTCTTTCGCCAGAACTTAACACAAAAGAACTTACAGAAATAGCTGATGAAAATTGTCAAATTGTTGTTTATGGCAGATTGCCTCTTATGACTACTCATCAATGTCCTGTTGGCTTGTATGAAGGAGAAAAGGGTAATAAAAAATATTGCAAATGTAAGGATAAAAATGCTAAATATACTCTTTTAGATAGAACTAAAACGGTGTTTCCTATTATAAGAGATTGTAATGAATGTGTTGCATTTATACTTAATTCTGCACCTACTTATGTTATTGATAAACCAAAAGAAATACTTAAAATTGGTGTAGGTTATATGAGCCTTGAATTTACTATTGAAGATTACGATACTACACTTGCTGTTGCAAAGGAACATATTAATATTATTGAAAAAGGGAATGAACCATCTGACATAAAAAATATTATAGGTTCGGTGACAGGGGGACATTTCAACAGAGGAGTGCTTTAAATGATAGATTTGTATATTATTATATCTAAATATCTTTTTATACTTTACATTGCGGTTTTTATATTTTGTGGAGTTATGATTAACTTAAAGAGGCAAGAAATGGTAAAATATAGTGTTGCTTCAGGCTTAAGTAATCAGCGTATATGTATTATACTTTTTCATATTACTGCCAGCGTTATACTTATATCGGCAGCCTTGGAAACAGGTATGCAGCCTGTTATAATTTATTGCACTGTTGGTTTTTTACTTATTTTAGGGGGCAATGTATTAACAGCAAAGTTATATCCAGACGGTAGTCATTTACTCTATAATTGTGTTTTCTTTCTTATGGATATAGGTCTTATGATGCTTTATAGACTTAATCCAAATCTTGCTAATAAACAGCTTTTATGGAACACTTTAGGTATAGTTATGATGCTTATAATGCCTAAGATATTGGGTGTTATGCCTAGACTTGATAAATTTAAGCATTTGTATATTGGTTCTGCCCTTGCTTTATTGATTATAACACTTATATTTGGCTTGGTTCTAAAAACTGGATTGAAATTGGACCTATAGGTTTTCAGCCATCAGAAATTATAAAGGTGTTCTTTATTTTATATTTGGCATCATCTTTTGCTAAAAAGCCTAAGCTTAAGGAGCTTATAGTTCCTACAGTTTTAAGTGGTATAGTTGTTCTTATTCTAGTTGGAGGGCAAAATGATTTAGGTTCAGCACTTATATTTTATATGACTTTTATTGTTTTGCTTTTTATTGCTACATCAAACTATTTTTATTTAATAGCTGGACTTGGTTTTATAAGTGTTGCATCTAGCATTGCTTACAAACTCTTTAGTCACATTAGAGTAAGAGTTGAGGCTTGGCAAAATCCTTGGCTTGATGTTCACGACAAAGGTTATCAAATAGCTCAATCTCTTTTTGCTATATGCACTTGGGGTATAACAGGTATAGGTTTTACAAGAGGCTATGCTACAAGTATCCCAGTTGTAGAAAGGGACTTTATATTTGCTGCTATTTGTGAAGAGTTTGGTGTAATATTTGCTGTAGGCTTAATACTTATATTTATGTTTATACTTCTTGAGGGTGCAAGAGGTGCTATTGAAAATAATAACAGATTTTTAAGTCTTGTATGTGCTGGTTTTACTGCCCTTATTGCTTTCCAATCTTTTCTTATTATAGGTGGAGTTATTAAGTTTATACCTCTTACTGGTGTTACACTTCCATTTGTAAGCTATGGTGGTACTTCTATTGTGATTAGTTATATTATTATAGCATTTATGCAATGGATAATAATGCACAATGTAGGTTACATAGAGGATAAGTCAGCAGAAGATATACACAAACGAGTAAGACAACCTCAAACAAGAAAAGAAGCAAGGGCTTTAAAAGAGGCAAGAGCAGTTAAAAATGATAGAACATCTAAAACGGTAAGAAATACAAAAGACAGCCTTATACCAGTTAAGAAAACTGTAGAAAGACCGGCTAGAAAAAGAAAAACAAAATCAGAAGAAACATCATTAAGACCAGAAAGTTACAATAGGAAAAGGAGGAATAGGTAATGCGAAGTTCAATTAAAAAAATATTTTGGCTTTATGCTATTATTTTCCTTTTACTTATTGGATATTTGTTAAAACTTTGCCTTTATGACTCTCATAACTTTGTTGCAAATCCATCTAATCCCAGACTTTCTCAGTCTTATGAGGGAATAAAAAGAGGGTCAATATATGACTCAAATGGAGATGTCATTGCTGAAGATATTAAACAAGATGATGGTACATTTAAAAGAGTTTATAATAATGCAAAATATTATGCACATGTTGTAGGTTACACAGTAAAGGGAAAGGCAGGTGTAGAGTCAAAATATAATTTTAGACTTGAAACTATTAATAATGAATTTTTACAGAGAGCAGCAAATCTTTTTTTAGGAAAAGATATAGAAGGCAATAGTCTTGTACTTACTATAGATAATAGACTACAAGAAATAGCCGGTGACCAACTTGGTGACCAAAAAGGTGCTATTGTAGCTATGGAGCCGTCTACGGGCAAAATACTTGCTATGGTTTCTAATTCTACATTTGACAGTAATACTGTAGAAGAAAATTGGGAGGAACTTAATAGCGATGATGAAAATTCACCTTTGCTTAATAGAGCAACACAGGGACTTTATCCTCCAGGCTCTACATTTAAAATTGTAACAGCAGCAGCAGCATTGCAACAGGATTTATCTATGAAAGACTTTGAAATTGATTGTGAGGGCAAGGAAAAGTTTGGACATAGTGTTATTCATTGTTATGATGGTAAGGCTCACGGTAATGTTAAAATGGATTCTGCATTTGCTAAAAGCTGTAACATTTATTTTTCTGAACTTGGAGTTAAAATTGGGGCAAAAAACTTAATTAATATGGCTGATGCCTTTGGTTTTAATAAAGATATAGGACTTGCTCTTGAGTATAGTAGGTCAACATTTCCAATGAAAGAAAACGCTGAAATTAATGAAATAGTAGAAACTTCTTTTGGACAAGGTAAAACTCTTGTTACACCTTTGTTTATGGCTATGATTACATCAGCTGTTGCAAACAATGGTATTATGATGCAACCCTATGTTGTAGACCATAGTATAACTCCTTCAGGTGGTATTAGAAATAGAACTATTCCAGTTAA
>ENA-ORVB01001897-ORVB01001897.1-human-gut-metagenome-genome-assembly--contig:-NODE-1897-length-12779-cov-3.46385_pt1 | contig 12779 bp, 9 predicted proteins | sample MGYA00242090_ERZ509231 | MGnify/ENA primary metagenome ERZ509231 (study PRJEB26280, sample SAMEA2338798) | human gut metagenome | biome: human gut; feature: human-associated habitat; material: faeces...
GGAGAGATTCTTCTGGATGGCAAGGATATTTTCCGTGATATCGATGTGAATTTATTAAGAAAGAGAGTTGGAATGGTGTTCCAGAAACCGAATCCGTTTCCAATGAGTATCTATGATAATATTGCTTATGGACCAAGAACCCATGGAATACGTTCAAAAGCAAAATTGGATGACTTGGTAGAAAAATCTTTAAGAGATGCGGCAATCTGGAATGAGTGCAAGGACAGATTAAAGACCAGCGCACTTGGAATGTCAGGCGGCCAGCAGCAAAGACTTTGTATTGCAAGAGCACTGGCGGTGCATCCAGAAGTGCTCCTTATGGATGAACCGACATCGGCACTGGATCCTATCTCGACATCTAAGATAGAAGACCTTGCGATGGAATTGAAAAAAGATTATACTATCGTTATGGTAACACATAATATGCAGCAGGCGGTACGTGTGTCTGATAATACGGCATTCTTCCTGTTGGGAGAAGTCATTGAGTATAATGAAACAGAAAAATTATTTTCGATTCCGGCAGATAAGAGAACGGAAGATTATATCACAGGGAGGTTTGGCTAGGATATGCGTAATCGGTTTGATCAGCAGCTGGAGTTACTTAATGAGCAGCTTATACGTATGGGTGAATTATGTGAAGTTGCAATCGGAAAAGCAACAACAGCATTAAAAGAAGGAAGTATGGAACAGGCACAGAAGGTGATCGAGGCAGATGAAGAGATCGATCAGGCAGAGACAGATATTGAAAGACTTTGTTTGAAACTGCTTCTCCAGCAGCAGCCTGTGGCAAGAGATTTAAGACAGATTTCAGCGGCATTGAAAATGATCACAGATATGGAACGTATTGGCGATCAGGCTTCGGATATTGCAGAGATCATCATTACAGAGGAGAAGTCGGAAGCACAGGACATTCCAAAGATCATCAAAATGTCAGAAGCGGCCGGAAAGATGGTGCGTGACAGCGTCAATGCATATGTGGAAAAAGACCTTGAACTTTCCAGAAAAGTGATAAAAGATGATGATGTTGTGGATGAACTTTTTGAAGAAGTGAAGACAACACTGATCGACTTTATTGCGGAAAATAAAGGAGAGCAGGGGGGAGAGGCGATTGATCTGATCATGGTTGCAAAATATCTGGAACGTATCGCAGACCATGCAACAAATATCGCAGAGTGGGTGGAATTCTCTATCACAGGAATCCACAAGGCTTCTGTAGTATAAAGAAGGAGAAAGAGGAATGATTTTTTGTGTAGAAGATGACAGTAACATACGGGAACTGGTGGTGTACACCCTGGAGAGTACAGGGTTTCAGGCGCGCGGATTCGAAGATGGAAGTTCATTCCTTGAAGCTCTGGCATTAGAGACGCCAGAGCTTGTTTTGCTTGATATTATGCTGCCGGGAGAAGACGGAATGGAGCTTTTGAGAAAGTTAAAAGCATCTAAGAAAACGAGAGAGATTCCGGTCATCATGGTTACAGCCAAGGGAGCAGAATATGATAAAGTAAAAGGACTGGATGCCGGTGCGGATGATTATGTTACAAAACCATTTGGCATGATGGAGTTGATCTCACGTATCAAGGCTGTATTAAGACGCAGCGCAAACAGAAGCATATCCGGTGAGGATACGTTTGAGATAGGAGAGATCCGGCTGAATCCGAAGAAGCATGAAGTGACTGTTCACGGAGAAGTGGTGAACCTGACACTGAAAGAGTATGAATTATTGAAACGCCTGATGAAGAATTCGAATATTGTCCTTACCAGAGACCAGCTTTTGGAAGATATCTGGGGATATGATTTCGATGGGGAGACGAGAACCGTGGATGTGCATGTCAGAACTTTAAGACAGAAGCTTGGAGATGCAGGCGAACAGATTGAGACGGTCCGCGGAGTCGGATACCGTATGAGCAGGTAATAATATGAAACAAAGTATGAGAAAAAAGATCCAAAGCAGCATGATTCTTGTCATTACCCTGACGTTGATCATAGCTTATGCGATCACCACGCTGGTTGTATACCGTCAGACGATCCATATCATGGAAGGAGAGGTAAGACAGGAAGCGGACTATATTAACGTAGCACTCGATACTTTCGGGGAGTCTTATCTGAAGACGATGGATAACGTGCATGCGGACACAAGAATTACCCTGATCGATCCGGATGGTAGGGTGAAATATGACTCAAAAGAAGATGATGTAACCCTTCAGAATCACAAGAACCGGCCGGAAGTAAAAGCTGCGCTGAAAAACGGAAGTGGTCAGGATATCCGTGAATCGAATACATTGAATAAAGAGATGTTCTATTATGCAGTGAAATTGGAAAATGGAGATGTCCTGCGAGTATCAAAGACGGTAGATACTGCATTCCGGACAGCAATGAAGGTATTCCCGGCGATGGGGCTGATCGCATTGATCATGCTGGCATTTGCGGGAATCCTTGTAAAATGGCAGGGAACGAGATTGATCCGCCCGATTAACAGACTGGATCTTGAGAATCCATTGGAGAATGACGTGTACGAAGAATTAACACCTCTTTTACAGAGTATCGACAAGCAGAATAAAGAAAAAGATGCAGTTGCCAATATGAGAAAAGAATTCTCGGCAAATGTATCTCACGAGCTGAAGACGCCGCTTACGTCAATTTCAGGTTACGCAGAAATCATGAAAAGCGGACTGGTAAAGCCGGAAGATATGAAAGGTTTTGCGGAAAGAATCTATAATGAAGCAAGGCGTCTGATCACTTTGGTAGAAGATATCATCAAGTTATCAAAACTGGATGAGGGCAATGTGCAGCTGGAAAAAGAAGAAGTAGATCTCTATAAGCTGACGAGGGAGATTCTGACCAGACTTTCACCACAGGCAGCGAAGCGGAAAGTGCATGTAGAGGTGACGGGAGAACCGGTAGAGTATGTGGGTATCCGTCAGATCCTGGATGAGATGATTTACAATATCTGTGAAAATGCGATCAAGTATAACAAGGAAGGCGGAAAATTAACCGTCTGGGTAGGCAATACCCTGCAGGGAAAGAAGGTCTGCGTTACGGATACCGGAATCGGAATCCCGGAGAATGAGACGGACCGTATCTTTGAACGTTTTTATCGTGTAGACAAAAGCCATTCTAAAGAAACAGGTGGAACAGGTCTTGGACTGTCTATCGTAAAGCATGGAGCAATGCTTCATGGGGTGAAGATCCATGTGGACAGTAAACTGGGTGAAGGTACGAAGATAGAACTTATATTTTAAAAAATAACAGAAGTTTTTAAGAAATCTTAAGAATTATTTGCGTATGTCTTTAAGAAACGAAGCCTACAATAGCATCAAGAAAAAGATGAGGAGGCTTATTGTTATGGACAAGATCAGTATTATCATCCCGTGCTTCAATGAAGAAGAAGCATTGCCGATTTATTATGCAGAAATGAAAAAAGTCATGGACAGCATGAAAAAACAGACCAGTTTTGAACTGCTATTTGTAGATGACGGGTCATCCGATAGAACATATGAGATTATGAAAGACTTACACAGAAAGGACGGAAGATGTCAGTACCTATCCTTTTCCAGAAACTTTGGAAAAGAAGCAGCGATCTATGCGGGACTTCAAAACGCAAGCGGTGATTATGCTGCAATCATGGATGTAGATCTGCAGGATCCGCCGTCGCTGCTGCCTGATATGTACAGAATTTTAAAAGAAGAAGCATATGACAGCGTGGCAACCAGACGTTCAACAAGAATGGGTGAACCAAAGATCCGTTCATTCTTATCTAAAGAGTTTTACAACGTAATCAATAAGATTTCCAAGACAGAGATTGTAAGCGGTGCCAGAGATTACCGCCTGATGAACCGTAAGATGATAGATGCAGTGCTGGAAATGAGTGAATATAACCGCTTTTCCAAAGGAATCTTCGGGTGGGTCGGATTCCGCACCAAATGGCTGGAATATGAGAATATCGAAAGATCTGCCGGAGAAACAAAATGGAATGTAAAGAAATTATTCATTTACTCGTTGGAGGGAATCACGGGATTTTCTGTAGTTCCGCTGTCGATTGCAGCGTATATGGGAGTTTTGTTCTGCGGATTATCATTCCTGATGATTGTTGCGATCGTAGTCCGTACATTAATCTGGGGAGATCCGGTGGCCGGATGGCCATCGATGGTTTGTATCTTGTTTGGCGTGGGTGGTGTACAGCTTCTGTGTACCGGAATTCTGGGACAGTATCTTGCCAAGACATACCTGGAAGTAAAGAACCGACCTGTATACCTGTTAAAGGATTCCAGTAAAGAAGAGCAGCGGATTATGATGATGCCATTATCACAAAATCTGCGGAGGAAGAGTTATGGACAAGGTTAAGAGATACATTCCTTACCTGCTGCTTACAGGCTTAACACTCTTTTTTTGCCGGATGTTTGTGGGCAGATATGGAATCTTTGGAGCAAAGGTAGACTGGCTCAGTCAGCATAGTGTGCTGCCGGATTATTTCCGGCAGCAGTTTTATGCAACCGGAAAGTTATTTCCCGAATTTGCGGCGAATCTGGGTGGCGGCCAGAATATTTATCATTTTGCTTATTACGGACTATATAGTCCGTTGATTCTGCCGTCATATCTGCTTCCGTTTGTGAAAATGTCGGATTACATCATGGCGGTCAGCATAACAGGTCTGACTGCTTCGGTACTGCTGTTTTATTACTGGCTGAAAAGCAGAAAGACGGATACAGGCACTGCTTTTATCCTGTCACTGATGTTCCTGCTGGCAGGACCGATGATCGGTCAGTACAGCGGGCAGATCATGTTTGTGGATTATATGCCGTTCTTATGTCTGGCACTCATAGGTGTAGACCGGTATTTTGAGCAAGAAAAAGGTGCTCTTTTTACAGTTAGTGTATTTCTGATGATTATGACCAGTTTTTATTTCAGTATTGGCGGAATGCTGTCATTGGTTCTTTATGGACTGCACCGCTATTTTGAACAGAGAGAAGGAAACAGGGTCACAGTTCGCAGCTTTTTGCGGGACGGATTGTGTTTCGTGCGTTCGATGATTCTGGCAGTACTCATGAGTGGTTTCTTTCTGGTACCGACGGCACTTGCATTGACGGGTGGGAGAAGTAAAGAGCAGAACACATCGTTTGCTTCCTTTTTTATTCCGCAGATCACAGTAGAACGATTTGCTTATAGTATCTATGGAATCGGACTTACGATACTGGTGATCACAGTTCTGCTCACGGGATTGTTGTATCGGAAAGTATATGAAAAGGTACTCACATATGGATGTGTGATCGTACTTGTGATTCCGGTATTTGCTTACTTATTGAATGGCGGATTATATATCAGGGATAAAGTCTTTATTCCGTTTCTGCCATTGCTTTGTTATCTGATTTCCATTTATCTGGAAAAGTGCAGAAAAAGAGAACTGTCTTTTATTGCAGGAATCGTTCCATATATCATCACAACGATATTTGTTTATATAGCAAGGAATCAGTTTGTTTCGAAAGCCATAGGGAAAAGTATATGGAAAGTCCTGCTTGCAGAAAGTATTCTGTTTCTGATCTGTTACGTGCTGTATTGTGCGCTGAAGAGATACCACAAAGAGACGAAAGAGATTCTGATGCTGGCTCTGCCGTCGGTGATATGTCTGGCAGTCACGATGAACACTTTTTATCAGATGAAGCCGGACAGGTATGTCAGCCGCAAACTGTACCGGGATGTTGTGGAAGAACAGAATAGACAGGCCGTAAAAGAAGCATTGAAAGATGATGGATATTACCGTACAGAACAGATGGGAAGTGATGATGAAAATGCAGCAGATTTAAACCGGATCTGGGATGTGGATCAGAATATTACTTCCATCTATTCATCTGCATACAATCCGGACTATCAGACATTCCGTCAGAAGACATTCGGACTGGAAGAACCGTTCCGTAATGGGATGATGCAGTCTGTTTCGAAAAATCCGGTATTTCAACGGATGATGGGAGTGCGGTATATCGTATCAGATTCGGATGTGCCAGGATATACTCTGGTTAAAAAATGCGGCACAACCGGTATATATCAGAATAAAGACGCAGCACCGGTCATGTATGCAACAGATCGTGTGATGACGGAAGAGGAATATAAGAAACTTGCATTTCCATATAATCAGACGGCATTTCTGGAATATGCGGTTGTTGGAGAACATACGGAATCTTCAGATCAGAACATAATGACAGCCTATGAGCCGGTTAGTCTGAAAATGGCTAATAATAGAACTACAGGTGGAGCGGAGCAGAAAACGATACAGCAAGAGGGGCAGAAACAGATTCTTTTTTTAAGATTCCGGGTGGACAACGCACATCCGAATAAGGACGTGGCAGTCTGGATCAACGGAATCCGTAACAAACTAAGCGCGAAAGATCATGTATATTATAATGAAAATAAGATATTTACCTATGCAGTGCCGTTAAAGGATGGAGAGGATACCATTTCTGTGACATTTGGCAAAGGAAAATATCAATTAAGCCATGTACAGGCATATCTCGGCAGTCTGCCGGAACGGTCAGAATTGTTGTATCAGTCAGAAATCCAGGTAGACAAAAAGCAGACAGAAGATAACGTGATCCAGGGGACAATCCATGTAAAGAAAGATGGATGGTTTATTACGTCCATCCCTTATGATAAACATTTTAAGATTTATATTGACGGAAAAGAAACAGAGATACAAAAAGTAAATACGGCATTTCTGGGGTGTAAGATTGAAAGTGGTAACCATGAAGTGAAGATCATCTATCATGCACCGGGAACAACAACAGGAAAAGTATTGTCACTGATTGGAATAGCCGGATTCGTGTTAGTGCTTGTACAGGAAAAAAGAAAACAAAAAAATAATACAAGGTAGTATATGTTGATATCTATATACAGCAGCAGATTTGCGGAAAATTGCTGCTGTATATTTGCATTTTATAAAAAAGAAGAGTATGATGTTAAATGTTTTTTATACTTGAATAAGGAAGAAAAATGGAAACAGACAACAGGGTAAGACGAGGATGAGAACATGAAGATCATAGAAACATATGGAAATTATATAGAAAAATGGAGTAATGAGGATCCGGACAGAGCCAGATGGCTTTTAAAGACCGGATGGAAGGCACAGAATCTGAAGTTCCGGTTTGCCCCGGACAAAAGACTGATGCCGGCAGACCGGTATCTAGCAAGACTTATGATGGATACGATGCTTATGCCTTTGGAAAAACCACAGGAAAGTGCAATAGTCAGCATCTTTACTCCTTGCGAACTGTTGCAGGAGGCAGGAATCCATCCGTATAATGTGGAAGGATTTTCCTGCTATCTTTCTGCATCTAAGGCAGAAAGAGCATTTTTACAGCAGGCGGAGAATACGGGCATATCCGAGACACTTTGCAGTTATCACAAGACATTTATCGGAGCGGCACAGAAGAAAGTGCTTCCGAAACCAAAGTGCATTGTGTACACGAACCTGACCTGTGATGCAAACCTTTTGACGTTTAAAAAGTTGGCGAAAATGTATGAAGTGCCAATCTTTGCAATTGATGTCCCGATGCAGCAGAATGAGGACAATGTACAGTATGTGTCAGACCAGCTTCGGAAGCTGAAAGAGTTTATAGAAGAATGTACGGGTAAAAAGATTACAGATGAGGCATTAACAGAACGGCTGAGAAGAAGTAAACGGACACTGGAGAAGTTTGCACAGTATGAGAAAGAAAGTGCAGATAAATATGTTCCGGCAGATCTGGTTACGCCTCTTTATGTGGGAATGACCAACAATCTTTTGCTTGGCACAAAAGAAGAAGAGGATTATGTGGACCGCCTTTTGAAAGATGTAAAGAATGCTCCTGCAAAAAAAGGAAAGAAAATCTACTGGATGCATACGATCCCATTCTGGTCTGATGCGGTGAAGAACGAGCTATGCTTTCAGGAAAAAGCACAGATTGTCGGCTGTGAACTGAGTCACGTCTGTGAGCCGGATTTTGATCCGGAGAAGCCTTATGAGGCAATGGCGAGACGTATGGTATATCATGCATTAAATGGAAGCGCGACCAGAAGAATCGAAGCAGGAATTCGTCATGCAAAGGAGACCGGAGCAGACGGTGCTGTTTGGTTCGGACACTGGGGATGTAAGCATACCCTTGGAGCAGCACAGCTTGCCAAGCGCAAATTCGAAGAACAGGGAATCCCGCTTCTGATCCTGGACGGCGATGGATGCGACAGAAGTCATGGCGGAGAAGGGCAGACATCTACTAGACTCGGGGCATTCTTAGAGATGCTGAATACAGAAACGGATGAAAATACGGACAGACAGGAGGAATCGCACGATGAATAAAACATATTATGTCTGTAAATATACCCCAATCGAACTCTTAGAAGCGTTCGGCGGGGAATGTCAGAACCTGAATGAGATGCCGCAGGGCTTTGACCATGCGGATCAGATAGCGCATCCGAATATCTGTGGATTCGGCAAGGCCCTGCTGGAAGCTGTTATGAGTGGAAAAGTAAAGGAACTGGTGTTGGTCAACTGCTGTGACACGATTCGGAGTGTGTATGATATTCTGGAAGACAGCGGGAAACTGGATTTCTTATATATGATTGATGTACTTCACTGTGATGCAGAATGCAGCAGGGAACGTACAGCAGTGCAGTTAAAAGGTCTTGCGAAAGCATATGGAGAATATAAAGGTACCAGATTTGATGAAGAGAAGTTCCGGCAGGCATTCAAGAAGCCGGAACGCATCGTAAAGCCGCATATCAGTGTGCTGGGTGCACGTATGGGAAATGAACTTTTTGATATGGTACAGAAAAGTATGCCATATCCGGTGGAAAATGATACCTGTGTCAATAATCGTTCGGTGGGCGAGGCAGAGCCGCCAAAAGATCTGGAATTCGATGAGCTGATGGCATGGTATGCGAAAGAACTTCTCGGACAGATTCCATGTATGCGAATGATGGATCACAGCGGAAGAAAGAGATTATATAACGATCCCGGATTAAAAGGAATCATTTATCATACTGTGAAATTCTGCGATTTTTACAGTTTTGAATACGCACAGATTAAGCAGAATGTGACCGTGCCGCTTCTGAAGATCGAATCGGATTATACGGTGCAAAGCAGCGGGCAGCTTCTGACAAGATTAGAAGCATTTGCAGAGAGCATGAATATGGAACAACTGGAAGGGAAGGAACTGAAGATGGGAAAAGGATATTTTGCCGGAATAGACAGCGGATCAACAAGTACAGATGTAGTAATTCTTGATAAAGACCAAAATATCGTGACAGGGATCATCCTGCCGACAGGTGCGGGAGCAGCAATCGGAGCAGAGCGTGCACTGGAAGAAGCACTGAAGGATGCGGGACTTCAGAGAGAAGACATCGATGCAATGGTTACAACCGGATACGGAAGAACGGCCATTTCTGATGGAGATAAGAGTATTACAGAGATTACCTGTCATGCAAGAGGGGCACATTTCCTGAACCCGGAAGTTCGTACTGTTATTGATATCGGAGGTCAGGACAGCAAGGTCATTCGCCTGGATGAGAACGGGGCTGTAGCCAATTTCGTTATGAATGATAAATGTGCTGCAGGAACGGGAAGATTCCTGGAAATGATGGCAAGAACGATGGAAATGAGCCTGGATGATATGGGAAAGGCAGGTCTGTCATATAAGGAAGACATTACGATCTCCAGTATGTGTACCGTATTTGCAGAATCCGAAGTGGTATCACTGATTGCACAGAATAAGGCAACTGATGATATCGTACATGGACTGAATAAAGCCGTTGCATCCAAGACAGCAGCACTGGCAAAACGTGTCGGCGGCGAGGAACGCTATATGATGACCGGAGGAGTGTCAAAGAACCAGGGACTGGTGAAGACACTGGAAGAGAAGCTTGGTACAACATTGGTGATCAGTGATAAGGCACAGCTTTGCGGAGCACTGGGAGCAGCATTGTTTGCAAAGGATATGGTTATAGAATAAAGAATCTTAGCAAGATCTTAGCGAAAGAAAAATAGATGGGATTAGAATTTTGTGATAATATAATGAATATATTGAATAGTCAGAAAAATGTAGAAAAATTAACACAGAAAGGCATGAATATTTATTGAAATTATATTGGACAAAATTAATGGAGAAATTAAAAGAGTCATTGGAAGCGGTGGTGCCGATCATTGTGATCGTATTGATTTTAAGCTTTACGATCGCACCGGTGCCGCCGGGCATTCTGATGGCTTTTATTATTGGAGCAATCCTTCTGATAGTAGGAATGATGTTTTTTACACTGGGTGCAGAGATGTCGATGACACCGATGGGAGAGAGAATCGGAACCCGGATCGCACAGTCAAAAAGGCTGCCGGTGATCATCGGGTTGTGTTTTGTACTTGGATTTATCATCACAATATCGGAACCGGATCTGCAGGTGCTGGCCGGACAGGTACCTTCGGTATCAAATAGGACACTGATTCTGGCGGTTGCCGTGGGAGTCGGAATCTTTCTGGTGGCTGCTGTACTGCGTATGTTATTTTCAAAACCGTTGTCTTATATGCTGCTGATCTTTTATCCGGTGGTATTCATCCTGACTTTTTTTGTATCGAAGGATTTTCTGGCGATTGCATTTGATTCCGGTGGTGTGACAACCGGACCGATGACGGTACCGTTTATCATGGCACTGGGAATCGGATTCTCTGCGGTACGTAGTGATAAATACGCAGAGACGGACAGCTTCGGTCTGGTATCGTTGTGTTCGATCGGCCCGGTGCTGGCGGTACTGCTTCTTGGTATTATCTATCATCCACAAGGTGGCAGCTATTCCGAGACTGTAATACCGGATGCAGAGACATCTGTAGCATTGTGGAAATTATTCGAGTCCGGAATCCCACATTATATGAAGGAAATCGGTGGCTCACTGCTTCCGATCATTCTGTTCTTCACATTCTTTCAGGTGGTATCCCTGAAATTAAAAAAGAAAACGCTGATCAAAATTTTGGTCGGTATCCTGTATACATATATTGGACTGGTATTATTCCTGACAGGGGTAAATGTAGGATTTATGCCGGTAGGTAATTATCTGGGACAGGTGATCGCAGGGCTTCCTTACCGCTGGGTGATCATCCCGATCGGTATGCTGATCGGTTACTTTATCGTAAAGGCAGAGCCGGCGGTATATGTGCTGATGGAGCAGGTAGAAGAGCTGACCTCCGGAGCAATACCGGGAAAAGCAATGGGATATAGCCTGTCACTTGGCGTTGCATTTTCCCTTGGATTGGCGATGATACGTGTGCTGACAGGTATCTCGATCCTGTGGTTTCTGGTACCGGGGTATGCACTGGCACTAATCTTGACGTTATTCGTGCCGAAGATATTTACGGCGATTGCATTTGACTCCGGCGGTGTTGCATCCGGACCGATGACGGCAACCTTCTTACTTCCGTTTGCACAGGGAGCCTGTGAAGCCGTTGGCGGAAATGTAGTAACCGATGCATTCGGAGTCGTGGCAATGACACCGCTTATCACGATACAGATCCTGGGCGTGGTGTATCAGTATCAGGAGCGTAAGAAGGATAAAGAAGAGATGCTCGCAGAGCCGGTTAAAGTACTGCCGTTGGAGGCATATGGGGATGCGGATATCATAGAGTTGTAAGGGAGAATTCATGAGCAAGGTATATATGATGGTGACCATCACGAACAGAAACAAACGAAAAGATTTCCAGACATTTTTTAAAGAGTACGGACTTCCTGTATTTCTGGAAACGATCGGAAGGGGGACGGCACAGAGTGAAGTGCTGGATTATTTCGGTCTGGAAGAATCGGAAAAGTTGTTATTTCTTGCAATCGTTACAGGAGAGACGTGGAAAAAGCTGCGCCGGGGACTGATCACGAAGATGCTGATCGATGTACCGGGGACGGGGGTATCATTCATTGTTCCGCTTAGCAGCGTGGGTGGAAGAAAGACACTGCAGTTTCTTGTAAATGAACAGGAATTTGAAAAAGAGGAGGAGACTTCGATGAAAGATACAGATTATGAACTTCTGGTAGCAATCGCAAATCAGGGATATATCGACACGGTCATGGATGCAGCAAGGTCAGCAAAGGCCGGAGGCGGAACTGTGATCCATGCAAAAGGAACCGGGATGGAGCTTGCAAAAAAGTATCTCGGGGTGTCACTGGTGGAAGAAAAAGAAGTCATTCTGATCGTAACTAAGAGCAGAGAGAAGAATCAGATCATGAAAGCAATCATGGAGCAGGCCGGTCTCGACAGCAAAGAACGTACGATTGTGTTCTCGCTGCCGGTGACCAGTGTTGCGGGGATACGGATGCTGGAGGAAGATATTCAGGATGATTTATTATAGGTTTAAGCATTATATTTTGCGAAAGAAGCAGAAACGACGAACGCCACAAACCTTCCGGCCTGTGGCGTTCGTTGTCGTTATAGTTATCTAAAGGAATGAGAGTAAAGTGTTGCACCGGATTCCCGGTGTGCTACTTTATGAGGGGGAGATAGTTGAATTTGTCTCTCTCAACTATCTAAATTTATTATAAAAAACAAATATGTCTAAAGTATGTTAAATTCCTTAAAGAAATCGGAAAAATCTTAAGAAGAACTTAAGAGGATATAAATAATCTGAAAACGCTGCAGGACTAGATGAAACTATACTAATAGAATTAATATAGTTGATTATTTAATGACGCTGTGATATGATACGGACAGGGAAACCAAAAGCAGGCGGCTACCCTCCAACTTTGGAGGGATAAAAACACCCTCCAGACGAAAGAAAGGAGGGCGATGCG
>ENA-ORVB01001900-ORVB01001900.1-human-gut-metagenome-genome-assembly--contig:-NODE-1900-length-12769-cov-2.64339_pt1 | contig 12769 bp, 13 predicted proteins | sample MGYA00242090_ERZ509231 | MGnify/ENA primary metagenome ERZ509231 (study PRJEB26280, sample SAMEA2338798) | human gut metagenome | biome: human gut; feature: human-associated habitat; material: faeces...
CTGCCACTGGCAATGGCGGTATAGGCATTGTTCGCCTTAGCGGAAGTGATGCCTTAAGTGTTGCTGATAAGGTTTTTGTATCACATAAGGGAAAAATATTAAGTAATCAAGAAAGCCATACAATTCATTTTGGCAATATTATCTGTGATGGAAAGATTATTGACGAAGTCTTAGTTTCTATAATGAAAGCTCCTAACACTTATACTCGTGAAGATGTTGTGGAAATTAATACTCACGGAGGCTATAGAGCTGTTACTGCTGTTTAAAAATGGTGCAAGAATGGCTGAACCTGGTGAATTTACAAAAAGAGCTTTCTTAAATGGTAGAATAGACCTTACTCAAGCAGAAGCTGTTATTGACATTATAAACGCAAAAACAGATGCAAGTCGTGAGGCTGCTATGCTTAGGCTTGAAGGTAGACTTTCTAAACAAATACATCAGATTAGAGAAGATATACTTATGATGCTAGCTCATATTGAAGCTGGCATAGACTATCCTGAACACGATGATGAAACTATGACTTACAATATGGTAGCAGAAAATACTAAAAAGGCTTTAACTGCTGTTGAAAAACTTATTAAGTCTGCTGACACAGGAAAGATTTATAAAGAGGGTATTAAGACTGTTATTTTAGGCAGACCTAATGTTGGCAAATCCTCTCTTTTAAATGCTATGCTTGAAGAAGATAGGGCTATTGTAACAGATATTCCTGGCACAACAAGAGATAGTCTTGAAGAAATGCTTAATGTTAATGGTATTCCTCTGAACATTATTGATACAGCAGGTATAAGAACAACTGATGATATCATTGAACAAATTGGTGTTGAAAAGTCAAAGAGTCTTGCAGAACAGGCAGACTTGATACTTCTTATGTTTGACGGAAGCAGAAAACTTTCTGATGAAGATATTGAGCTTGTTGAACTTGTTAAAAATAAGAAAACGATTACGCTTGTTAATAAATTAGATTTGGAGCAGAAAATAGATTTAAAGGTAATTGAACATTTAGAGCCTATTAATATTTCTGTTAAGTCTGATATGGGTATAAATGACATTTATGAAAAAATAAGGGAAATGTTTGCTTTTGGTGATATTAATATTAACAATGAAGTTTTAATATCAGGAGAAAGGAATAAAGAAAGCCTTATTAAGGCTCATAATTATCTTAAAAATGTTATGGAAACTGTTGAAAACAGAATGCCAGAAGATTTTATTTCTATGGATTTGACAGAGGCTTACAGTGCTTTAGGTGAAATTACTGGCGAAGCTTTGGAAGAAGATATTATTGATAAAATATTTAGTGAATTTTGTTTAGGTAAGTAGGTATTACAATAAAAATGGTGTAGAAGATTTTATTCTACACCATTTTTATATGAATTAATAAATAAATTATAAATTTATATGATATAAAACTCGTTAAAAAATTTATATAAAACTTGTAAAATTTTTTATTAAAAACTATTGACAAAGTTTGGAGGGTGTGGTATATTATATTTAAAGTTAGCACTCAGCATAAATGAGTGCTAACAGATAAAAGGATAAATTAATATCTTTTATTTGAGAGGTGATAATGTGAAGCTTAATGATAGAAAAATAAAAATATTGGAAGCTATTATCACTGACTATGTTGCTACGGCAGAGCCTGTTGGCTCTCGAACTATTGCTAAAAGGTATGATTTAGGTATTTCACCTGCCACCATTCGTAATGAAATGAGTGACCTTGAAGAATTGGGACTTATTGAACAGCCCCATACTTCAGCAGGAAGAATACCTTCTCAAATGGGCTATAGAATGTATGTTGACAATATGATGCACAAAAGAGTCCTAACAAGTGAAGAAGTTGAATTTCTTAAAAATGCAATTTCTCTAAATGTTGACCGAATTGAGTATCTTATGCAACAGACGGCTAAAGCACTTTCAATGCTTACTAACTATACTACTATAGTTACTGAGCCTAAAAGTACTAGAGTAAAAATAAAACATATTCAGCTTGTGCCTATTGATAATAATACAGTTGCTGCAGTTGTTGTAACTGATAGTAAAGCTATTAAAAATCATATTATAAAGGCAAATTCAATACCTGATATGGAGGGTCTTTATAATATATCAAATGAAATAAATAATATTATAATTGACTATGCTTTAGATGATATTGATGCAGAAGCAACTACTAAACTTATAAATAAGTTTAGCGATTATCAGGAACTTATTGCTAAAGTATTTAAGGCTATTGTTTCAACGGTTCAACAGGAAGAAGATACACATCTTTATACAAGTGGTGTTAAAAATCTTCTGGGTTTTCCGGAATTTAGTGATATTCAGAAGGCAAGAAATATTTTTCAAGCCTTTGAAGAAAAAGATATGCTCATAACCCTTTTAGGTAAGGGTGATGATACAACTGCTGATAAAATTCAAATTTTAATTGGTGGTGAAAACAAAATGGAGGAGTTGAAGGATTGCAGTATTGTCAAGGCAAACTATAGGTTTGGCAGCAATTCAGTAGGGAAAATAGGCATTATTGGCCCTACAAGAATGAATTATTCACAGACGGTATCTGTACTAGATGAAATTGTTAAAAAGCTTGACACTATGATTGATGCTATGCTTGACAATGGAGATGATGGAGGCTATGATGGATAGTAATTTGGATAAAGAAAAAATGGAAGAAACTGTTGAAAATGCAGAAGAAGTAAAAGAGGAAACAGTGGAAACTGTTGAAGAAGTAAAAGAAGAGGCTACTGAAACTGATGAAAAAACTCAAGAGGAAACTCTTGAAGAAAAGCTTGTTAAAGCAGAAGAACAGGTTAAGGAAGCACAGGATAAGTGGTTAAGACAGCTTGCTGAATTTGAAAACTTTAGAAAAAGAACAAATCAAGAAAAGCAAGGTATGTATAATAACGGTGTAAGAGATACTATTGAGAAGTTCTTGCCAGTTGTTGATAACTTTGAAAGAGCTGTTGCGGCTACTGAAGATAAAGAAAGCAGCACTTATAAGGGTATTGAAATGATATTAAAGCAGATGCTTGATGTAATGAAAGCAATAGGTGTTGAAGAAATACCTGCTGAGGGTGAACTTTTTGACCCTAATGTTCACGCTGCTGTAATGCATATTGAAGATGAAAGCTGTGATGATAATGTTGTTGTGGAGGTATTCCAAAAGGGATATAAGCACGGTGACAAAGTAATCAGACCTGCTATGGTTAAAGTTGCTAATTAGTAATCATTAACAACAATTTTCAGAGGTATATCCTCTGTTGACATATAAAAAAGTGGTATATTTTGAATTAAAAAAGGAGAGAGAATAATGGGAAAGATTATTGGTATTGATTTAGGTACAACAAATTCATGTGTAGCTGTTATGGAAGGTGGTCAGCCAACTGTTATTACTAATGCAGAGGGCGAAAGAACTACTCCTTCTATTGTAGGTTTTACAAAGAGTGGTGAAAGATTAGTAGGTGAAACTGCTAAGCGTCAGGCTGTTACTAATGTAGATGGTACAGTTATTTCTATTAAAAGACATATGGGTGAAGATTACAAGTTTAATAATGATGGTAAGCAGTATTCACCACAGGAAATTTCAGCAATGATTCTTCAGAAGTTAAAGAAAGATGCTGAAGCTTATATTGGTGAATCTGTAACTGAGGCTGTTATTACAGTTCCAGCATACTTTACAGATGCTCAGAGACAGGCAACAAAGGATGCTGGTAAGATTGCCGGTCTTGATGTTAAGAGAATTATTAACGAGCCAACTGCTGCAGCTTTAGCTTATGGTCTTGATAATGAGCAGGAACAGACTATTATGGTTTATGACCTTGGTGGTGGTACATTTGATGTATCTATTATTGAGATTGGTGATGGTGTTATTGAAGTTCTTGCTACAAGTGGTAACAATCACTTAGGTGGTGATGACTTTGATAAGAGAATTATTGATTATTTAGTAAGTGATTTTAAGGCCAAGGAAGGAATTGACCTTTCAACTGATAAGATGGCTATGCAGAGATTAAAGGAAGCTGCTGAAAAGGCTAAGAAAGAATTGTCTTCAGCTACAACATCTAATATTAATATTCCTTATATTACTGTTGGTGCTGATGGTCCTAAGCATCTTGATGTAACATTATCAAGAGCTAAGTTTAATGAGCTTACTCACGACCTTGTTGAGGCTACCTTAGTTCCAGTTCAGACTGCATTAAAAGATGCTGATATGTCAGCTAGTGAACTTTCTAAGGTATTACTTGTTGGTGGTTCTACAAGAATTCCAGCTGTACAGGAAGAAGTTCAGAAGATTACTGGCAAGGAACCATTTAAGGGCATTAACCCAGATGAGTGTGTTGCTGTTGGTGCATCTATTCAGGGTGGTAAGTTAGCTGGTGAAGCTGGTTCAGGTGATATACTTCTTCTTGATGTAACTCCTCTTACATTAGGTATTGAAACTGCTGGTGGTGTTGCTACAGCTTTAATTCCAAGAAATACTACTATTCCAGTAAATAAGAAACAGATTTTCTCAACTTATGAGGATAACCAGACTGCTGTTGATATTAACATTGTTCAAGGTGAAAGACCAATGGCTAAGGACAACAAGAGTTTAGGTAGATTCCGTCTTGATGGTATTGCTCCAGCTCCAAGAGGCATCCCTCAGATTGAGGTTTCATTTGATATTGATGCTAATGGTATTGTTAAGGTTAATGCTAAGGATTTAGGTACTGGTAAGGAACAGGATATTACAATTACATCTTCAACTAACCTTTCTGATGATGAAATTGATAAGGCTGTTAAGGAAGCTGAACAGTACGCAGAGCAGGATGCTAAGAGAAAGGAAGCTGTTGACACTAAAAATCAAGCAGACAGCTTAATTTTCCAGACTGAAAAGCTTTTAACTGATATGGGTGACAAGATTAGTGCTGAGGATAAGGCTAAACTTGAAGGTGAAGTTGCTAACTTAAAGAAGGTAAATGATGGTCTTGTAGCTGAAAATATGAGTGAAACTGATGTTGCTACATTAAAGACTGCTTGTGAAACTTTAAACAAGGTAGTTCAGGAATTCTCAACTAAGATGTATGAGGCTGCTCAAGCTGCAGGCGTTGACCCTAATGCTCAGGGTGCTGCTGGTGGTGCTGGTGCTGATGATGACATCATTGATGGTTAATTAGAATTTAAATATATATAGAGAGTCAGAGCTACTGCCCTGACTCTTTGTTATGCATTTTGTTGAGAAATAAAGAGGTGAAATTATGGCTTCCAAAAGAGATTACTATGAGGTTCTTGGCATAAGCAAAGGAGCTTCAGATACAGAAATTAAAAAAGCATATAGAAAAATGGCTAAGAAGTACCATCCTGATGCCAATCCTGATAATAAAGAGGCTGAAGCTAAGTTTAAAGAGGTTAACGAGGCATATGAGGTATTAAGTGACCCTCAAAAGAAAGCTGCTTATGACCAGTATGGTCATTCTGCCTTTGAACAAGGTGGTATGGGCGGAGGCGGCTTTAGTGGTGGCTTTAGCGGTATGGATATGGGTGACATATTTGGTGAAGGCGGTTTTGGTGGCTTTGGTGACATATTTGGTGGAGGTAGCTCTCGTAGGAGAGGTCCTCAGCGTGGTTCAGACTTACAGATGAATTTAACTATTTCATTTGAGGAGTCAATGTTTGGTTGCACAAAGGATATTACAGTTAATGTAAGTGAACCTTGCCCAGACTGTAAGGGTAGTGGTGCTAAGGCTGGTACTACTGCTGAAACTTGTCCTTATTGTCACGGTACAGGTCAAGAAAAGGTTACTACAAGAACACCTTTTGGTATGGCTCAGACAGTTAGAAGTTGTTCTCATTGTGGTGGCGAAGGTAAGATTATTAAGGAAAAGTGTCCTCGTTGTGGTGGCAAAGGCAATGTAAATGTTAGAAAAACTGTTAAAGTTGATATTCCTAAGGGTATTGCTCACGGTCAGTCAATTAGAAAGAGAGGACTTGGCGGTGCTGGTGTAAGAGGTGGCGAAAATGGTGATTTATTTGTTCAAATTCTTGTTACACCTAGTAAGCAGTTCCAAAGACAGGGTAATGACCTTTACACAGAGGTAGCTATTGATATAGTTCAGGCATCTTTAGGTGCAGAGATAACAATACCGACTATTGATGGTGAAGAAAAGTATACTATTAAACCGGGTACTCAGCCTAATACAAAAATTACAATAAGGGGTAAGGGTGCTTATAATGTAAGGAATGAGAGAGCTAGAGGCAATCTTATTGTTACATTAAAGGTTGTTGTTCCTACAGAATTAAAGAAAGACCAGAAAGAGCTTTAATGGAACAACTCATAAGAAAAAAGGATTTTTTAGCAAATAATTTTTAATTTGGGCAACTTATGTTGCCCATTTTTATATTAAAAAAACTTGACATATTTTATATATTAATATAAACTATAATTAAATGTAATTTTTTGGTGAAAAGGGGTTATTTAAAATGGATAAAATAGCGGTTTTAATACCTTGTTATAATGAAAGTAAAACAATTAAAAAAGTTGTTGAAGATTTCAAAAGAGTATTGCCAGAAGCAACTATATATGTTTATGATAACAATTCAACTGATGGTACTGATGAAATAGCTAGAGCTGCTGGTGCTGTCGTTAGATATGAACATCAGAAGAATGTTTAGAGAAATTGATGCTCATTGCTATGTTATGACAGATGGTGATGATACTTATCCTGTAGAACCTGTACCAGAAATGGTAAGAGAAGTTTTGGATAAGAAAGTTGATATGGTAGTTGGTGATAGACTGTCTTCAACATACTTTACTGAAAATAAAAGACCTTTTCACAATTTTGGCAATTCTATTGTTAGAGGTTCTATTAATATGCTTTTTAAAAGTGATATTAAGGATATTATGACGGGTTTAAGAGCTTTTAGCTATAGTTTTGTTAAAACTTTTCCTGTTCTTTCTAAAGGATTTGAAATTGAAACAGAAATGACAATACACGCTATCGATAAAAATATGTTTATTAAGAATGTAGTTATTGATTATAGAGATAGAATTGAAGGCAGTGAGTCTAAACTTAATACTTATTCAGACGGTTTTAAAGTTCTTATGACTATTGTTAGGCTTTATAAGAATTACAAGCCTTTTAAGTTCTTTGGTCTTATAGCTTTAGTTTTAATGTTATTATCAACAGGTTTCTTTATACCTATTGCTATTACTTTTATGCAAACAGGTAAAGTTCCTGATTTTCCTACACTTATTGTTTGTGGCTTTGTAGCTATTGCAGCTATTCAGTGTTACTTTAGTGGTATGATTCTTTCAACTATTGTTAGTAAAGAAAAGCAGGATTTTGAGTACAAACTTATGACAGTATCAAGATATGAAAAAGAATAAAATACATATATTTCAAAGGTTGTTACAAAGAGACAGCCTTTTTTTATTTTTTATTATACAATTTAACTATTGACTAATTCTTACAAAAATCTTAAAATTATATAGAAGTAAAAAATGAAAGGAAATTAAAAAAGTGTTTATTCCAAAACTATTTCAAATTATTAAAGAAACGCCAGGGGATTTGAAGGGTAAAAATCTTGTTACAGATATTATATCTGGTCTTATTGTAGCAGTTGTTGCTCTTCCATTATCTATTGCACTTGCCATATCATCAGGAGTAGGTCCTGAAGTTGGTTTAATTACTGCAATTATAGCTGGTTTTCTCATTTCTTTTTTAGGTGGTAGCCGTGTTCAGATTGGTGGACCTACAGCAGCCTTTGTTGTTATAATATGTGGCATAATTGAGCAATATGGTATTGATGGGCTAGTTATTGCAACATTAATGGCTGGTGTGTTCCTTATTGTCTTTGGTATTTTAAAACTTGGAGATGTTATTAAGTTTATACCATTTCCAATTACTGTTGGCTTTACCACTGGTATTGCCGTTACACTGTTTTCTACTCAGCTTAATGACTTTTTAGGTATGAATATTTCAGGAGTAAGTTCTGAATTTATACCTAAGTGGATTACATACATTGAGAATGTAGATAAAATTGATTTTGTAGCAACTGGCGTTGGTATTGCCAGTATAGTTATAAGTATTTTATGGGGCAAAATTAATAAGAAAATACCGGGTTCTTTAATTGCTCTTATTGTTACTACTGTAGCTGTTTACTTTATGCAACAAAACGGTGTGGGTGAGTCTGTTCAGACTATTGGTTCTAAGTTTTCTGACCTTAAGGGTGCTATTCCTATGCCTCATATTCCTAGTTTTAAGGGTGTTGATATAGGGGCACTTATTCAGCCAGCTCTTACTATTGCTATTTTAGCTGGCATTGAGTCACTTCTTTCTGCTGTTGTAGCTGATGGTATGACTGGTGACAAACATAATTCTAATCAGGAATTAATTGCTCAGGGTATTGCCAATATTGGTTCTGCTCTTTTTGGTGGTCTTCCTGCTACTGGTGCTATTGCTAGAACTGCTGCTAATATTAGAAATGGAGGTAGAACTCCTATAGCGGGTATGGTTCACGCTGTTGTACTTCTTGTTATTATGCTTGTGGCTATGCCTCTTGCTAAACTTATTCCTATGCCAACTCTTGCCGGTATTCTTATTGTAGTAAGTTGGAATATGTGTGAGTTTAAGGAATTTGCAGAAATTTCTCATACAACAAAGAGTGATATATCTGTTTTAATTTTAACATTTATCCTTACTGTAGTATTTGACCTTGTTGTTGCTATTGAGGTTGGTATGGTTCTTTCTATGTTCCTATTTATGAAGAAAACTGCTGAGAGCTTTAACATTAACACAGTTTCTAAGGAACACGAAAATGATACATATAAGTATATTAATAATGAAATACTTGTTTATGAGCTTGCAGGTCCTATGTTCTTTGGTGCGTCAACAAGATTTATGGATATTATGAAGGAAATGAATGTTAAAAGTGATGTACTTATATTAAGAATGAAGAATGTTCCGACTATTGACGGTACATCTCTTGATTCACTTAAGTATGTTATTGATTATGCTAAAAAGTATCATATACTTGTTCTTTATGCTGAACTTCAACCTCAGCCTCTTAAGGTAATTAAACACTTTGGCTGTGAAAAGAGAATGGGCAAGTATAGATTTTTTGACACAATGGATGAGGCTTATGCTTTTGCTCAAGAAATTGTTACAATAAGCAAAGAAAACAGAAAGAAGAGAAAGCGTAAAAAACCAATAGAAATGCAATAAAAAAATATTGATACAATATAATAAATATGTTATAATGTATATAACAACAATATAATAATTGTTGCAGATACATTTATACAAGTGTAGGGGAATTATGTTATTTAATATACTGATGATTTATTCAGTTTGTTTTGTAATGTAAGTGAAACTTTTTGTTTTCAGAGAGGATTTGTATATTGTATTTGATAAGGTGGTTCTTATTAAGAACTGCCTTATTTTTTATTTAGGTATTTACAAAGTTAAAAAATTGGTGTATTGTATAATAGAGGTGATTTAGTGTTTAAATTTCTATATCCAAAAGAATATCTTAATTCTGTATTTGAAATTACTGTAGACAAGCTTAGGTCTTTAGGCTTAGATACTATTATTTTTGACATAGATAACACTTTAGTTCCATATTGGATTAAAGTTCCAGATAATAAACTTGTATCCTATTTTAACAAACTTAAATCAGGTGGAATTAAAGTAGGAGTTCTTTCTAACAGTAAGGAAATAAGGAGCAAAACTTTTTGTGCTCCTATTAATATTCCTTATGTTTTTAGAGCGAAAAAGCCAGGTGTTAAAGGTTTTTTTAAAATAATGGAAATTATGGATTCTCAGCCCAAAAAATCAATGATTGTTGGAGATCAAATTTTTACTGATGTGTGGTGTGGTAATAAGGTTGGAGCCTATTCTGTTCTTGTTAAGAAAGTTAGTCCAAAAGATGAGTTAATAACAGCACCTAAGCGTCCGTTTGAAAAAATAATTGTTAATATGTATTTGAAAAGTGAGGATAAAAAATGAGTGATATATTTAGCAAAGTAAAAGGAACAACTTCAGTATTTACAGTTATTGGCTGCCCTATAAAGCATAGCTTTAGTCCTGTTATACATAATACAATGGCTGGTATAACAGGCAGAGATTTTATATATACTGCAATGGAAGTTCAGCCTGATTGTATTCAGGGTGCTATTAAGGGTGCTTATTGTTTAGGTATAAAAGGTATTAATGTTACTGTGCCTCATAAAGTAGCTGTTATGGATTTACTTTGTGATATTGATAAACGAGCTAGGGTTATAGGTGCAGTGAATACTTTAAAGTATACTGAAGATGGTTATGTTGGCTACAATACAGATGTTATTGGAGTTGGATATGCTATTAAAAACAAGGGCTATGGAATTAAAGATAAAACAGTTCTTCTTTTAGGGGCTGGTGGTGCTGCTAATGCTTGTGCTGTTATGGCTTGTGATGAAGGCTGTAAAGAGCTTATTATTGCCAATAGAACTGTTGACAAGGCTAAAAGACTTGCTAAGAGTCTTTCAAGTTATTATGACTGTGAAATAAAGGCTATAGCAATATCTGATATTAATGCTATTGAAAAATGTAATTTAGTTATTAATGCTACAACAGTAGGCTTTGGTGATAAAATTGGCTTAAGTCCTATTGAAAACAAAAGTTTCTATAAGACAAAGGGCGTTGAGTTTGTTTTTGATGCAATTTATACTCCTTGGGAAACTCAGCTTTTAAAGGATGCAAAGGAAGCTGGTGTTGAAACTTTAAATGGTTTTAGTATGCTTGTATATCAAGCTGTTGCAGCTGAGGAAATATGGTTTGATGAAAAATATGACAAGGAAATTCAAGAAAAACTTTGTCAAGAATTAAGTAAGTACTTTAAGGAAAATTGTTAGTAGGAGATAGTTAAATGGAAAAAAACATTGTTCTTGTTGGATTTATGGGAAGTGGAAAGACAAGTGTAGGTAAGAAGCTTTCTGTTGATTTAAAGAATTTATTGATATGGATGATTTTATTGTTGTTAAAGAAGGTATGTCAATAAATGAAATATTTGAAAAAAAAGGTGAGAATTATTTTAGAAATCTTGAAAAGGAGTTATGCCAAAGATTTTCAGAAGCTAAAGGTAAAATAATTGCTACTGGTGGTGGGGTTATTAAGAATAATGTTAATGTTGAAAATCTAAAAAAAGGAGGTACAATAATTTATTTAAAGTCTACTCCTAAACAAATTGCTTTTAATTTGAGATTTGATAACACAAGACCTCTACTTGCTGGTGATAATAAGGAGGAAAAAATAGCAAACCTTATGGCTGAAAGAGAGCCGGTATATAATAAGTGTGCTGATGAAATTGTTGATGTTAGTGGACTAAATATTGATGAAACAATGGATAAGATAAAAAAAATAATGGGAATTAATTAATATCATAGAAGTCACTTTCTTGACATAGTATAGAATATGTGAGTATTCCGTACTTAGGAAGGTGATTTTTTTGTATGAAAATATAGCGGAAATAAGTAAAAAATTTAATATTAAGCCTATTAATATTTATAAATGCAGGTATTATTATGTGCTTAATTGTAGTAAAGGTGCATTTGCATTATCAGTAGCTAGACCTAAGCCTAATAAAATAAATGAAATACATAGGGTGAAGGAGTGTCTTTTTGACTATGGCATACATAATATAGATTCTTATAATTTAACTAGTGAAGGGTTGCCTTATTGTGAATATGAGGGAAAATATTATGTTGTTACAAGATATTTTGGTTCAAATGAATTGGATTTTATAAGTAATACTCAAGTTAGTGTTGCACTTAATGATATAGGTAGGTTACATAAAGGTTTAGGACTTATGAGTCAAGAAATGCTTTCTGTAGCAAGTGAAAGCAATCCTACATTGAATATGTATAAAAATAAAGCAAAAAATCTTGAGAGAATAAAAAAATTGTTAATACAAAAAGGCAATAAGTTTTGGAATAAGGATATGATTAATGTTTTTAAAAATATAATTGATGAATGTTTATCACTTACACAAAGTCTTGAAGATATGGATTATGGTAGATTTTCTACATATTGTCATTGTGGTCTTAAAGAGGGAAATATAATATATAAAAAGGGTAGGAGTTATATAATAGATTGGGATAATATGAAGTATCTTAATTATATTGAGGATATTGCATTCTTTATAAGAAGATATGTTCGTAAAAATTGTTATTATAGTAATAAAAATAACATTGCTTATATGAAACTTGATGATGTTCTTAATAAGTATTCAAAGTTTATTTCTATTTCTGATTATGACTATGTAGCTATTAAAACAGTACTTTTGTATCCTCATCGTTTTGTTAGTACAATGGAGGACTTTTTCAAAAGCTCTAAAACTTTTCTTCCTTCTGGTGTAAAAAATAAGATTGATGAAATTGTTGAACAAAGGGAATTTATGAGAGATTATATTAACAGATAGGCTTATTTATAATATACAATATGATTACTTCATAGATATATAAGCATCAATTATTTTTGATTTAAAGCAAGCAAACTTTTTACTTTTGAAAATAAGTTGGTAATACTTTTATGTAGCATTACCAACTTATTTGCCTTAAAAATGGCAAATGACAAAGGAATTAATGGTTATATTAACATATATATATTGTTTGAATGAAAATAATTATAATACTATTAATTAAGCCTCAATCATATAATCTGGCAATTCACTTTTAGGAAAAATAAGTACCATAGTAGTACCTTTGTCTAATGAACTGTAAACTTTAATAGTACCATCGTGAGCTTCCATAATTTCTTTAGCTATG
>ENA-ORVB01001905-ORVB01001905.1-human-gut-metagenome-genome-assembly--contig:-NODE-1905-length-12738-cov-29.032_pt1 | contig 12738 bp, 10 predicted proteins | sample MGYA00242090_ERZ509231 | MGnify/ENA primary metagenome ERZ509231 (study PRJEB26280, sample SAMEA2338798) | human gut metagenome | biome: human gut; feature: human-associated habitat; material: faeces...
CAACAAAAAAATTCAAATTTTCCATAAAAAAAGAGGAGCACATTTTTTGTGTTCCTCTTAAAAGATGCCATTTCTTAACTTAATGACATTGCAAATAAGTCCCTTTTTTTCCAACGAATCAACACTTCTAGAAATCAGAGTCTTTGAAACGCCTAACACCACTTTTAATTCCGTACTTGTTGTAATAGTTGAATTATTTTTTAAAACAATCAAGATAGATATTTCATTTGGTGAAAAATTAAATTCTTGAAAACTATCTTTTATTTTTTTTGCATAATAATCCCTCATCTGATTCGATACACGCAAAAAATCCTCTATTGTAAACATATTATCGCTCCAGTCTCAACAGAACAATTGTAAGTGCTAAAATAGGGTGTGTCAAACATTGCCCCATTTTTCTAATACTTCTCCTACATAATATAGAGAACCACATAATAAACTGTCTTCTTTTGTATCTAAAAGTCTTGAGATCAACTCATCCACTGTAATAATAGGATACCCTAATTCTTCTAATGGATATAAACGAGCACTCGATATTTCTACTAATGTAATGTCTTTACTAATGGATTGAAGTAATTCAATCATATGCGGTGCATCCTTCTCTTTTAATACCGAAAAATAAATCTTTCCTGTAAAATCCTTCAAAGATTGTATCAACGCTGTTATTCCATGTACATTGTGTGCTCCATCTAATAAAACCAATGGGTCTTTTCTAAGAACCATATATCTGCCTGCCCATTGAAAATGATCAATTACCTGTTGAATTTCATTTTCTTCGAGCCAAATTCCCAGTACATTCAACGTTTCTAATGCTAGAGATAAATTTTTAGCCTGATATAATGGTGGATTCAAATGAAATGTCATACCATTCCATCTCAATACATCAGTTTCTTGACAATCAATAAAACATAGTGGTGTTTTCATATAATCTGCAACAAGCTCCATTACTTTTTGGCATTCCGGTTTATCTTCGGTTGTCAAAGCAGGAACATTTGGCTTAAATACACCTGATTTTTCATAAGCGATTTGTTCAAATGTATCCCCTAAATATTCCGTATGATCAAGTCCTACATTAGTAATTAAGCAGGCTTTATAATCCAAAGCTGTTGTCGCATCCAAACGACCACCCATCCCAGCTTCAATAATGCAGTAATCAACTTGTTGTTCAATAAAATAGGCCATTGACATCCATAGATCCATTTCAAACATTGTCATCTTATGTAATAAGAATAACTCTTCATATTGATCATAGATTCTTTCCCAATCAGCTAAAGTAATACATGTATCATTCACGCGTATTCTTTCTGTATGATGAATCAAATGTGGAGATGTAAAAACCCCTACTTTATATCCTTTTTTCATCAACAAATCTCTTAGCCAAATTGAAGTACTTCCCTTTCCGTTTGTACCAGCTACCTGAATCTTTTTTAAGGCTGTATGATTTGGCATTGCATCCGTTAACCATTGTCTGAATTCTAATAGGTCATGGTTTTTTCCACGACAATTTTCCATTTTATTAATTTTCTCTTGTACATTCATGGTATTATTATATCACTAAAGAAAGAAGTGAATCACATGATTATGCATAATGACTGGGATCAACTGTTTGATCAAGAAATACAAAAAGATTATTTACTAAATTTACGCTATTTTTTAGCTAAGGAATATAAGACAAAAAATATTTATCCTGCAAAAGAAAATATTTTTGCAGCCTTTAAAACAACTTCTTTAAAAGATACAAAAGTTGTTATTTTAGGACAAGATCCATATCATGGTCCAGGACAAGCTCAAGGTTACTCATTCAGTGTACCAAGCAACTTTCCTTTACCTCCATCTTTACAAAACATGTATAAAGAACTAGAAAATGAGTATCAAACTCCTGTACATCGCACGGGTGATTTGACCGACTGGGCTAAACAAGGAGTACTATTAATGAATACTATCCTTACAGTTGAAGAGCATAAACCTTTATCTCATCAAGATAAAGGATGGCAGAATTTTACAAATGAAGCTCTAAGATGGATCAATGAAAAGGATGGCCCTGTTGTATTTTTATTATGGGGATCTAAGGCTATCCAGGCCAAGAAATTACTAACAAATCCAAAACATTTAATTCTTACAAGTCCGCATCCAAGTCCTTTAAGTGCTTATCGAGGTTTCTTTGGAAACAATCATTTTAAGCTTGCGAATGAATATCTAATTAAAAACAATGAAACGCCTATCCAATGGATATAGGCGTTTTTCTTATAGTGAAAAAGAAAAAAGAAGCATCATTCTTGATACTTCTAGTCTTTCATTTCATTGAACACTTGTAATGCTAAGCAGCCAAGTCCCGTATGGATTCCGACTGCACTTACTAAATTGATTACTTTTACTTTAGCGCCTTCTATTTGGCTTTCAATCTTTTGAGCATACTCTTTTGCAGCATCTAATGCATCAACGTGCGCAACAATAAATGTATAATTAGAATCTACATTCAATTCTTTTAAATGTTTAATAACACGATCTTGAGCACGTTTCATTGTACGAACTTTATCTAATACATCTACTTTTCCATTCGTACTTTTACCAATGTGTAAAACAGGTTTGATTTTCAATAAACCACCTAGTGCCGCAGCCATTGGTGTCAATCTTCCACCACGTTTCATATGATCTAAATCATCACACAACAACACAGTTTCACAACTATCCGCAATGTTTTGTAGTTTTTTAATAATTTCATCAATTGGAATGTTTGCTTCATACATCTTTTTAGCTGTCTCAATCATACATCCTTGTTCAACCGCTGTGCAATAACAGTCAACGCCTACAAATTTCATTTCTAATTGATTCGCAATCATTTCCATAGAATCCAATGTTCCGGATAATCCTCGACAAATAGGAACCGCAAAAATTGTGTCATATCCTTCATTTTTTAATTCTTCAAAACAATCTTGAATTTTGCCTAAACTTGGTAAAGATGTTTTTAAAACCTTTTTCTCATGTAATTTTTGAATCACTTCAGAATATGTAATTTCGGTATATTCATCTTTTGATTCACCATCACAAGTAATTTGTAATGGAAGACAATAAATTCCTTTTTCTTTCCAATAGTCTGGATGCTGGCCTGTTCCGGTATCCGTCACAAATGCAATCTTCATGGCTAGGCCCCCTTTACTTTTTTCACAAATTGAACGCCTACAGCACCTAATCCTGTGTGTACTGCAATAACGGCATACATTGGATCTGTATGAATTTGAATATCTTCGCCAAACACATCGTGTAGCTCATCTATCGCAATTTGTGTACCTTCTTGATTTTCTCCATTTAATACATAAAATTCATAATCTTGTGCATTCGCATCTTTTGAAATCACTTTAACAGCTTTTTTAATAGCTTTGGACATTGTACGTACTTTATCAAAAACATCGACTTTTCCTTCAGTATTTTTAGATACTTCCAAGATTGGTTTAATTTTCAACATTCCTGCAAGCTTAGCTGCCATTGGAGTTAATCGTCCTCCCTTAGCTAGATGATCTAAATCTTCTGGAATTAAAAAACCACGTGAATGATCTACGCTGTCTTTTAAACGTGAAATGATTTCTTCTGGGTGTATTTCTTGTTCAACTAATTTTTGAGCTGATAACACCAAATATTTTTCCACACCTAAAGTAGTATATATATCTAATGTATGAATTTTAACCCCATGCCATTTACCAGATGCCTGTATTGCCTGATTTGTTCCTGATAATCCATTTGATAGAGTTATCAAAATAACATCCGTAATACCATTATTTTTATATGATTCTAATAAAGCCTCAATATCGCCTAATGGTGGCATGCTTGTTTGAGGCATAAAGCCTCTTTCTAAGAATGAATTTAATTCTTCTACTGTTAAATTCACCCCATCTAAATATGTTTTATCTTCTATTTGAACCTGTAAAGGTAAAAAATCAATTCCTAACGCTTGTGCTTCTTGTTTGGTTAATCCACAACCACTTTCTGTCAATACTCGAACCTTCATTAAAACCCTCCTTTTTTTGAAATCATCCTAATCCTAACATGAAATATTAATTTTCTCAAATGTCTGATATAATTAGTTTGAGGTGATTTGTATGAGCGCTTTCATTTCTTTTGAAAATGTAAAAAAGACTTATCATATGGGCGAAATCGACATACATGCGTTAGATGATGTGAGTTTTGAAATACAACAAGGCGAGTTTGTGATTATCGCAGGAGCTAGTGGTGCTGGTAAAAGTACTATCCTAAATCTACTGGGTGGAATGGATACTGTCAGTGAAGGAAGAATCATTGTAGATGGTCGTGAAATCAGTTCTTATAAAGAAAAGGATATGACACTTTATAGAAGATATGATGTTGGATTTGTTTTCCAGTTTTATAATCTAGTTCAAAATCTTACTCTTCGCGAAAATGTTGAACTTGCAACACAAATTTGTAAGAAACCACTTGATATAGATGAAACTATAGAACTTGTTGGACTAAAAGATAGAATGTTCAACTTCCCTAGCCAGCTTTCTGGCGGTGAGCAGCAGCGTGTCGCAATCGCAAGGGCATTAGCTAAAAACCCAAAGCTTTTACTTTGTGATGAACCCACAGGTGCTTTGGATTATCAAACAGGTAAACAGGTTCTTAAGGTCTTACAAGATACGTGTAGAACGCAAAATAAAACTGTCATAGTTATTACCCACAACTTAGCATTAACACCAATGGGAGATAAGGTCATTAAAGTTCGTAGTGGAAAAATTGAAAGTATTACATGTAATGAGCATCCTATGGATGTAAATGACATAGAGTATTAATATGCCTTCTTCTTATTTAAAAGATATTTTCCGTGAAATTAAAATCTCCCTCGGTCGTTTTCTATCTATCCTTTGTATTGTCGCAATTGGTGTGGCATTCTTTGCCGGCATTAAAGCGAGTGCACCGGATATGAAAAACAGTGCCGATATGTATTTTGATAAATATAATGTTCAAGATATACAAATCTATTCAACTTTGGGACTTACCAAGAAAGATGTAAAGGCCATTCAAAAATTAAAAGGTGTCAAAGCCGTACAGCCAAACTTTTCAATGGATACATTGTCTCAAATTGATTCAACACAAATGGTTATTAAAGTCATTTCTTATGAGATTGATCAAAAGATGAATAAGATCCGTATAGTCGAAGGAAGAATGCCTGAAAGAGAAAATGAGTGTTTGATTGAGGCTAGTTCTGCAACGAATAAGCTATATGGCACTTTCCATATTGGAGATACAATCAAATTACAGAGTGGTACAGATGAAGCTTTATCTAACTCCTTGAAAAACACAAAATATAAAATTGTAGGTACTTGTTATAATCCGAATTACTTATCTTATGAGAAAGGATCAAGTAATATTGGATCAGGAACGGTAAACTCTTTTATATATATACAAAATTCAAATGTTTTAAAGGATTATTATACAGAAGTTGATGTTTGTGTTAAGGGTGCAAAAGAATTAGATTGTTATAGCGATGCATATTTTGATGTTGTTGATCCTGTATTAAAAAGAATCAAAAAAATTGCAAACAAACAAATCGATGTACGTATTCAGTCTTATCAATCTAAATTAGATGAAAAAAAACAGGAAGCAAACAATGAATTGAATGATGCAGAAAATAAATTAAATGATGCTCAAGATAAGATTGATTCGGGTCTTGCAGAGATTCAAAGTAATGAAATTAAGCTTCAGAATTCTAAAAATCAAATTGATCAAGGGTGGAATGAATATTATGCAAATTTACAATTATTAGATAATATTCCTACTTTACAAAATGCGATTGCTCAAATTGAAGAGAGTGAACAAAAACTTCCTGAGTTATTGTCTCAGAAAGAACAAGCTGAAAATGGTTTGAATCAAATTAATGCAGCAATGGATGATCTTAATATGCAACGTAAAATGATTCAAGATTCTATTGATTTGATAGACATCTCAATTGAAAAGGCTCAAAACACACCTACTACAGATGAATCATCTGAAGCTATAAAGAATAAAGTAATTGAAAACCTAAACAATGGGAAAGTATATCTGCAAGGAAAAATCGCTGAAATTGACAGTACAATAGCTAAAAAAGCTGAGTTAGAAGCGGCTATACCACAACTTCAGGATGCGATTGACCAAATCCAAGCAGGTGTCGCAAAAAAGGCTGAATTACAATCTCAGTTAAATCAGTTATTAAATGCAAAAAATCAATTAAACAGTGCCTATGTTAATTTAATAAATGGTGAATCTCAATATGAGGATGGAGTATCCAAAATTCAAGATGCCAAAAATGAAATAAATTCAAACATTGAAAAGCTAGCACTATCTAAAGCAGAGTTTAATGTTCGAAAACACGATGCCTTAAGAGAAATAAATGAGGCACAAGAAGAAATTGATAAGATGGAAGGTAAATGGATTGTTTTAGATCGTGACTCCCATTATTCTTATCGTGATTATGGAGCCTGTGCAGACCGTATGGATGGTATTGCCAAAGTATTCCCTGTATTCTTCTTCTTAGTGGCTGCTCTAGTTTGCATGACAACGATGACAAGAATGGTTGATGAACAAAGAAATGAAATGGGAACTTTAAAAGCTCTTGGTTATTCAAAAAGTCATATTGCACTTAAATATATAATCTATGCATTTAGTGCAAGTGTTTTAGGATCTATTTTAGGATGTTCTTTAGGAATGTATTTGTTCCCAACTGTCATCTTTAATGCTTGGAACACTTTATATAACATTGAAAAAATTCATTTTTTATTCCAGCCTGGTCTTATCTTATTAGCCAGTGGCTCTGTAACTGGTATTACTTTACTAGCCACACTATATTCTATTTATAGTGAATTAATTGAAATGCCTAGTCAGTTAATGCGTCCTAAAGCTGCAAAAGCCGGTAAGAAAATTATGCTTGAAAAAATTCCACTTATATGGAAACGTTTGTCTTTCTTACAGAAGGTAACCGCAAGAAATATTTTCCGTTATAAAAAACGATTCTTCATGACAATTATAGGAATTGCAGGATGTTCTGCCTTATTGGTGGCTGGTTTTGGTATTAACGATAGTATTTCTGATATTGTAAACCAACAATATAATGTCATCTATCACTATGATGCCACAATTTCAGCCAAATCAAGTGAAATGACATCTCAAATACATTCTTTAAAGGGTGTTAAAGATGTATATGAGGAAGATCATCTTGCGGTAACTACGAAGATTGACAATAAAGACATTTCTACTACGGTCCATATTATTTCAAATGGTGATAAATTCAAAGATTTCTGTACTTTATTTAACGGTAACAAAGAATTTGATCTTGATGATTCTTCAGTATTAATATCTCAAAAAATGGCTACTAAATTGAATAAAAAGGCTGGAGACATGATTACTTTTAAAGATGCCAATAATAAAGTTATTAAAGCTAAAATCAAAGGTGTATTTACAAATTATGTTGGCCACCATATCTATGCAAGTGAATCGTTATACAAGAGTTGGAATACAAATGCAAAAACAACGCATATTTACTTAATTAAATCTAAAAAGACAACTAAGAAGTTTGAACGTAATTTAGGTAATAAAATTATGAATATTGACGGTGTCCAGAGTGTAACTTTCTATTCATCTCTACAAAAAAACTTTAAAGACATGATTAGTAGTATTTCCTATATCGTTGTTGTACTTGTTATTTCAGCAGCATGTCTTGCATTTGTAGTTTTATACAATCTAAGCAATGTTAATATTTCCGAAAGAAAACGTGAGATTGCAACAATTAAAGTTCTTGGTTTTACAAGAAAAGAAGTAGATGCATATATCAATCGTGAAACCGTTCTACTAACCATTTTAGGTTCATTGATTGGTTTAGTAATTGGTGTTGGATTACATCACTTGATTATGAACTTAGCTGAAATGGATGATATTATGTTTGGTAGAACAATCAATTCAATGTCTTATGTGATTAGTTTTGTGATGACAATTGGTTTCAATGCAATTATCAATTTGTGCATGCATAAAAAATTAAATAACATTCAAATGGTTGAATCATTAAAAGCTGTGGAATAACCCCACAGCTTTTTTGTATTAAAAAGCCCTCAAGATGAGGGCAATGTTAACTAGATTTGTGCAATCCGCATCATATTTGTGTTACCTGATCCAATTGGATATCCAGCAACAACAATGATGTGATCTCCTGTTTTGAATCCAGCTTGTAATGCTAAGTTACGAGCTAAATCAATATCATTTTCTTTATTATTTTGAATATTTGAAACGACTGGAGTTACACCATTAACTGGTAATAAACTACGTTGAGTCACTTCATCAAATGTAACAGCTAAAATTGGAGCACATGGACGGAATTTAGCTAAACGACGAGCTGTATTTCCACTTTGTGTAAATGCAACAATACATTTAATATCAATTGCCAATGCAGTATCAGCTACTGAAATACCAATTGCATCATTTAAAGTACGTTTACTTGATTTAACATTAGCTTTCAAACGATCTTTATAAGGAATCATTGGTTCAATAGCATTTGCAATCTTTGTCATTGTTTGAACAGATTCAACTGGGTAATGACCTGCAGCTGATTCACCAGATAACATGATACAGTCTGTTCCATCCATAATAGCATTAGCTACGTCACTTGCTTCTGCACGTGTTGGACGAGGGTTTTCCTGCATAGATTCTAACATGTGTGTTGCAGTGATAGCTGGTTTACCAACTTCGTTTGCAGCAGCAATCATACGTTTTTGATAAATAGGTACTAATTCTAAACTTACGTCTACACCTAAATCTCCACGAGCAACCATAACACCATCAGCTACTTCTAAAATTTCACGGATATTATCAAAACCTTCCTGGTTTTCAATTTTAGGGAAAATTTGAATCATATCTTTATTTTCATCAATCAAAATTTGACGAATTGCTAATACATCATCTTTACGACGAGTAAAACTTGCTGCAATATAATCAACATCCATTTTACATCCGAAACGAATATCTGATTCATCTTTTTCAGAAATAAATGGCATACTTAATTTAATGCCTGGTAAGTTACATCCTTTACGACTCTTTAAGAAGTGAGGGTTGTTTACAACACCGTGAATACGATCAGGAGTTACTTCAGTAAAAGTGACTTTCATTTTTCCGTCATCCATTAAAATGTAATCACCAACTTTAACGTCGTTAAATACTTCCGGACAACGTAATGTAAATCTTTCGTGGTTTCCTAAAACTTCTTCTTTTACTAAATCGATTTCGTCACCTTCAACAAAATCACATCCACCATTTTCGAAATCACCTAAACGAATTTCAGGACCTTTAGTATCTAATAAAATACCAATAGGTTTTCCTGTTTCTTTACTAACCTCACGAATACGTTTAACACGTTCCGCATGTTCTTCATAGTCTCCATGAGAGAAATTTAAACGTGCGATGTTCATTCCAGCTTCAACAAGTTTTGTTAAAACTTCTTTGCTCTCACTAGCTGGACCAATAGTACAAATAATTTTTGTTTTTTTGCTCATATGTATATCCTTCCTTCTAATATATCCTAAACCAAACGATCAAATAAATTCATTAGTGGTTTACGAGATTCTTGTGGCATGCTCAATGCTTCTTCAATTGGATAAGAAATAATCTTGTTATCACGAATTGAAATACATTGTCCGCCAATGCCTTGCATCAATAAATCTACAGCTTTTTCACCCATTTGTGATGCTAACAAACGGTCAAATGGACATGGAGATCCTCCACGTTGAATATGGCCTAAAACAGTTGCTCTTCCTGAAAAGCCTGTATTCAAACTAACCTTTTTCGCAAATTGATCTACCTCAGTAATCTTTTCACTAATTACAACAATCGCATGTTTTTTCTTTTTAATAATATCGATATCTCTTAAACGATCTAAGACATCTTGTTCATCAAATCCTGTATCACTTGTTACTACAATTTCGGCTCCACAAGCAATACCTGACCATAACGCTAAGTCTCCACAACGGTTTCCCATAACTTCAACAATAGAACAACGGTGATGTGAATTAGAAGTGTCTCTTAGTTTATCGACACATTCAACTACAGTTTCTAATGCTGTTTGGAAACCAATCGTATAATCTGTACAAGTAATATCATTATCAATTGTACCAGGTAATCCGATACAGTTAATGCCCATTTCAGTTAAAGATAATGCTCCACGATATGAACCGTCACCACCAATAACTACAACGGCTTCAATACCTCTCTTCTTTAATTGAGCAATAGCTTTTTTTCTGACTTCGATGTCCTTGAATTCTGGTAAACGAGCTGATCCTAAAATAGTTCCTCCTCTGTTTACAATATCTCCAACAGTTTCACGAGTTAATGGTTCAATATAACCTTCAACCATCCCTTTATAACCATTGTAAATACCAAATACTTCAAGACCACTATTTAATCCAACACGTGTTACCGCGCGTATTGCAGCATTCATTCCCGGTGAATCACCACCAGAAGTCAAAATACCAATTCTTTTAACCATAAGTAAATTTACCTCCTTCTTTAATCTTTTAAACAGTTGGAGATAAACTCCTCTAAGAACCGTACGTGCAGTTTTCCCGCATACGGCTCCCCACTGTTACTTTTAAACATTCTTGTTATAAATGACTTTGTCTCCACTCCAAATATCAACATGGATATATGGGTGTATGATTCTAACATTCCATATTTCATAGAACCTTTCCAATTTGAAACTTCTTCTTTGACTCCTTCGATTTAGCCATTTGAACGTTACATATAGTGAATGAATCCAAAGGCTTCTTACCTCTCTTATCATTCCACTTAAACTGTAGTAGTTAAAACTACCTGTTAACTTCTTATTCAATGCTTTCATGAATTCATCAAATTGAGTGTTTCTATTTTCTTTGACCCATTTCTTTAAGTTAGATTTGAATTGCTTCTTCTTTTTGCGACTGATTTTATGTCCCATAGTGTAGTAGCCTTTTCTTGTCTTACTGTTGAAATGTGTAAAGCCTAGAAAATCAAAAGTTTCTCTTGATGCACTGTATCTTCCAAATGGAAGTATTCGTGTCTTTTCTTTGGATAGTTCCAATCCAAAAAGTTCCATTCTTTTAATAATGGCTTCATATACTCTTTGTGCATCTCTTTCATATTGAAACATGATCAAGAAATCATCGGCAAAGCGTACCAGGTATGCTTCTCCATATAACTGTTTCTTGATGCACTTTTCAAACCATAAATCCAATACATAATGTAAGTACACATTGGCAAGGATTGGACTTATTAATCCTCCTTGTGGTGTTCCTACACTAGTATCTTCATACTTTCCTTCTATCATGACACCTGATTTGAGCATTCTCGCTATATATCTCAGGTAGTTCGGGTCTGCGATATCATTTCGAAGAAATTTCATGAGCCACTCATGATTTACATTGTCAAAGAAACCTTTAATATCACAATCCAACATATAATTTATCTTCTTGTGCATAATAGTATCATTGATTACTTTAATCGCATCATGAGTACTTCGGCTTGGTCTGAATCCATATGAACAGTCTAGAAATCTAGGTTCATATACATCACTAAGTATATCTGCCATGGCTCCTTGAACGAGCCTGTCTTCATAAACTGGTATCCCTAAAGGTCTTTTCTTACCATTTCCCTTGTCGATTTCAACTCGTCTTACGGGTTGTGGCTTATAGCTAAAACTCTTAAGTCTATGCATCAAGTTATCTATATTTTCATTTAGATTTTCCTGATACACTTCCTTAGTTACCATGTCTATTCCTGGAGCTTTATCTTTCTTTTGTAGACGATGTTGTCTTATCAAAGACTCCTTGTCTACTCGATTCATCAACGTTTCCAGTTTAGGATGTCTTTTTGACAATGTTCTTATATCTTGTCGTTTTGTTCCCATGTCTTTTCAACCTCCAGTGTTTTCAACATGTTTCCCTTCAAGAAACGTAACTGTGTTTCGGTCCTTCGCTCCATGTATTTTCATACACTTCATAGCTACATTATGACCTCATCGGACTTCTTGCAGTTCATCCCGTTGCTCTTGTGGTGTTAGCACTTGTAACAACAGTACCGTGTTTATCGGAAACTGCAAGACCTCCCAGGTATGCAGCTGATACCTTGACTTCTCGCCCTGCTTTACAACGCCGGTGGTGTCCGATTGAATCTGGCATAACGATTCAACCTATGTTGGTTGCGGCTAGTATGAGAGCATCACCCACCACTTTGTCAGGACTAACGACGCTAGATTGCTTCAGGCTTTCGCTTTAGGGCTCTAAGTCTTTCCTTCCTACGCTTAACACTGTACCTCACGATACAATGCCCAAGGATTAGATACTGGCCTCTTTGCTCCAAGAGTTACCAGGTCAGGAGTTTCACCTAACTAAATCAACTGCACCGAACTGGCGCACCATAATATGTCCTCCATAGACTCATTATTAATCATCATAAATATACCACATAAATATTGTTTAAAAAAGAGTAAATTTACCTGAAAACGCTTTTAGGTAAAAAAGATTTATAACTTATTAAACATTTGTGAAATATTTGACATTTTGTTAACAATTACTAAAAACATGTAATATTATTTTAAGATGTATCTAAATATTTGTGCAAGAAAAAAAGCCAGGTCTAAGTAAATAAAGACTTGGCTTTTGAATATATAAGTAAAAAAATAAGTAAAAAAAAGGACCCGGCAGCTAGCTATCTTCGCAGGGGCAAGCCCAACTATTGTCG
>ENA-ORVB01001907-ORVB01001907.1-human-gut-metagenome-genome-assembly--contig:-NODE-1907-length-12730-cov-3.22312_pt1 | contig 12730 bp, 10 predicted proteins | sample MGYA00242090_ERZ509231 | MGnify/ENA primary metagenome ERZ509231 (study PRJEB26280, sample SAMEA2338798) | human gut metagenome | biome: human gut; feature: human-associated habitat; material: faeces...
GGCGGGACGCAGACGCGGGAAGGATACCGACATCTGCGTCTTCCAATAATGCTCACGCATATACAAAAGATGCATGGCGGTTGCACAAAGATCCACTCGCCAGTCATAAAGACCGAGCAGTGCACCTATGCCGACCTTGTCTATACCGGCCTTACCGAGACGATCAGGCGTTTCCATACGCCAGCGCATATCAGCCTTTTTTCCGCCCAAATGAACCTTTTTATAGTATTCGGGATGATAGGTTTCCTGATAAACAGATACGGAATCCAGGCCTAGGTTTTTAAGCTCGGCATAATCCTCGGTAGCGAGAGGTTGCACCTCCATCTGCAAATAGGAAGCGTACTGCTTAACCAACGGCAACACCTGACGGAAATAGTCCATGCCACCGCGACGATCGTTTTCTCCCGAAACGAGCAGTATGTTTCCATATCCCATCTTCACGATCGCCTCGCACTCCTCCTTGATCTCCTCAAGGGTCAGAACCACGCGCTTGAACTTGTTCATCACTGAAAAGCCGCAGTAAGCACACTTGTTGTTGCAAAGATTGGAGATATAAAGCGGCAAATACATATTCACGCAACGTCCGAAGCGACGGCGGGTGATCTGCTCGGCCATACCGGCCATAACATCGAGATAATGCTTGCGGGCATTCTCCGAGATCAAAGCGGCAAAATCCTCAAGCGTACGGCGACCGCTTTTAGCCAAGGCTCTCTCTACGTCGCGATCGCTTCTGCTGTCGACCAGTTCCTTGAACCTATCGACGTCAAGCTTCGAAAGCTCATCATAAAATGACATTTTATTTCATAGCCTCTTTTAGAAAAGCTTCCATGGGAGAGGTGGGTCGCGCGGTTTCATTTATCGCCGCAAGTCCTGCCTCATAGGCAATGCGACCGGCCTCCTGCGCCAAATTGAAGGCTTTGGCCATGGCTACGGGATCACCTGCTGCGGCAATGGCGGTATTGGCCATCACTGCATCGGCGCCGATCTCAAAGGCCAAGGCACAATCCGAGGGGCTACCAACACCGGCATCAACCACGACGGGTACGCGTGACTGCGCAATAATGATCCTGAGCATGCCCAATGTTTCAAGTCCCTTGGCCGATCCTATGGGAGATCCCAGCGGCATCACGGCCTGAACCCCCAATTCCTCAAGGCGCTTACACAGCACGGGATCGGCATTGATATAGGGAAAGACCTTAAAGCCCTCGGCACATAAGATCTTGCAGGCCTCATAGGTTTCTACGGGATCGGGCAAAAGGTAACGTACATCAGGATGGATCTCAACCTTGATCCAGTCCGTTCCCAGAGCTTCGCGGGCCAAACGGGCTGCAAAGACCGCTTCGCGGGCGTTTTTAGCACCTGAGGTGTTGGGCATGAAGGTTACACCCAGCTCCTTCAGAGGGCGCACGATTTCATCGGAATGATGCTCGACGTCCACGCGCTTTACCGCCATGGTGGCGATCTGTGCCCCTGATGCCTTACAGGACTCTGCCAATTGCTCGGCCGAAGCGTATTTACCGGTTCCTATTATGAGGCGGTTTGAGAATTCCTTGCCGTCTAAAATCAATTTCTGAGTCATGTCTAGCCTCCTGCTACCAGACTGAAAACATCTATTTGCATACCATCCTTCAGCACGAAGGTGCCCCACTGTGCCTTAGGAACGATTTCCTCGTCACAGGCGGCAGCGCTGCCCTCGATGCTTACACCTTTTTCTTCTAAAAATTCCTTTAAGCTCATGTCATGATCGAGCGTGACATTATTGCCGTTAAAAACTATCTGCATGTATTTATTCCTTGTGTTGCCGAACTCATTCCTGTTGTTATTGCCCGTCTGCACAGCAACTGCAACTTTTATCTCGCTTCAATTTCATGGAACGCACGGTGCGATTTTTTAAATCGTAAAGCCACACGCGCCCGAAGATGTTGCAGCCTGCAAAATAATCCATGGCCAAGGCGGCGGCATTACACGACATAGCTCCTGCCCAAGGTCCGGTGATCCCCCTAAAAGCAGGCTTGGCATCCTGTCCTGCAAGACAGGCATAGCAGCCAAATTGCCTGGTGCTTTCCTCATCTGAGAATTTAAAGGCACAAAGCATGGCGTTGGAGGCGGCAATCGAGCAATGGATCAAATCCTTTTTAAGACGAGCACACATACGTGATGCCAAAAGTCTCGTGGCAATATTGTCCGCAAGATCCATTACCAGATCCGCATCCTTGGCAAAATCCTCAAAATTTCCCTCGTCAACGCGCCCGAAGGTGCGAACCTTTACCCGCGGATCGAGCTTACGAAGCTCACGGGCACAGCAGAGATTTTTAGATTTGCCTATGTCCTCGCTGTTAAACATTACCTGACGATGCAGATTGGAATCCTCCACCACGTCGTCGTCTGCAACGGTGACGGAGAGCAAGCCCGCCCCCACCAACATATAGGTACAAAGTCCGCCCAGCCCGCCGCTGCCGATCACGGCAATGCGTTTGTCCTTTAAAAGCTCATCAAGATCTTCATAACCTTGAATAAGTCTCTGTCTTGCATAGCGCATTTAAGTGCAATGCTCCTTTTTTCAACTACTCCCCGCCTGCTCCGAAGATCTCAAGCCAGGATCTTACGGCCGCATCGGGATCATCTGCTTTGGTAACGGCCGTCACTACGGCAGGCGACAAAAGCCCCCTTTCCTTTAATATTCCGGCATTTGCAAGCGTAATTCCGCCTATGGCTGTGGCGCTTATGCCGGCAGATCTTATAAGCCTGACCTCACGCGAAAGCTTCCAAAGCCCCTGCGGCTTTGAAGGCATCGCCTTGGTATTCGTGGGAAAAATGTGTCCGAGCGCCACATATGAGGGCTTTAAAGCTATGGCCTTCATAAGCTCGTAGGGACCGTGAGTGGAAACGCCAAGACGCATGCCCGCCTTTAAAATGAAATCGAGATCGGCCGTGCGCAGATCCTCCATTCCCAGATGTACACCGTAGGCTCCGGCCTTAGCGGCAAGCTCATAGTGATCGTCTATGAACAATCTTGCCGCATATTTTCGGGCAAGACGTACGCTACGCTCTATCTCCTCATAAAGATCGGATCTTGATTTATCCTTGATACGCAGCTGTAAAGTACGCACGCCCAAAGATAAAGCGCGCTCTATCCACTCTGAGGAATCAAGCACCGGATAAAAGCCCAGATCCAGCGGGCAGGCCTTAAAGCCCTGCGCTCTCGGAGCGGGGAAGCCCTCCTCATAAACCTCGGGGATGAAATCCTGCTGTAAAAAATCCTCATGATGGCCCACAGGAGGGCGATGATCGTCGCTTTTAAGATCCGGATGCATGATCCCGGCCGTCACATAGGCCTTGGCAAGAGCTGACGCATCTGCAATCTCATAGCCTGCAGACAGTGAGGCTGCCAAAAAGGATGACAGCGCACATCCGCCGCCGTGAGCCCCCTCACCGCTCTTTCTTGCATGCACCAACTGACAGCTAAAATCGTCTGAAGACAAATAATCTCTTGAGCTTAAGCGCTCGTCGCCGTGGCCGCCCTTAATGAGGACGGTACAGCCGTGACGGGTAAAGCTTTTGGAAAGAGCGCTAAGCCCCTCACGCTCAAGTCTTCCCCGATCCCAGCCTGACAGATTCAAGGCCTCGTTGAGATTGGGAGTGAAGACGTCGCTTACGCGCAAAATACGCTCAAGGGATCCTGACAGATCCGCACTTTCAAAGTTGCCGGCGGTGGCGGTTAAAACCGGATCCCATACGACCATAGCCTGCTTTAAGGGGCCTTCCAGATAGGACAAGGTAAGCTCCAAAATCTCCTTGGAGGTGATGAGTCCTACCTTTACGGCCCTGATGTTTGCAAAATCAGCTATCAGCGTATCCATGGTCTCCTTAAACAAGGCAGGATCCGTGCTCATAACGGTACCTACCCGCTTTAAGGACTGTACGGTCAAAGCCGTAGGACAGCAAAGCGCAAATGCTCCCGCATCGTGCACGCTCAGGCAGTCGGCAGTAAGTCCGGCACCGCCTCCCGAATCAATCCCGGCTATCACCAATGTCAAAGCCCGATCGTGATCGGTTCGCGCAAGCTCGGCAAGCTCGGCTCTGGTAACTGGTCCCGTGCTTTTGAAAACCCGCACTTCCTCTTGATCTGTCATTTTGTACCCCGAAATCACCAAGACTACTTGTTAAGGTATTTTTTTACCAAGGCACGATTTAAGCGTATGGGACAAAAACGCGGACCGCACATCGAGCAAAATGCGGGCTCATGGCCGCAATTCTCGGGCATCTTGCGCGCCCAAACCTCATAGGCATGCATGGGATCTAAGGACAAAGTAAACTGATCGAACCAACGAAAATCTGCGCGGGCGCGCGCCATGGCACTGTCGCGCAATCTGGCATTGGGAAGTCCCTTGGCCAGATCCGCCGCATGGGCGGCCAATTTATAGGTGATAAGACCGGTCTTAACATCCTCCTCATCAGGCAGTGCCAAATGCTCAGAGGGGGTAACATAGCAGAGCATGGCCGTACCGAAGGCGGCGATCTGAGACCCGCCTATGGCCGAGGTTATATGATCGTAACCGGGAGCTATGTCGGTGACGAGGGGACCTAAGGTGTAAAAGGGAGCGTAATTGCAGAACTTTTCCTGCAGACGTTGGTTTTCTTCGATTTTATCCATAGGCACATGCCCCGGCCCTTCGATGAAGCACTGTACGCCGGCATCGAAGCAACGCTTGGCAAGCTTACCTATATTCTCAAGCTCGCCGTACTGTGCCTTGTCACAGGCATCGTCAATGCAGCCCGGACGCAGACCGTCACCCAAGGACAGAGCCACATCGTATTCATGGCAGATCTCAAGCAACTCGTCAAAATGAGCATAGGCCATATTCTCTTCATTTTTGCGCATCATGACGGAGGCCATAACCGATCCGCCGCGGGAGACGATCCCCAGAGTTCTTGCGGCCGCATACGGCAACAGATCCTCGGTAAGTCCGGCATGAATGGTGAAGTAATCCACGCCCTGACGCGCCTGATCGCGCACGGTGTCGCGGAACACCTCCCAGGTCAAATCCTCGGTCTTGCCCTCGGCTCTATCAAGCGCCTCATACACGGGGACGGTACCAATAGGAACAGGAGAGGCGCGCAGGATGGCATTTCTAAGTCCCATCAGATCGTCAATGCCGGTTGAAAGATCCATCACGGTATCGGCGCCGTGCTTTAATGACAGCTTGAGCTTTTTGACCTCCTCTTCAAAATTTGAGGACAGAGAGGAGGCACCGATATTGGCGTTGACCTTTACGGCATATTTGGCGCCAATGATCATGGGCTCGGCTTCAGGATGGTTGATATTGGCAGGAATTACTGCCCGTCCCGAGGCAAGAGACTTCATCACGTCCTCAGGGGTGAAGGCCATGCCCTCGCCGCTCTTTGCCGATTCGCGTACGGCGGCAAATTCCATTTCGGGAGTGATCACGCCCTCCTTGGCCAGATCGAGCTGAGTTTTTCCTCTGTGAGCACCGGCATGACGCTCGGCGATCCAGCTTTTTCTTGAAAAGTTATTGCCGCCCTCGACGGTATAGCTAAGAATTTTTTCGCCGTTGCTAAGGTTCAATTCATTAAACGGCACCGCGATGTCATCACGTGAGCCTTTAATGAAAATCTTCCTGATATCGGGGCTGTAACCTTGAGGTTTTGAAGAGCTGTTAAGATTGGACATTCCGTATGCATCCTGAAGCGGTAAAAAATTAAATTGCATGCATGCCGGAATCTTGTTGTCTACGCAGGTATTAACCTGATCAGATCATCGCGGATTCTGCCTTGGCAGTCTCAGCCCCGTACGGGCACTCCGACAAGCTTTTGGCATTATGGATCAATAGAATAACCCTTACAAGTATTTTGTCGAGAAAAGATCTTTTTCAGAAAATTGTATTTACACCATAACCGAGGGAGTCTTGGCGTTTTCTTTAGTCTAATTTTTGTTTAAAATAGCAGGCATCTCGCAAAACGAAGCAAGTTTGCCTTGAGATATTGTTCTCAGACCTCGTTTTTTTGCATATGTTTTCCACTCGCCAATGCCCCGCATTCGTACGGAAACATCGGGTCTAGGCCCCCTGCAATCCGTAGTCAATAGGCGGGATCCTGACGGCTAAAGGTCGTTTTTATCCTCTGCGTGAAGTCACCGCTTGATCCTAAAAAAGAACGAGGCGGGAAATTGTAAACTCCAAACGTCGGAGCATAAGCGTATGCCAAAAAACGCCATTAAAACCGAGACTGTTGCCAACGGAGATCCCATCTCCAGGGTCCACGGCCAAAATATACCGCTATGCTTGAGTCTTGCAGACTTTGAGCAAAAAAGCGGGAGCATGCTTTCAAGGCCTATGGGACCGCCCTATGCCGCAGTATTCTTACAGATCGCCGACATACGTCGTCTGATTGCGGTTGCAGGCCTTGCAAAAGCCGATGAATTCATTGACTATATAAAAAAAGCCCTGCAGCAAGCCTTCTCATCCCCCCTTGAAATAAGCTGTCCTTTCTCACTCGGATCATTTTTACTGCTGGCCCCACACGACGACTCCTTACCAAAACGCCTGCAGGATCTCCGTGCCTTGATAAAGTCTGCGGCGCCCTTTAGATATTTGAAGCTCAAGTGCGGTTTATACCCGATTAAAGCTAATGAGGATCTTCCCGTGCATAAGATCTTTGAGAGAGCCGAGCACTGCTGTAAATCCGTTTTGAAGGATAAGCGCCGTCACCTCGCCGTATTCGATCATGAAACGGCTCACGAGCTTGAGCTTCGACATCACATACGAGAGTATTTCCTCGAGGCCATGGGATCGGGTGAGCTTTCCATTGCCCTGCAGCCCATAGTTGCAACCTCCGACGGCAATGTTGATTACTGCGAGGCCTTAGCGCGCTGGAATGACAAAAAATACGGCTATATTCCTCCGAGACTGTTCGTGGATGTATTGGAAAAAAGCGGCATGATCCACAAGCTTGATCTGTTTACGGCCAAAAAAGCCTGTTCTCTGGCCGCCCATATATTTGAGCGCAGCGGTAAATGGCCGCACTTTTCCGTTAATCTCTCGCGTCTTGACTTTGAAGCCTGCGATATCGAAGCGGAACTTGAGAGTATACTCAAGGAAACTGGGGTTCCGACCTCCTCCGTGTGTATCGAGATCACCGAAACCATGCTTTCAAATGACGAGAAAAGATTTAAAAAGATCCTGTGTGCATTCAAGGAAAAGGGGCATGAGCTGTGGATCGATGATTTCGGCAGCGGCTTTTCCTCCTTCAACGTGCTTAAGGATTACGATTTTGACGTTATTAAGCTGGATCTGCGTTTTTTTGAAAGGTTTTTGACTAATGTCAAATCCTCAAAGATCATCGCCTCCGTGATCCGCATGGCCAAGGATCTTGGAGTGAAGGCCCTCGCGGAGGGAATAGAGATCCAAGAATGCGTGGAGTTTTTGAAAAAAGAAAAATGCGATCTGATCCAAGGCTTTTTCGTGAGCAAGCCGCTCCCCTCAAGCGGCATCTCCGACATCTTCATGGGGACAAGCACGCCCTTGTCCGTGATCAAGGCTCAGGCGCTGCTTAAGGCCTAGTCCCCTAAAGCCCTCCGACGAAGGCTTGTTGAGGGCGGCACTTTAACTGCGCTTAGCCTTTAGGATCTCGTTTACTCGTTTCAGATCCTCCTTGGTATCAACTCCGGTCTCGGGAGGGCGGGCGGTAACCCCCACGGCAATCTTAAAGCCGTAATGCATGAGGCGCAGCTGCTCGAGCGACTCGCATTTCTCTATCTCCGCCTGCTCACGCTTGGTATAGTCAAGCACGGTGCCGGCCCTGTAGGCATAAATGCCTATATGGTGATAATGCTTGTATTTAAGCGCGCGTATTTCCGCGTTGGCAAAATTATCCCGCTCATACGGAATGGGTGCTCTTGAGAAATAAAGCGCCGTGTTATTGCGGTCAAATACTACCTTTACGCAGTTGGGATCGAATACATCCTCGATACGGGTTATTTCCGAGCATAGGGTTGCCATATCCGCCCCCGAGTCAATAAGCAGCCTGGCTACCTGATCGATGTGCTCGGGATTGATCAGGGGCTCATCTCCCTGCACGTTGACCACCACGGTGTCAGGATCGGCGTCAGTCAGCTCAAGCATCTGGGCAATACGATCGGTGCCGCATTTACAGTCCTTGGAGGTCATGCAGATCTCAGCCTTGCACCCCTTCAGCACCTCCTCTACGCGCTCATCATCCACGCAGGCAATCACCTTCTTGGCCTTGGATTTTAAAGCCTGCTCACATACCAAGCGGATCATGGGAGAGCCGTCAACATCAGCAAGAGGCTTGCCGGGAAGGCGCGTTGAAGCATAACGCGCCGGAATTGCTACCACGTAATCAGTCATATTTACCTTATTCTTTGTGCTTAAACGACATCTTAAGACCGAAGATGCAACCTAAATTTTGTCAGTTCCGAGGAAAAACGCGAGCACACGCCTTGTAAGAGAGTATGAGCCAGCTAATAGGCCCTGTCCCTCTTTTTTTCGGTTTTTTATCCGTGTTACCACAGAAGCTCCTGTGAACTTTACTAACAAGTGAAGAAAAATGCAAATGTATATTGTTATACAAATTACGAAAATTATACAAAATACTCTTTTAAAAAGCCCTACTCATGCGGACGCATACGCTCCTGCGCTCTTTGTAAGGCCTTGTGCATAAGCATGAGGAAGCTCTCCTCAAATTCTAAGCTTAATACAGCCTCAACCTCGAGCACATAAAGGTTCTCTATACCGCAATTACGGTATTTAACTGCGTCCTTGGCCGTCATGATCACCGGATACTTACTGGCTGCTTTTTGCAATTGAGCAAAAGGGAGCTTCATATGATCGCCTGCCTGCAGACTATCCTTTATTACAAAGCGTGCTCCCTTGAAATCATTTTGCGTGAGGGTGGCGTAGAAGCGCGAAGGATTTCCTATACCGGCAAGTGCGCAGATCTCAGATCCGGGGATCAATTCTTCCTTTGTGTGATCATCAAGCGGACGGGGATAGGAGGGCTTTAAGCACATGGAGAATTCACCGTTTGCGCATACTCCGCCGTTTACTACCGTAAGATCGGTTGTTTTTAGACGATCGGCACTCTCCCGCAAAGGACCTGACGGCAGCAAGCGGCCGTTACCTATCCGTCGTACCCCGTCCAAGACCGCGACCTCCGCATCGCGTTTTAGCGCATAGTGCTGCATACCGTCATCGCAAAGAATGATATCGCATCCCTGCCTTGCAAGAAAAAAAGCGCCGCGCTCACGCCTGGGATCAACAACCACGGGGATGTCCTCTGCAATACCGCTCTTTATAAGCAAAGGCTCGTCACCGCAAAGCGCAACGTCGCTATCCCTGCCAACAACCAAAGGATAGCTCGTGCTTTTACCCTTATATCCGCGCGAAAGCAGCCCCGGATGCCAGCCGTTCTTTCTTAAAAGCTGTAAAAGAGCAATGCATAAAGGGGTCTTCCCGCTACCGCCCACCGTGATCCCGCCTATGATCACAACGGGAACAGCCGGAGCCGACGAGTGAAGAAGTCCCCTCTTATAAAGAGAACGTCTCGATGCACTTATAAGCGCAAATAAAACGGTAAATGGCATTAAGCCAAGACTGAGGGCTTTTTGGCAGAGGCCGTCAGGCTCATACCACATGCTTTCAACGAAGTTCATATTTTTAAAAATTTATCAAATGGTGACATTTGCGATCACTGTTGCAGGCGCGTAAACAGGCTGAGCTTTTAAATTGCTTTTGAGTATTTTACCTATCCATTGCCGCACCATGCCCCGAGATAATGCTTTTTTTTACACATTCCGCATAAAAAACACTATCAATCACGTTTTTTTAAACAAGAGCGTATGATCTCGTCTGTTTACAAAAGAAAGATCTAGGCATAAAGCAAGTGCGGATGCTTGCTAAGACACAGTATTGAATATGCGCAATTGGAAAATAGCTCTCTTTGTTTTTTCTTTAGATTGGTTATTGATGTCGGGTAGCTATACCCTGATGTTTCCCTTCCTGCCCGTCTATCTGCAAAATGATTTAGGGTGCCCGCGCGAGGATCTCACCTTTTGGTCCTCGGCCTGCTTTTCAATTCAATTCGTCTTTTCGTGTCTGCTCTCTCCCTTTTGGGGACGCATTGCCGATCGCTACGGCCGTAAGCTTATGCTGCTAAGGGCGAGCTCCATGCTTGCCATCTCCTATTGCATTTGTATTTTTGTGCAAACGCCCTTGCAGCTCTTTTTTGCCCGATGCTTTATGGGCTTTGCCTGCGGGATCACGCCGGTACTCCTGGCTATGGCCTCCGAAACCGTTCCTAAGGAAAAAATCGGCCTGACCATGGGAATTTTGCAAAGCATGAATGTACTCGGAACCGTGATCGGTCCCTTAGCAGGAGGTCTCATCGCTCAATATCTCTCCGTGCGTCTTACCTTTGTGATCACCACGGGAGCGTTGTCACTTGTAACCATATTAAGTCTCCTTTTCATTCACGAGCCCTCACGCAAAGAAATATTAAAGCGCAAAGCAGTTACGCAGGGGCGCTCATTAAAGGAAATACTTGCCGACAGGGCCGTGCTTACCGTGCTTAGCATCTCCTCGGCCGCCTTTCTTTTCATAATGCTACAAACCTCGGTGCTTACGCCCTATGTAAACGATCTAGCAGGTGAAAGCAGTGCCGGCATCGTACTGTCGGGCCTGATCTTTTCACTGCAGGGTATATCCGGGGCCTTGGCCGCTCCCTTTTGGGGTATGCAGGGTCAACGCAGGGGATTCTTTAAATGCCTCATAATCGCCATGCTGTCAGCTTCCTTATTGTATATGACACTGGGAATTCCGCATGCTCTCCTGCCCTTTGCCGTCATGCAGTTTGCAACCGGACTCTGCTTGGCTGGGATCTCACCTATGATCAATGCACTTTTGGTTCAAGTGACTCCCGCCCGCGATCGAGCTACCGCCTTCGGCTTACTGTATTCCTTTCAGGAGGGAGGAGCGGGATCAGGCCCTCTGCTCGGCGGTTTTCTGGCCTCAACTCTGGGTATGAGCTTTATGTACGGGATCGGAGGAGCATTCTTTGCCTTTATAGCCCTGCTATTACTTTTGGCCTCTCCCGAAGGTGTCAAAAAGAATGCATCCCGCAAAATTGAAATCTAATTTCATAAAATATTAAATTAAATAACAGATAGTTATCATCATTTGCGCCTTGCTTTCAAAAATTATGATAAATTTTCTTGCGTATTAAAAATTATTTTCTATATTTCATGAGCCGCCTTCCATACATGTGGCGACGCGCGTCCATCCGTAAGGTGTTCATGCAGAAATATGATAAAAAAATATGTCCTCCGCAAAATTCTTGGGATTGGGAGTCAAAAATCCCTTTGAAAAATCATCACAATCATCCTCCACGATCAAAAATATATATCGTCATGCGGAAGAATATACGAGACCGCGCCGATCTTTCCAAAGCAGGTTCTGTGATTACAATGCCTATAATTACAGCAGCAACTGCATATGGGAATCTCAGCGCTTAAAGGAGGGCGGCAACAGCCTCAGGAGGACTTTCACGCTGCTTTCTGAATCGATCCCCCACAGTCTCAATCCATTTTTAGCCTTGGCCGCTCTTGCCGAGCCTCAGCTTTTTGAAAAGCATTCGACTATTGCCTCCCCCGCCGACATTGTGAGAGCAGATATAGTCGATCCCAATGAAACCCCGCTTTCGCGCTTTTGCCGTTACACCAATACCACCGTCGTCAAAACCGTTGAAAAAATGCGACGGTTGAATCGATCCCCCGATGATTTTTTTTCAACTCTCAACAATATGAAGGAGGGCGGGATCTATTTGGCTCTCGAGCATCTCATACACGACAAAAGATTTATGCGCCGAGAAATGCTGAGCGTGATGGAGCAGATGGTTTGTAAAAAAAGACTCGGACTATATATGCTTTCAGCCGGAGCTAAAAAAAATAGGATCAGAAACGTAACCGGATTATCCCACAGCTGCATAGATCATCTTGTGCGGGATCAAGAGAAAGGCAAGCAGCTGATGCCCTGCTCGGAGCCGAGCGGCTTTAAGACCTGCATGAAGGATACGGTCAAATGCCGCTTTGCCATAACCATACTTTCCTTGTATTTCGTCTGCATGCGCGTCATGCTCAATCAAAAGGCCCGGTTTCATCCCCTGTCATTGCAGGGAATGCCTGCGGAAATTTCCTATACGCTCATCACCGGCTGTTATCTTTGTATGCGCGAGCTGTACTCCTTTATGAATTATGAGCAGTGGTCAGCCTCATATTATCTGGAGTTCTTTCCGAACTTCAATGATATATGCGATCTCCTCATAAGCATACTTGAGGAAAAAACAAGACTCGTAGCCTGCGTACATTGCAACACCCCTTATTTCCTCTTTGACAGCGTGCCCGACAACTCCCATAAAAAAGATCTTAATTTGGAGATGAGCTGCCCCTGCTGTGCGGCCAAAAGTGAGTATTACATAGACTGATTGTCTCCCCTCTAAACAACAAAGTGCGGCGCCGGACAAGGAAAATAAATGAATGATCGGCGCATATGCCTGTATAACATTAAGGTGCAAAGGGAAAAAAAGTAGGTGATTAGAAATAAAAAAACCGCGAGTTAAAAACAAGCGGTCTTAAGGAAGGGGAGCCCGGCAGTGATCTACTCTCGCACAAACGTACGTTGCACTACCATCGACGCGG
>ENA-ORVB01001913-ORVB01001913.1-human-gut-metagenome-genome-assembly--contig:-NODE-1913-length-12707-cov-2.97597_pt1 | contig 12707 bp, 10 predicted proteins | sample MGYA00242090_ERZ509231 | MGnify/ENA primary metagenome ERZ509231 (study PRJEB26280, sample SAMEA2338798) | human gut metagenome | biome: human gut; feature: human-associated habitat; material: faeces...
TGAACGATTTACAAAGACAAGAGAAGATGCAATCGCATATTTCAAAGAAAAAGATGAACCATATAAAGTTGAATTGATCGAAGACCTTCCGGAAGGAGAAGAGATCAGCTTTTATCAGCAGGGAGAATTCGTTGATTTATGTGCCGGACCACACCTGATGACAACAAAGCCGGTAAAAGCATTCAAGCTTACAAGCCTTGCAGGTGCTTACTGGAGAGGCAGCGAGAAGAACAAGATGCTCACAAGAATCTACGGTATCTCTTATCCTAAGAAAGCACAGTTAGATGAATATCTGACAATGCTTGAAGAAGCAAAAAAACGTGACCACAGAAAACTCGGCAAAGAACTTGGACTTTTCATGATGTGCGAAGAAGGTCCGGGATTCCCGTTCTTCCTTCCAAAGGGAATGGTGCTTAAGAATACATTGCTTGATTACTGGAGAGAACTTCACAAAAAAGCAGGTTATGTAGAAGTATCTACGCCGGTAATCTTAAGCAGACACCTCTGGGAGACATCCGGTCACTGGGATCACTATAAAGAAAATATGTATACAACACAGATTGACGGAGAAGACTTTGCGATCAAGCCAATGAACTGTCCGGGCGGAATGCTTGTATACAAAGCTGAGCCACGTTCATACAAAGATCTTCCGCTTCGTGTCGGAGAGCTCGGACTGGTTCACCGTCATGAAAAATCAGGACAGTTACATGGTCTTATGCGTGTGCGCTGCTTTACACAGGATGATGCACATATCTTTATGATGCCGGAGCAGATCCGTGATGAGATCAAAAGTGTTGTAGCACTGATCGATGAAGTATATCAGCTGTTCGGATTCAAGTATCATGTAGAACTTTCTACACGTCCGGAAGACAGTATGGGAAGTGATGAAGATTGGGAACTTGCAACAGAAGGTCTTCGCGGCGCACTGAATGATCTTGGTCTTGATTATGTAGTAAATGAAGGAGACGGAGCATTCTACGGACCAAAGATTGATTTCCATCTGACAGATTCTATCGGAAGAACATGGCAGTGCGGAACAATTCAGCTTGATATGCAGCTTCCACAGAGATTTGAACTGGAATATACAGGTGCAGACGGAGAGAAACACCGTCCGATCATGATCCACCGTGTAGCATTTGGATCCATCGAGAGATTCATCGGAATCCTGATCGAACATTTTGCGGGAGCATTCCCTACATGGCTCGCACCGGTACAGGTTAAGGTGCTTCCAATCTCAGATAAACATCTGGAATACGGACAGAAAGTACTGGAGACATTAAATGCGGCAGGTATCCGTGCAGAGATTGATACACGTGCGGAAAAGATCGGTTATAAGATCCGTGAGGCTCAGATGCAGAAGATTCCATACATGCTTGTAGTAGGAGCAAAAGAAGAAGAAGAAAATCTGGTATCCGTAAGAAGCAGATTTGCAGGAGATGAAGGCCAGAAGAGTCTGGATGCGTTCGTAGCATCTGTTGCAGAAGAAATCGCAACAAGAGAAAGACGAGAAGTTGTAAAAGAAGAAAACTAATTTATTTTTGCAAATGTATAAGAAATAAAAAGAACTGGCATAATATATCTTGTATTTGAAAGGAGGATATATTATGCCAGATTTACGATGTACCGTACAGACTTGTACGCACAATCAGAATTATTACTGTAATCTTGACAGTATCGTGGTAGGAGGAAATTCTGCAAAGAAAGCTGCTGAGACAAGCTGTGACAGCTTTGAAGAGAGAAAAGGCGGAAGCGCCTATGCGGATGCATACTCGGATATGGAAGGGAAAGAGGCATCGGCAAAGAGCAGTGTAGACTGTAAGGCAACAGACTGCATGTATAATAAAGAATGTCAGTGTCATGCCGGAAAGATCAGTGTAGAAGGCGGAAATGCTTGTCATTGCGACGAGACAGAGTGTGCAACATTCAAGTGTGGATGTGCATAAGATAAGACAGATGCCGGATACCGGCTTTAACGGATAGAGCGGCCGGGGCAGAAATAAAGAAGATCAGAACATAAGTTTTTATAAAAGTTTTATAGAAACAATTGTTCTGATCCTTTTTTGTCGGTTGACGTAAATTTACGGCAAGAGTATAATGATTTTATATGCGAAACAGGCAGGAAAGAAGAGGAGTTTATGAGCAAAGAAGAAAATACATATTATAAAGACCGTCCCAGTTTTGGGAGAAAGGGTCCATCCAAATTAAGGCAGCAGTTCAACCGCGGAATGACATATTTCCTGGTGATCGTTGCATGTATTCTGGTCTATTTTGCAATGCTGCGTGTGACAGCAATTTCAGATACGGTATTAAAGATACTGTCTATCCTGAAGCCGGTGCTGTATGGATGCGGAATTGCATATCTATTGAATCCGATCGTGAGAACGGTAGATGCATATCTGGTGCCGGTTTTGGAAAAACATATGAAGAAGAAAGAAAAAGCGAAGACGGTATCAAGATGTGCAGGAGTGATTCTGGCATTGGTCGTACTGATCACTATTGTAACAACGCTTATCAATATGCTGATCCCGGAACTGATCACAAGTATCCGGAATCTGATCTTTACGCTTCCGGCTCAGATCAACCAGCTGGTGAAGCAGATGAATCATATACAACTGGATGATTCGGCGATGACGACAATGTTGAAGAATGCGATGAACGAGGCATCTACAAGTCTTCAGAACTGGATGCGTACGGATCTTCTGAACAAAGTAAATGAAGTGATGACCCATCTGACGGTTGGATTATATACACTGGTTATGGAATTGTTCCATGCAGTAATCGGAGTGATTGTATCTGTGTATATTTTGTTTGGCAAAGAGACATTTATTAATCAGAGTAAGAAAGCGACATATGCGATCTTTCCGACAGAACGCGCCAACCTGTTGATTCATATTGCAGTAAAGACAAATGAGATATTCGGGGGATTTATCATTGGTAAGATCATTGATTCTATCATTATCGGAATCCTGTGCTTTATTGGTACATCACTTTTGAATATGCCGTATGCAATGCTTGTCAGCGTGATTGTAGGTGTGACGAATGTAATTCCGTTCTTCGGACCATATATCGGAGCAATTCCGAGTGCGGTTCTGATCGCACTTGCAGATCCGATGAAAGGAGTCTATTTCCTGATCTTCATCTTGTTGCTGCAACAGTTTGACGGAAATATACTGGGACCGAAGATTCTTGGAAATTCTACCGGGCTGTCCGCATTCTGGGTAATCGTATCGATCCTTCTCGGAGGAGGCTTATTTGGAATTCTCGGAATGTTATTCGGAGTGCCGGCGTTTGCAGTCATTTATTATATTGTAAAACTTTTTCTGGATAATCAGTTGGAGAAAAAGAAATTGCCGACAGAGTCAGAATGCTATAACGGAGATAGTTATGTAGATAATGATGGGACATATTTTCAGAAAAAAGATAATATGACCGAGAATGAAGAACAGAAGACAGAAGAAAATAAAAAGGAAAAAGAGGAATAAATTATGCCGATCAGAGTGCAGAATGATCTCCCGGTCAAGGAGATATTAGAGAGTGAAAATATATTTGTGATGGATGAACACCGTGCAATGCATCAGGATATCCGTCCGATCAAGATCGGACTTCTAAACCTGATGCCATTAAAAGAGGAGACAGAACTGCAGATATTACGTTCGTTGTCTAATACACCGCTTCAGGTAGATGTGACATTTGTTGCGGTTGCTTCACATCAGTCGAAGAACACTTCAATGAGTCACCTGAACAAATTCTATCAGAAATTTGATGAGATCAAGGATAAAAAATTTGACGGATTTATCATTACCGGAGCACCGGTGGAGCAGATGCCGTTCGAAGAAGTGGATTACTGGGATGAACTGACCCGTATTATGGACTGGACCAAGACGAATGTAGTATCCACCCTGCATCTTTGCTGGGGAGCGCAGGCAGGCATGTATTATCATTATGGAATTGACAAGGTCCAATTAGATAAGAAGGCGTTCGGTCTCTTCTGGCATAAAGTGCTGAACCGGAAAATTCCGCTGGTACGTGGATTTGATGATGTATTTCTGGCACCACATTCCCGTCATACAGAGACACCACTGGATAAAGTGCATGCGGATGAGAGGATTACGGTTCTGGCGGAATCTGACGAAGTAGGTCTGTTCCTTGCCATGGCACAGAATGGGCGTCAGATTTTTGTGATGGGACATCCGGAATATGACCGTATAACATTGGACGGTGAGTATAAACGGGACAAAAGTAAGGGACTTCCGATCGAACTCCCGAAGAATTATTATCAGGATGATGATCCGGAGAAAGGACCTCTGCTTACATGGAGAGCGACAGCGAATAACCTGTATACGAATTGGTTGAATTATTACGTATATCAGGCTACGCCGTATGACCTTGAGGGGACACCGGATTTTACCTGGAAATAGGGCGTGATTGAAAAAAAGTAAAAAACTTCTTGACAAAACAACTTTGATACAGTAAAGTATAACCATAACAAAGCAAACCGTTGAAAAAGAAGAGTAGCTTATACGATGACATCCAAGAGAGCAGCAGGTGGTGAGATTGCTGTATGAAATTGATAAGTGAATGGACTTTTGAGGGCAGTCTGAAATCAAGAACTTGTATCTATCAATCGTTTGAGAGAGTATGGCTTGTCGGGAACCGAACCCGTTATCAATCAGGAGTGTATGTTAGTACATGAGAAAGTGGACGATTCGTCAATTTGAGTGGTACCGCGATAATAATAGATATTATTACCGTCTCAAACCTTAAGGTTTGGGGCGGTTTTCTTTTTGTCTAAGATGGTATGGCAGACGGTAATCGGTGAAAGATTTTCTCTCCTAACAACTACAGAGAACTGGCAATTGGGATCTGTGGACAACAATAATATTTTATACAGAAAAAGAGGAGAAAAAAATTATGAAAAAGAAAATGGTAACAGTATTATTAACAGCGGCAATGGTAACAGCAATGGCATCAGGATGTGGCAGTTCATCCGATTCCGGAAGTGATAAGAAAGAATCTTATACCATCGGAATTGAACAGTTTGCAGAACATGATTCTCTTGATAACTGCAGAGAAGGTTTCTTAAAAGGACTGGAAGCAGAAGGAATCAAAGAAGGTGATAACCTGACCGTAAAATACAAAAATGCGGCAGCGGATATGGGAACTGCAAAACAGATTTCCGACAGTCTGGTATCTGATAAAGTAGACCTGGTATGTGCGATCGCAACACCGAGTGCACAGAGTGCATATAACGCAGCAATGAAAGCTGACATTCCGGTCATTTACACTGCAGTTACAGATCCTGTAGCAGCAGAACTCGCAGACAAAGATGGAAAACCGGTAGGAGAAGTGACCGGAACATCAGATAAACTTCCGGTTGAAGAACAGCTTAAAATGATTCGTAATATGCTTCCGGATGCTAAGAAGATTGGCATCATGTATACTACAAGCGAAGCAAATTCTGTATCGGCGATCAAAGAATACAAGAGTCTGGTTAAGAAATATGATTTCGAACTGGTAGAAAAGGGAATCACAACAACAGCGGATGTATCTCTTGCAGCGGATAATCTGTTAAGCAAAGTAGACTGTATTACCAATCTGACTGATAACACAGTTGTAGCATCACTTCCAACCATCCTGGATAAAGCAAATGAAAAGAAGATCCCGGTATTCGGAAGTGAGATCGAGCAGGTGAAGATCGGATGCCTTGCAGCAGAAGGAATTGATTATATTGCACTTGGAAAGCAGACTGGTAAGATGGCGGCGAAAGTATTAAAAGGCGAAGCAAAAGCTTCTGAGCAGAATTTTGAAACTATCACAGAACCTGGATTCTATGTAAATAACAAAGTAGCAGAGGATCTTGGGATCACAGTACCGGAAGATCTTGCAAATAGCGCAGTAGAAAGCTTTGGGGACGGGAATTAGGAGGCATTTTTCATGAGTTTTATTACATCGATATTAGAACAGGGTCTGATCTATGGAATCCTGGCATTGGGGATTTATATCACATATAAAATATTAGACTTTCCCGATCTTACGGTGGATGGAAGTTTTCCTCTGGGGGCAGCGATCACAGCTGCCCTCCTTACAAGAGGAATGAATCCATACATCACGCTGGTTCTTTCATTTCTGGCCGGAGCAGTTGCGGGAATCTGTACCGGACTGATCCATGTGAAGTGTAAAGTCAGAGATCTTCTTTCGGGAATCATAATGATGACGGCATTGTGGACGATCAATCTGTATATAGCAGGAACGGCGAATGTGCCATTATTCTCACAGAAGACTATTTTTAACAATGATCTGATGGAGAAGATCATTCCGGATGTACTTGCACCATATGCGACATTGATCATCGTTCTGGTGCTTGCATTGATCTGTAAAGTATTGCTTGATCTTTATCTGAATACGAAGTCCGGATTCCTGTTAAGAGCCGTTGGGGATAACGATGTACTGGTTGTATCTCTCGCAAAAGACAAGGGCAATATCAAGATCCTCGGACTTGCAATTTCAAATGGTCTGGTAGCATTGGCTGGATGTATATTTGCGCAGGAAGAGAGAGTATTTGAAATTTCTATGGGAACCGGAGCTATGGTCATAGGACTGGCAAGTGTAATTATCGGAACCAGTATTTTCCGTAAGATGACATTGCTGCACACAACGACAGCAGTCCTGATCGGATCGGTTATTTATAAAGCATGCGTTGCCGTTGCACTACGCAATTTCAATCCGCAGGCCATGAAACTGGTAACGGCAGTCCTGTTCCTGGTTGTGCTTATCATCAGTATGGACAGAAAGAAGAAGGTGAACACCAATGCTTGAGTTAAAAGGAATTCATAAATATTACAATCCGGGTAGCGTGAATGAGATGTGCTTATTTCAGGACTTCAACCTGACGATCGAAAAAGGAGAATTCGTCTCTGTCGTGGGTAGTAATGGTTCCGGAAAGACTTCCATGTTGAATATTATCTGCGGAAGTATTCCGGTGGAGGGTGGACAGATCCTGATCAATGGATTCGATATCACAAAACAGAAAGAATATAAGAGAAACCAAAGAATCGGCCGTGTCTATCAGAACCCGGCAATGGGAACATGTCCAACAATGACGATTTTGGAAAATATGTCTCTGGCAGACAATAAAGGAAAGGTATTCGGTCTTTCCAGAGGAACGAACAAAGCAAGGATAGATTATTACCGGGAGCAGTTAAGCCAGCTCGGACTGGGACTGGAAGATAAGATGGATGTAAAAGTCGGCGCATTGTCCGGCGGGCAGCGTCAGGCAATGGCACTTCTGATGTCTACCATGACACCGATCGAGTTTCTGATCCTGGATGAACATACAGCAGCACTGGATCCGAAGACGGCAGAACTGATCATGAAACTGACAGATAAGATCGTAAAAGAGAAGAATCTTACAACGATCATGGTTACACACAATTTGAGATATGCGATCGAATATGGTAACCGCCTGGTGATGATGCATCAGGGAAATACAATCCTGGATAAAAAGGGAGAAGAAAAAGATAGGATGTCGGTAGACGATATCCTGACATTATTTAATGAAATCAGTATTGAGTGCGGCAACTAAAAGATGTTATACTGGATATGCCGGAACAAAAGCACAGCTTTATAGGCTGTGTTTTTGTAGTTTAAGAAGTATAGAATAAATAACAGAAAAGAGGATATATACATGGCAAAGAAAATTGCAAAATTTGAAAAAGTAAGCTTTGAACAGTTTAAAGAAGGGTATCTGGATGCCATCGGACAGGACTCCGATGAAGTCATCCGCAGTATCTATGATGCATTGAAACTTCCAAAACGTGCGACAAAAGGATCGGCTGGATACGATTTTTATGCGCCGCGGGCAATCACATTAAAGCCGGGAGAGACAGCGAAGATTCCAACAGGAATTCGAGCGAAGATGGAAGAAAACTGGGTACTTCAGTGTTATCCGAGAAGCGGACTTGGATTCAAATTCCGCCTGCAGTTGAATAATACAGTAGGGATCATCGACAGTGATTATTATAATTCAGACAATGAAGGACACATTTTTGCCAAGATCACGAATGACACAAAAGAAGGAAAAATAGTGGAAATCCCGGCAGGAACAGGATTTATGCAGGGGATTTTCATGGAATATGGGATTACGGTTGATGATGATGTGGAAGAAGTCCGTAACGGCGGATTGGGCAGCACGACGAAATAACCGGAAAGAGAAGCATTCCATTTTTGTATAAGAATGAAAAAAACGGGACATACTGGAACATACAGTCTATGTATGTAAGAGGTGGTAAGAAGATGACGCGTCAGGAAATCCCGGTTTTTAAGACAAGAGAAGAAAATGTAGCATATATGAACGCAACACTCCCGATCCGGGAAAGCTTTGACCTCATCCAAAGGGATCTGCTGATCGGCGGGAGGGTTTCTTCTTTTTATTATGTAAATGGTTTTACAAGTGAAGAGACAATGCTGAAGATCATGGATGCACTTCTGAAAGTGAAAGAAGAAGACATGCCGGAGGATATATGGAAGTTCGCAAATGCATGTATTCCGTACGTTGGAGTAGATGTCATGTTTGATTTTGATCAGATATTGAAAAGTCTGCTGTCAGGGGAAACATGCGTATTTATTGACGGATACCGGGCATGTATTGTGATCGACTGCAGGATGTATCCGGCAAGAAATGTAGAAGAGCCGGATAAAGACAAGTCACTTCGGGGATCCAGAGATGGTTTTGTGGAGACAATCGTATATAACACGGCAATGATGAGAAGAAGAATCCGGCATCCGGCACTGATCATGGAGATGATGGAGGTAGGGGACAGTTCCAGGACAGATGTGGCACTCTGCTATATGGGTGACCGGGCAGATAAGACATTGCTGAAAAATGTGCGTGACAAGATCCAGAGCATAGATACAGATGATCTGCGGATGAATCAGCAGAGCCTGGCGGAATGCTTGTTTAAGCGGAAGTGGTATAATCCGTTTCCGAAGTTTAAATTCACCGAACGGCCGGATACGGCATCGGCATGTCTGCTGGAAGGGAAAGTGGTGATCCTGGTAGATAATTCACCGTCTGCGATGATACTTCCGACATCGGTCTTTGATATGATCGAAGAGGCAAATGACTATTACTTTCCGACATTGACCAGTGTCTATCTGAAGATATCCAGAACACTGATCAATCTGATGACGATATTCCTGACGCCGGTCTTTCTGCTTTTTATGCAGAATCCGAACTGGCTTCCGAAAGTATTTGCATTTGTAGCGGTGAAGGATACGGTGAATATTCCGTTGATCTATCAGCTTCTGATGCTGGAAGTGGCAATTGACGGCCTGCGCCTGGCGGCCTTGAATACTCCGAGTATGCTAAGTACACCGCTCAGTGTGATCGCTGGTCTTGTCATGGGAGAATTTTCAGTGGAATCGGGATGGTTTAACAGCGAAGTCATGCTCTATATGGCGTTTGTTGCAGTTGCAAATTATACACAGCCGAATTTTGAACTTGGCTATGCGCTGAAGTTCATGCGTCTGGCCCTGCTGATACTGACGGCATTATTCAACGGGTGGGGATTTGTAATGGGATGTGTTCTGGTGGTGTGCAGTATCTGCTTTAATAAAACACTTTCCGGAAGAAGCTATCTTCATGTAAGCCTGAAATAACCGTGTGTGAAAAACGACCATTACAGGAAAATGGGATAATAAGTATACAAAAGAAAGGCAGAGATAGAAATGAATCACAGAGATGAAAGACTCGGAAGTGCACCGCTGGGAAAACTGATGTTTTCTCTGGCACTTCCTTCTGTGGCGGCACAGCTTATCAATGTGCTCTATAATATAGTAGACAGAATGTATATAGGTCATATTCCGGGATACGGAAATACAGCACTGACCGGTGTCGGGGTTACATTTCCAATCCTGACGATGATCTCGGCATTCAGTGCGTTTGCGGGAATGGGCGGAGCACCGCTTGCTTCCATTCAACTGGGAAAACAGAACAGACAGAGGGCAGAACAGATCCTTGGAAATTCTGCGGGGCTTCTGGTACTATTTTCTGTAATCCTGACAGCATTCTTTTCGATATTCAAGACACCGGTCCTGTATGCGTTTGGAGCCAGTGATGCAACGATTGTCTATGCGAGAGATTACATATCGATCTATCTGATCGGAACCATCTTCGTACAGCTGGCACTTGGACTGAATGCTTACATTAGCGGACAGGGGGAGGCAAAAATTGCAATGTTATCCGTTCTGATCGGGGCAGTATTAAATATCTGCCTGGATCCGCTGTTCATCTTTGTCCTGCATATGGGTGTACGCGGAGCGGCTGTTGCAACGGTCCTGTCACAGGCGGTCAGTGCAATATGGGTGGTACATTTCCTGGTTTCGGAAAAAAGCGTGATGCGTCTTACATTGAAAAATATGCATTTGAAAAAAGATGTGATCAAGATGATCGCGGGACTCGGAATCTCACCATTTATTATGCAGAGTACGGAAAGCCTGGTAACGATCACACTGAATACGGGGCTGCAGAGATATGGCGGTGATCTGTATGTAGGATCCATGTCGATCCTTATGAGTGTCATGCAGATGATCACGATTCCGGTGCAGGGGATCACACAGGGGATACAGCCGATCATCAGCTATAATTATGGTGCTGGAAATAAGGAACGTGTGAAAGCAACGATGAAAAGAATGATCCTGGTCTGTCTGACAGGAACACTGCTGCTTGCAGGTGTGGCAATTTTTGCACCGCAGATATACACAGGGCTGTTTACGGATAATAAAGAACTTCTGGAACTGACGTGTAAGGTTATGCCGGTATATTTCCTTGGAATATCCATCTTCGGAATCCAGTGCGCATGCCAGACATCATTCATTTCGCTCGGACAGGCAAAGGTATCGTTATTCATTGCGCTTTTAAGGAAGATTATTCTGCTGATTCCACTTGCGGTTATTCTGCCAAAATTTATGGGCGTGATGGGAATCTACCGCGCAGAACCGATTGCAGATGTGATATCGGTCCTGACAACCAGCGCAGTATTTATCATTACTGTGAAAAAAGTTTTGCGTAATATGTAAGACAATGGTAAGATGAAAAGGACTTGAGGATGAGGATGAGGAGGTTTCCGATATGAGTGAATATGTAATAACGATCAACAGTACATCTGATCTGCCAAAAGAATGGGTGTGGGAAAGAGAGATACCGGTAGTCCCGCTGAACTGTACGATCGGTGGAAAGACTTACCGTGATATGTATGATCTGACAGCAGAAGAATTCTATGATATGTTAGAGAACGGAGAGATGGCAGTGACTTCACAGCCAAGTCCGCAGACTGCAATAGATATCCTGGAACCGATCCTGAAAAAAGGAAAAGATATTTTGCATCTGAGCTTTACATCAGGACTTAGTGGTACATATAACAGTATGTGTATAGCTGCAGAGGAACTGCGTGAAAAATATCCGGAGAGAAAGATTGTTGTGATCGATACACTTTGCGCAAGCATGGGAGAAGGCCTGCTTGATTATAAGGCACTGGAACTTCAGAAAGAAGGCAGGAGTCTGGAAGAAGTTGCGCAGTGGGTGGAAGAAAATAAATTAAAAATCTGCCATTTCTTTATGGTAGAGGATCTGAATCATCTGCAGAAAGGCGGACGTATCTCGAAGACAGCAGCAGTGATCGGAACGATGGTACAGATCAAGCCGATCATTTGTCTGGATAATGAAGGAAAGCTTCAGATCATCAGGAAAGAGCGGGGCAGAAAGAAAGGCATGAATAAGATCGTGGATATGGCGGTCGAAGCATGCGAGGGAAAGATGCCGGATATGGTGATGATCCCGCATGGCAATTGTCCGGAAGATGCAGCTTATGTTGCAGAACTCGTCCGTAAGAAAATGGGTGTGACCAATGTCATGATGAACAATCTCGGTCCTGTGATCGGGGGTCATACAGGTGCCGGAATGATCGCCATTGTATGCATGGCAGACCACAGATAGATACATAGAAATATTAAGAATATTAATAGTAACATACAAAAGCTTCATTTAACAAATGTATAATTATGCTCTATACTGAAATCAGAAAGAGAGAAATAAATCATCCTGAGGAGGTGTAGAGTATGTTAAGTATCATCGGATGGGGAATCGTTGCAGTAGTAGCGATATATGGAGCAACAAGTCTTTTCGCCTAGAAAAGCATGCTTAATATACTGTGAAATAGATCAAAAGCAGCATAAAGAAGAGTCAAAGATGACAAGAAGCTTACGGGCAGATTGTCATCTTTTTTGTATTTATGCGGGAAATTCTCAAAGCACATTTCTTACGGTTCGCCTGAACGATGATCCGATACTTTATAATACAGGAGAGCGATATATATGAAACATCTGATAATTGATAAAACGATGAAAGAAATCTGGCCGGATACCAGAGTGGGATGCCTGCAGTACCGGGTGAAAGTGGAAAAGAAGAACGAAGAACTGTGGAAATATCTGAAGAAAGACATTTTCAAAAAGACGAGAGATGCTATTTTTGACAACGGGATCAATGAAATCCCAAACGTGAAAGAATCCAGGGCAGCATACAAAGCATTCGGAAAGGATCCGAGCAGATACCGTGTGTCTTCCGAGGCATTGATCCGCCGGATCGGACAGGGAAAGGGACTATATGAAGTTAATACCGTTGTGGATGTCAATAACCTGATTTCCATCGAATC
>ENA-ORVB01001921-ORVB01001921.1-human-gut-metagenome-genome-assembly--contig:-NODE-1921-length-12672-cov-2.40176_pt1 | contig 12672 bp, 10 predicted proteins | sample MGYA00242090_ERZ509231 | MGnify/ENA primary metagenome ERZ509231 (study PRJEB26280, sample SAMEA2338798) | human gut metagenome | biome: human gut; feature: human-associated habitat; material: faeces...
CGGAGATACGATTTTTGGAATTGCTTCTGTAACAAAGTCCTTTACCTGTCTGGCAATTATGCAGATGGAGGAGAGAGGGATCCTCGATCTTGACGATCCGGTCAGCAAATATATTCCTGAATTTACTAACAAAAACCAGGACAAGATTACCATTCGCCACCTTATGAGTCATGCAGCAGGCTTTTTCCCGCTTCCCAGAATTTTAGTTAATCAGGTTGCCGAGGCTCTGGGGCTGGATGAATCCGTGACAGGTGATTTTGCCTATCATGATGGATTGGCCCAGGAGGGGATTCGTCTGATCGCTAAACGGCTGGATGAACAGACAAAGGAGAATGGATTAAACGGAAAGCCAGGAGAATATCTAAGTTATTGTAATGATGGCTTTTGCCTTTTATCCGACATTATCCGGAGATATGGCGGAGAGCCGTCCTTTGCTGACTATCTCATTAAGAATATTCTAAAGCCTCTTCATATGGATAGAAGCTTTTGCGATTTTCTCCGTCCCAGCCTCGATGAAAATGCTGCCACGCTTTATAAAAAAATCGACGGAACCATGGTTGGCCATAGAAATTATCATGATAACGCATTGGTTTTAAATGGAAGCGGTGCAATGAAATCTACCTTAAATGATTTGAAAAAATACCTTCAGATGTACCTGAACCTCGGTCGTACAGCAGATGGAACCAGAATCTTAAGCCAGTACCGTGTGCGTGAAATGTGCAAGCCTCGTCAGCCCTATAACGGAAACGGTTATTATGGCTATGGGGTATCCATGAAAAATATGGATGACTTGACAATCATCGAACACGGAGGCTCACTTACAGGTGTTTCCTCCCATATTGCATGGTCCTATGAAGCTGATGCAGCAGTAATTGTGCTGTGCAATACATCTGGTGTTCCGGTCAGCCTAATCTCTGATGGACTAATGAAGGTCTATAACGGAAAAAGTCCTGTTGAAAAAAGAGATTCCTGGCAGGAAACACCCTGGAGTGAGGAGACCAGGCATTCTGCAGCAGGCACTTATGTTTCCGGCGAAGGAATCACAATAAAACTATATTTGAAAGAAGACGGTTCTATCGGACTAACAGAAGATGAAAAAGAAAAACCATTGATTACAGTCAGTCCATATACTGCCATTGTGCGCAACCCCTATTCCGATCTCTTTCTTCGTCTGATTAGCGATGAGGAGAGGGGAATTTTTGCAATCGCATATGGAAGCCGTATGATTCCCAGGCGCCGGTAAGCAATTAGGAAGCTGATTTCAACTTTCCCATGGAAACACATGGGAAAGTTGAATAAATTCTTATAAAAGCCTTTTTGCAAAGGTATCAAGCAAACGGATTGTCTCGTCGATATCTTCTTTCTTTGCTTCCGGGTGGAGCGTGCACATACGCAAAACGGTTTTTCCATTTAAAACAGTAGTAAATACAGCGGCATATCCGCTTTCCAGAATTTCTTTTGATATTTTTTCATTGAAAAGATTTAATTCATTTTCTGAAAATCCCTTTGGTGCATAACGGAAATTCAGCATGGCAAGCTGAGCTGGAGAGATGATTTCCCAGTCCGGAAGAACGCGCAGCGCTTCCTCTGCCCAATTTGCCAACTGAAATCCGTGCTCAATTGCGCTGCCTATTAAGTCAGTTCCTAAAATCTGCAGAGTAAGCCATAGCTTTAAACCTCTTGCAGGTCTTGTAAGTTCCATTCCAATATCCCAGGTGTTCAGATTTTCAGAATCACCTTCAACATCTTTTAAATATTCAGGATTTACGTGAAAGCTGTGAAATAAATGCTGCACATTTTTTACAAGAACCATGGCACACCCATAAGTCTGATAAAGCCACTTGTGAGCATCCCAGCTGATACTGTCTGCCAGCTGTGTGCCGTCAAGAAGATGCTTATATTTGGGACTCAGCAAAACAGATGCGCCATAAGCTCCGTCAATATGGAACCACATGTTGTACTTTCCTGAAATTTCTGATAATGTTTTAAACAGATCAATACTTCCTGTATTTGTAGTTCCGGCAGTTCCAATCATAATAAACGGAATCAGTCCGTCCTTTTTATCTTTTAAAAGCTGTTCTTCCAAAAGCTCTGTATTGATAGTAAAGTCACTTCGGGAGGGAATGATTCGAATACGGGTATTTGGAATTCCGATAATGCGAAGTCCCTTTGCAACAGAGCTGTGTGTCTGATCGGAAATATAAGCAACTCCAAGATGCAGGGTCTCGTCATCTAATTTATTATCTCTGGCCGCCGTGAGGGCAGTAATATTCGCCATAGAACCACCGCTTACGAATACGCCGCCTGACTGTTTGCCAAAACCAGCCTGTTCGCAAAGCCATTTTAACAATTTTTGTTCAATACAATTTACCATTGGCGCAAGCTTACTTCCGCCTGCGTGGATATTATAGGCAGAAGTCATAATATCTCCCAGCCAGGAAATCGAAGATGCGGGACCAGGAACGAATCCAAAAAAACGGGGATGGTTGGAGTCACCGCGATACTGGTAGACTTCTTTCATCATTTCTTCCACAACCTCCTTGGCAGGACGTCCATCCCGGGAAATCTCCAGGGCTTTGACCTTTTCCATCTGCCCGTCCGGCATATTCCAGATTACCTGTTGTGTATGGATATTGTGTTTATCAAGACAGAAATTGTGAACAAAATGCTTAATTTCTGTTTCCAGCTGAGAACTGTTTAAAATGTTTTCACTATTTATCATATCTTAGATCCTTTCTGCAGTCCGCCCATTGATGTTTTTGCAGTAGTAGTGTACACTAAAAATATCTATTTGTTAAATTTATAAATATCATAATATATATGAAAATAATTGATAATGGAGACTTTATGGAAATTCGTAACATCACTACTTTTTTAAAAGTAGCAGCAACTCAGAATTTTTCAAAAGCAGCAGAACAGTTAGGCTATTCTCAATCAGCTGTAACCATACAGATTCAGCAATTAGAAAGAGAGCTGCAGACACAATTATTTGAGCGTATCGGAAAACGAGTCTATCTGACAGAAAGTGGTCAGGAATTTGTATCCTATGCAAATCAGGTTATGAATGCCGTGGAACAGGCAGCAGCATTTTCTGGTGAAAAAAATGCTGTAAAAGGAAAGCTTCGAATAGGAGGAGTAGAATCTGTCTGTACCACATTGATTCCGGAACTAATCCTTGAATTACATGAAAAGTTTCCGGAAATTGAGCTGGTTATCCGTTCCGGAACAACAGATGAATTGATTGAGCTGGCCAAAAGAAATGAGCTTGATTTTGTTTTTACCCTGGATAAAAAATTCAATCATCCGGAATGGGTTTGTGCTTCACAGACAGTAGAAGAAATTATTTTTGTAGCACCAAAAGATCAGAAACGTTCCGAAGTACCAATTGAAGAACTGGTACAAAAACCATTTATTTTGACAGAGCGCGGAGCTGCTTATCAATACGAACTGGAACGTTTGCTTGCAGAACAGGAACTTCGGATTGAGCCGATTCTGGAAATTGGAAATACCGAAACCATTATCAAATTAGTAAAAAGAGGAATAGGCTTTTCTTTTTTACCGAAATATACGGTAAGCTATGAATTAGAAACAGGACAACTGGTTCAAATTCAAACAAATTTGCCGATTGTAACGATGTCTTGTCAATTGCTTTATCATAAAAATAAATGGTTAACACCACAGATGAAAACATTGATTCAACTGGCAAGAAAATTGGAGTAGAAAAGCATAGATAAAAAGAATTTAAAAGCATTAAATGGAAAAGGAGATACACATATGAAAATAAATAGAGCATATCTAATGACTGCAGCACTTTTATCAGCAACATTTTTATTTTGTGGCTGTGGAACGGCTAAAATGGAAGAAGAATATAACACCAGCCTCAAAAATTATGAAGTGCCTCTTACATCTGCAATTAATTGGATAAAGATTTGATCATTCTCCCTAATGATTTGCATATTTTCGGTTGGCTGCAAACGACAGAAAAAGGGAAAATTTGTGCGAGAAATAAAACCGGGACAGTTCCTCTGCGGTCTGTCCCGGTTTTCTCTATCATTACAGTTTCTTTACCCGCTTCATAGCTGCCTGTACCATACCGGTTAATGCAAACAATGCCAGGGCATTGGGGATAACCATCAGGTTATTAAACATATCAGACAGCTCCCAAACAAGATCATTGGAAGCCAGGGTGCCCAGGAAAATAAAGATCAGGGCAAGAATAGTATATACCTTTGTAGCCTTTTCGCCGAAAAGATAAGCGACATTGATTTTACCGAAAAGGTTCCATCCAAGGATAGTAGAAAAGGCGAAAAAGAACAGGGTAATTGCAATAAATACAGCACCAATCTGTTCCCCGAAAACCAGTCCAAACGCAGTCTGGGTCAGGTTTGTTTTATCAACCACTTCTGTTACTGCACCGGTATAGCCGTTTGCAAGAATTCCATCGCTGGTATATAAAGTAGAAATAACTACCAGGGCATTTAAGGTAAGCACAACGAAGGTATCAATGAAAACGCCGATCATCGCCACACAGCCCTGTTCATGAGGGGATTTTACATTTGCCAGCGCATGAGCATGGGGAGTGGAACCCATACCGGCTTCATTGGAGAATAAGCCACGCTTTGCGCCCTGCGTCAGCGCAATTTTCAGTGCTGCACCAACAGAACCGCCGATAATAGCCTGAGGCTGAAATGCATATCGGAAAATCATTCCAAAGGTTGCAGGGATGTATTTTATTCTGGCTGCTAAGAGAACCAGACTTCCAACTAAAAACAGAGCAGCCATAATGGGAACCAGTTTTTCTGTAACCGCTGCAAGACGTTTGATTCCCCCCAGGAAAATAAAGCCACAGATGACAACAAGAATCAGGCCTACAACCCAGGATGGAATGCCAAAAGCCGTCTGGCAGGTCGATCCAATGGAGTTAGACTGTACCATGCAGCCAAAAAAGCCCAATGCCAGGGTAATCGCAACTGCGAAAAAGCCAGCCAGAAATTTTCCCAGAGAGCCCTTAAAGGCAGTTGTTATGTAATAAACAGGACCGCCGTGGATATTGCCGTCTTTATCAATGATACGTGTTTCCTGAGCAAGAGTGGCCTCTGCATAAATCGTAGCCATACCAAAGAATGCAATCACCCACATCCAAAAAATAGCGCCAGGGCCGCCGGTCAGAATTGCACCAGATGCGCCGACGATATTTCCGGTCCCCACTTGAGCCGCGATAGCAGTTGCCAGCGCCTGAAAAGAGCTCATTCCGGATTCATGTTTTTTTCCATTCAGCGTCAGATTGCCAAATACATGGTGCATTCCTTCGCCAAAGTATCGAACCTGAACAAAACGGGTTTTGATGGAGTAGCACAGTCCGACTGCAATCAGCATGATAAACAGAATGTAATCGGAAAGGTAGCTGTTGATTGTTTGCACGATAGGTAACAGTGTTTCAGACATTTTTTTCTTCTCCTCACATACATAAAAATAGAGCAGCTGATATTCGCTGCTCTGAAAAAACATGTAAATTGAGAAAAGGCAGTACGAAGAACCCTATTATAAAAGAATTCTCGCCTCTGTCTCCTTTACCTGAGAGATTCAGTCCGTCAGGACCTTACACCTTCGGTACTCAATTAAGAGTTTTTCCAGAGTATTCTCCACTTCCAGTTTCCGTATATCCAGATTCAAGAAGTTTCATCGAATGCTTCTACAGAATATCACACAGAAAAGCATTTGTCAATGAATGGCGGACATTGTTTTTTTAATATGACTCTTTCTTCTCTTTGTATTGACATACCTATTTGCATATGATATGATAGCAATACGAACACATGTTCGATTCATAAGATTGCAATACCATACGCACAATAGGTTTTAAATTAACTGATCATACGCATTCTCAAATCATACACATATATAACAAAATCATTATGGAGGAAAAACAGTCATTATGAATCTTATAGATTTAAAATCGCAAATTGAAAACTATATACCTTATAACGAGCAGGAGCAACAGGATAAAGAAGAAATTTTACGGCACCTTTCACAGTCAGATTCTATTTTAACAAGGGATAACAGGAATGCACATATTACTGTTGCAGCGTGGATTACAGACAAGAAACGTCAGCAGGTTTTGATGGCATATCACAACATATATCACTCCTGGGCCTGGCTTGGCGGTCATGCAGACGGAAATCCAGACTTAAAAGAGGTTGTACGAAAAGAAATTGCAGAAGAAAGCGGTTTAAATTCTGTCAGCTTTGTATCTGACAATATTTTTTCTTTGGAAATTTTAACGGTAGCAGGGCATGAAAAAAACAACAAATATGTATCCTCTCATCTGCATCTGAATCTTACCTATTTGTTGGAAGCAGATACAAAGCATCCTATTAGAATTAAAGCAGATGAAAACAGCCAGATTGCCTGGATTGATGTAAATGAAATAAGCCAGAAATCCAATGAAAAATGGTTTGTGGAACGTATCTATTCTAAGCTGTGTAAAAAAGTAGAAGAGTTGCAGCAGTAGCCTGTTAAAGGTATAAAACCAGCAGTATCTATTTTAAGGAGGCATTGAAGTTTGAAGGAGCGTATCTACATTGCGTTTGATCTGAAAAGCTTTTATGCTTCCGTTGAGTGCCGGGAGCGCGGACTAGATCCCATGGATACAAATCTTGTTGTTGCAGATGAAAGCCGGACAGACAAAACCATTTGTCTTGCTGTTACCCCACCTTTGAAAAGCTGTGGCATTTCAGGTCGCGGACGCTTATTTGAAGTAAAGCAGCGGGTCATCGAAGTCAATTCCGAACGGCGTTACCGTGCACCACAGCATAAGCTGTCCGGATCCTCTTACCTTTTTTCCGAGCTACAGGCCAATCCCTCCCTTGCGATTGATTTTATTATTGCACCGCCACGAATGGCATGCTACATGGAATACAGTACCCGGATTTATACCATTTACATGAAGTATGCTGCACCAGAAGATATTGTTGTGTATTCCATTGACGAGGTATTTATAGATGTAACCGATTATCTTGATGCCTTCCAGCTTTCCCCTCATATGCTCGCCATGAAGATCATTCAGGACATTCTATCTGAAACCGGAATTACAGCAACCGCTGGGATTGGGACGAATCTTTTCCTTTGCAAGGTTGCAATGGACATTGTGGCAAAGCATATTCCGCCAGATAAAAATGGAGTACGTATTGCAGAACTGAATGAGATGAGCTACCGCCAGATGCTTTGGTCTCATCAGCCCCTTACGGATTTCTGGCGTGTAGGACATGGCTATGCCAGAAAACTAAAGGAACATGGTATGTTTACTATGGGAGATGTGGCCTTATGTTCTGTCGCCCATGAGGAGCTTTTGTACACGCTCTTCGGAAAAAATGCAGAGTTGCTGATTGATCATGCCTGGGGCTGGGAACCGTGCACCATCAAAGATATTAAGGCCTATCGTCCAACCAGCCAAAGTCTGGGAAACAGTCAGGTTCTTCCTTGTCCTTATTCCGCAGAAAAAGCAAGACTTGTTCTTCGAGAAATGGTCGATCAGCTTGTTCTGGATTTAGCTGACAAAAAGCTCATCACGGATCAGCTTGTTCTTACCGTAGGATACGATATTGAAAATTTGGCGGTTCCACAGCGATGCAGCAATTACCAGGGACCAGTCGTCCTGGATTCTTACGGACGTCAAATTCCCAGACACGCCCACGGAACGGCCAGCCTTAGCTGCCATACAGCTTCTTCAAAAGAGTTGATTCGTGCAGCGTCTGACCTTTTTGACCGCATTGTTAATCCCATTCTTCTTATCCGCCGTCTCTCCATTACTGCGAATCATACAGTACCGGAACGTTCTGTCTCCACCCCCATTCTATATGAGCAGATGAATCTTTTTACCGATTATGCTGCCCTTGAAAAAAGGCGTAAGAAAAAACAGGCTGAACTGGAACGAGACAAAAAGCTGCAGCAAGCAATATTGACTATTAAAAAGAAATACGGACGGAATGCTATTTTGAGAGGAATGAGTTTGGAGGAGAGCGCTACAGCTAGGGAACGAAATAAACAAATTGGCGGCCATAAGGCCTAGCATCCATTAATTCATCTGAAAAAGGAAGGTTTATATGTACGAGGATATTCTTTATCTGCCCCACCACACATCTCCGTCAAGACCCCCTATGCCGATGTCTGACCGGGCTGCCCAGTTTTCCCCTTTTGCTGCTCTGACCGGCTATGAAGCAGCTGTGAAAGAGGCCGCCCGCCTGACAGAGCAGAGGATTGAACTGGATGAAAATGAAAAAGCAATTCTTGATGCCAAGCTGTCGCTGCTTCAGAAAAACCTCAGTCTGTCCCCAGAAGTAACTCTTACCTATTTCCAGCCCGATAAGCAAAAAACCGGAGGCACCTATCGTTCTGTAACCGGAAAGGTACAAAAAATTGACACCAGTAACAAATGCCTGATCCTCGAAAATGGAAAGAGAATCTCTGCATCTGATATCCTGAAAATTGAGTTTTGATTCTGCTGCTTTTTCATCTGAAATCATCTGTTTTCTATTGTTTTTATTTTTAACTATTCCGAAAATATGTTGTTTTAATTGAGAATTTTCTATTAATATGGTATAATGTAGATGCTCGAAAGGAGGTTTTTTTATGAAAAAACAAATCATTACCATTAGTCGGGAATATGGCAGCGGCGGACGCCAGATTGGGCTTTTGACAGCAGAACGTCTGGGTATGAAGTTTTATGACAAGGCCTTGATTGAGGCAGCATCCAGGGAAATTGGATTTCCAGAGGATATGATTGCAGATCATGATCAAAAGCTGACAAACAGCCTGCTTTATAATTTTGCCCTTGGGACCCTCCGCGGAGCAGCCTTTCCGAATGAACTGGAAAGCAAATACCTTCCTCTGACAGAACAGGTTTTCCGGGTACAGAAACAAACGATTGAAGAGGCCGCCAAACAGGGACCTGCTGTATTTATTGGACGGTGTGCCGATGCTATTCTCCAGGATCGCGATGATGTCCTGCGTGTTTTTGTATATGCAGACATAGAAAAGAGAAAACAGAGAGCCATTGAAGAATATGGCGAGATGGAAGAGTGTATTAGCCGCTTTATCCGGGAAAACGATAAAAGGCGACGGATTCATTATGAAAACTATACCGATCAAAGATGGGGGGATAGGGAAAACTACGATTTGATGTTAAACAGCGGATTCCTTGGCATTGACAAATGCGTGGATTTAATTTGTGAGGCAGCAAAATAATCCGATACCACAGACATTATCTGGTGGTTATTGTATAGCCGCCACATGGAGGAGTATTTACTTATGAAAAAGCATAAAAAACTTACAGCACAATTTACGGTCATTATGGCTTTCTCATTTATCCTATCTGGCTGCAGTTCAAAAAATGCGGAGGAGTCCTCCACGGCTGTCGAAATTACAGAAGAAGAGGAAACGTCTGTAGAAAATAAGTCTCCGGCAGAAGACGATACATCTGTCGGGTCTAACGAAAAAAGCCCGGATACCACAACATCTGATGATAAGCCGGAAAACAGCTCCCAAAACGAGGTTCTTGATATTTTAATCGAAAATCATATGCAATATGGGTATATGACTTCCGGCGAGCGTTCTATGGCTATAACGACCGATTATGACAGTCCGTTGCTGGACACCAAATACTCCCTCACCTATCCAGAACTTTATGATGCTCTTTTCAGAGAAGCACAGCATGATGCCTCACTTGCATCTGAAAACATGACAAGCTTTGAAGATTCTGCGAAGGAATTCCTTACAGATAACATAACTTCTGCAGAACGTCTTTTCGATGAAAAGCGAATATCTATCATAAGAGCTGACTCAAAACTGCTCAGCTTCAGGGAAGATGTGTCCTGGTTTGGAGGCGGAGCACATGGAAACTATGGCACAACGGGAAAAAACTATGATACGGTTTCTGGCAGGAAACTTTCTCTTAACGACGTGATTGCAGATAAAGAACAGTTCATAGAGGCCGTGAAAAATCAACTCAATGAGAATTACAACGTAAAACAGGGATATTCTCTGAATATTGACTATGGAGAACAGCTCCTACGAGATTCCTTTCACTTCGATACCGATTCCGAAGAGGTGGAATGGACCCTTTGTTATACCCAGATTTCGGTATATTTTTCACCTTACACACTGGGTTCCTACGCAGAGGGAGCACAAACCGTTGTACTTTCCTTTGACCAGTATCCTGAACTGATAAAACCTGAATATACAGAAAATCTTCCAGACGCCTATATTTACAAGCTGACCCCCTATGAAAATACTATTTTTGAAGATTTAGACAGCGATGGCAACTCTGAAAAACTAGATATCAATATCACTTATACCGGACGGGAAGATGAATATCCAGAAGAATATACCCTGACAATACAGTCTGGCAGCATGGAGTGTAATTTCAATTTTCGAAGCTATGGCAACTGTGAACCGTTTTTTGTAAAAAATACAGACGGAAGCTGTTATCTGTATCTGTTCACCAGCCATGAGAATGATTACAGCGTTTTACTGATATATAAAATAACAAATTCCAATGTTACCCCTGCCTCTTTAGATAATTTCGCCCCGTTCTGTCTGGAACAGAATTATGAAGAGCTGGAAACCAATCTGGAGAATTCCTATCGTTCGGCTTACAGAACACTCAATTACACCCTTACAAATCCGGAGCATATGATGCTGTCGTCCCGCCTGAGTACACTCAGTACCTGTTTTGGATACAAGGATTATCACGCAAATGTAACAGGAGCACCTCAGTCAGAACAGGATTTTCTCATATCCGATCCTCTGCGCTTTCAGTTAAAACAGGATTTTGAGCTGGAGCTTTGCGGAAAGGACGAAAAGCCGTCCGGCAAAAATCAGATCGTTTCAAAGGGTGCCGTCCTGTATCCCTATGCTACAGACGGAATCAGCTATCTGCTGTTTAAGGATGCAGATGGAACTCTTTTCTATGCAGAGATTGAGGTAAACCAATATCCTCAGCTTATAAATGGTGTTATTGCAGAGGATGTATTTGACGGTATAAGATATGCTGGATGAGTGGAATACTGATCAGCTTCCTGACGGAAGCTTGATGAGCCAAAGCGTTCTAAAAAAGTAAATCAAATAAAAAGCATCATTCACAGAGGCGGTATTTTTTGATACCCCTCTGTTTTTATGTCACAGGAAATTTCTATGACAGGAAAGCACTCTAAAGAAATCTCCCTGCGGAAAAGAAAAACACGCCCGTCTTTTATGCATATTACATATTATATGCTATGAAAAACGAATAATTACACCATTATTAATAACACATCAATAAAATAAAGCAATTTAAAACAAAATAATACACAAATCTTTGTTGTTTTATTTATGTATTTGATACAAAATAACGGTTAAAAATGTCGGAATAATGAATAAAAAGTAAAAAATAAAAAATTCACCCTTCCGGCAATAAAGAAAAGTAAAAAGATCCAAAACACAAAAAAAGGCCCTCTTGTTATAATAAAGACAACAAAACAAGTGCAGAATGGCTGCAGAATTTTAAGGAGGAACGTGATTATGAAGTTGAAAAAAGGAGTAGCTCTTTTACTGGCGTCAGCAGCAATGGTATCCCTTGCAGGATGCGGAGGAAATTCTGGTGGAAGTGGAAGCAATGCTTCAAATGCAGCAGGTGGAAGCAGTGAGCTCCCGACTCTGCGTGTAGCAGCAATGCCAACCATTACCAGCCTTCCCACCTATTATATCCAGAAAAACGGACTGGATGAAAAAGCAGGATTTAAAATGGAAGTTACCATGTTTGATACTGGAGCTCCTATGAATGAGGCCCTGGCTGCAGACTTATGGGATGTAGGGCAGATGGGTGCAGCCGCAGTAACCGGTATGGCAAACTATGATGAGCTGATTATCGGTGAAGTTCTGGAATCTACTGATGGACAGGGCGTATTTGTTTCTCCGGACTGCCCTGTAGCACAGGACACTGGTTTTAATCCATCCATTCCCACTGTGCTTGGAAGCCCGGAATCCGTTTCAGGCATTACCATTTTAACTCCAGTAGGAACTGCTCAGCACTTTACCGTTTTAAAATGGCTGGAAAAGCTGGGAATGGAGCCGACAGATGTCAATATTGTAAACATGGACACCGTACAGGCTTATCAGGCACTGCAGGCCGGACAGGGCGATGCTGCTTCCTTGAATGTTCCTACCTTCTTTGATGCAAAAAACGACGGCATGGTACAGGTTGCAAACCTGGCCGATATGGGTACTCGTTATGTAGATATGATTGTAGGAAACAGAAAGTCACTGGATGGCAAATCTGATTTAATGCAGGGCTATATCAACTGTGCATTAGAGGCCTGTGAAGCCCTGGAAAAGGATCCGGACATGGCAGCAGATTTGCTGGTAGAATTTTTGCAGGATGCAGGTATGGAAACCAGCAAGGAAAACTGTGTAGCAGACCTGAATCGTGTAAACTGGCTGACCAAGGATGAGTGGAAGGGCCGCGAGCTTGGAAACTTCGCAAAGGAATTAGGCGAATTCTATGTAGAGCAGGGACAGCTGGAAGCAAGTGCAACCGAAAAATTCAACACCAATATAATTACTGATTTTGTAAAGGATTACCAGTAAACAATCCATTAAATCGTAACAGTTCAGCCTTGCATCTTCTTGCCCGCTTAC
>ENA-ORVB01001930-ORVB01001930.1-human-gut-metagenome-genome-assembly--contig:-NODE-1930-length-12649-cov-2.51143_pt1 | contig 12649 bp, 11 predicted proteins | sample MGYA00242090_ERZ509231 | MGnify/ENA primary metagenome ERZ509231 (study PRJEB26280, sample SAMEA2338798) | human gut metagenome | biome: human gut; feature: human-associated habitat; material: faeces...
TTATTCAAATAAAATGATATGTACTGGATAATCCATATCAAAACGAGTAAAGGGATTTCTTTTTATTATATCTGACTATATGTCTCTGGACTTTCTAAGCGCTCAACCAAACGCTGTAATGATTGCTCAAACCGATCAGTAAATGGTTCATCAAAATAAAGATAACCATTTTCATAGTCCTCATCTACAGCTGTTTCAACAACTACAGTAAGACTTTGATAAACGCTACTAAGATTTTCTTTTATATATTTTAATTCCTGATGATTGTATTCTTCAATAAAAATATAATGATCACAAACCTCTAATGCATATTTAAGTTCATCATTAAAATTATCTTTAATAATTTCATGATTAAGAATTCCAACTTGAAACCCACGAATCTCTAATTCTAAAGCAAATTCATTTATCCACATTATATTACTTGTATTAGTTAATAAAGTAATATTTTTTTCTTTATTTTTTAAAGTTAGATTTTTTAAATCAAAAAAAACTTGAAGTAAATGCCGAACCAAATTACATTCAGTAATTATACTTGTATGTTCAGCTGTATATTTCTTTATTTTAGGGTGTGCACGTAAATCAATTGCTTTTAAGGCTTGGGAAAGTTCAAAATATCGATCGACTAAGTCCTGTTTTGTAATATTGTTAGTAATGCTATTGACGCTAAAAAAATGATAATTAGTATATGGTAAAATATCAGTATCATAACCAAAAGCCACTTTTGCTTTAACCCCTTTTTCATCCCAGCCAATAAACCTTCCAATTCGTCTTGCTGCTTGTCCTGAGACGATTTTAACATATCCAAATTTAGCCATAATTAATACTCCTCTTTCTTTATAATTTCTTAGCAGCATTAAATATTCATTTTAATAACTATTTTCAATGCCCCTTATTCGCTTATATAAAAATTCATTTGTTGGTACTTTTAGTTTATGCTTTGATGCCAAAGAAATTACTGTTCCAGCAAACATTTCAACTTTACTGTAACGACGTACTTTTGCATCTTGAGCCATTGATGGTAAACCCAGAGGAGCCAAAGTCCTAATTATCTCAATATAATGCTTCAAATCCGTTTCAGTTAGATCAACTCCCTCGTAATGTGACAACTCAATAATTTCCTTCATTGCTGCAATCAAGGTATCATTTGCTTCCCCTGGCATTAAAGCACCACTATAATTGGTATTATATGCCATACAAGTCTGATTTATCCCAACATTCAACATGAATTTAGCCCACATACTATGTAAAATATCGCCTTTAACTTCATAATTAATTTTTGCTTGATCGAAGAAGCTAGTAAGCTTATCCAACTTATCTTTTTGCTTGAAATCAGTGATTCCCAATAAGAGCTGTCCTTCTTTAGTGTACTTTAGAGATGTTCCAAACTTCATTGCATCCATTCCCTGAGCAACCGCATAAATTACTTTTTCTCTCCCATAGTATTCACTAATAACCTTTTCACTGTCAATCCCATTTAAAACAGAAATTATTATTGTATTTTTATCAACACATTTTTTAATTTCCTTTATTGCTTCTTCTAAAGCAGTCCCTTTTACTGCTATGATTATTAAATCAAATGGAACGGCATTAAAATACTCAACTAAATTAAATAAAACTTTCTCACCATTTATTGTAAATACAGTTTCCTGATATGCTTTTTTCCTTTTTTCATCAACTATAAATGTCACTGCTTCTCTAGTAATGTTTTTTGCAATAAAATCTCCATATAACATTCCTAAAGCACTCATCCCAATAATTCCAACTCGTTTGATCACAATAATATCCTCCATAAGAAAAAAGCTGATCAATGACCAGCTTTTGCATCAAGTTTCAATTAATTATTTAGATAATTCAGCGAAATATTTGATTGTTCTAACCATGTTAGAAGTATATGAATTTTCATTATCATACCAAGCAACTGTTTGAACTTCAGTAGTTCCGTTGTCCATTGGTTTAACCATAGTTTGAGTTGCATCAAATAATGAACCATAGTTAATTCCAATAATATCAGAAGAAACTAATTGTTCTTCAGTATATCCAAATGATGGAGTAGCTGCTGCTTTCATAGCTGCATTTACTTCTTCAACTGTAACTTCACCTTCAACAACTGAAGTTAAGATTGTAGTTGATCCAGTAGGAACAGGTACACGTTGAGCAGAACCAATTAATTTTCCGTTTAATTCAGGGATAACTAATCCGATAGCTTTTGCTGCACCAGTTGAGTTAGGTACGATATTTACTGCAGCTGCACGAGCTCTTCTTAAGTCACCTTTTCTATGAGGTCCGTCTAATACCATTTGGTCACCTGTGTAAGCATGTACTGTTAACATGATACCAGATTTAATTTTAGCTAAGTTATTTAAAGCGTTAGCCATTGGTGCTAAACAGTTAGTTGTACAAGATGCTGCAGAGATGATTGTATCATCAGCAGTTAAGATATTTTCGTTTACTCCGAATACAACTGTTGGTAAGTCATTTCCTGCTGGTGCAGAGATAACAACTTTTTTAGCTCCTGCATCAATATGAGCTTGAGATTTAGCTTTAGATACATAGAAACCAGTACATTCTAATACTACATCTACACCGATTTCACCCCAAGGTAATTTAGAAGCATCTGCTTCACTATAGATTTTAATTTCTTTTCCATCAACAGTGATTGAATTTTCACCAGCTTCAACTTTATCAGCTAATGCATATCTACCTTGTGCTGAATCATATTTTAATAAATGTGCTAACATTTTAGGATCAGTTAAATCGTTGATTGCTACAACTTCATATCCTTCAGCACCAAACATTTGTCTGAATGCAAGACGTCCGATACGTCCAAATCCGTTAATTGCTACTTTTACTGCCATTCTTTATATTCCTCCTTGAATGTTCTTTATGCTCATATTATATTCCAGAAAGGCAAGAAAAGCAACTAATGTAACGGGTTTCATTGAAAAAAATTAAATATTTCACAAAAGATTCATAAATTTAACTTTAATGGAACAAAATCTAACATTATTCTTTTATAATATAAATTTAGTGACTTTTACAAGCCTAGTTTTACCGCAATCTTTCTTGCCTTTTATAGGCTTAAATGAATAATTATTATTTTAATTACTATACTTAAATGTGGAGGTAAGATAATGCATTTAGTTCCTACAGTAATTGAAAAAACAAACCAACGTGAATATGCTTATGATATATATTCACGACTATTAGAAGACCGGATCATCTTATTAACCGGTACTATTGATGATAAGATGTCCAGCAGTATTGTTGGTCAGCTTCTCTATTTAGAATCATTAGATAACAATGCTGATATTTTTATGTATATTAATTCCCCAGGTGGCAGTATCAATGCGGGAATGGCAATCTATGATACAATGAACTTTATCAAATGTGACGTTTCAACAATCGTAATCGGGATGGCTGCTAGTATGGCTGCCTTTTTACTCAGTGCCGGAGCTAAAGGTAAGCGTTGTAGTTTACCTAATAGTGAAATTATGATTCATCAGCCATTAGGAGCTTTTGAAGGACAAGCGAGTGATATTGAAATTAGTGCCAAACGAATCTTAAAACAAAAGGAAAAATTAAATTTAATTCTTAGTAAAAATACAAATCAGCCCATAGATAAAATTGTTATCGATACTGATCGTGATCACTTTTTAGAACCTGATGAAGCGCTTGAATACGGCTTAATTGATGAAGTTATTTAAAACGACCAACTTATGAAGTGAACCCCAAAAAATGATGTGTACCCAGTTTTCTGGACACGTTTAAATTTAGTTTTAAAAAAATTATGCCATGGATGCTAATCTGTACAAAACAGGTGGCATCCATTTTGTTTTTTCTGTATTCTTTTATTGCAGTAGAAAACTCTTAAAATGAATTGTATTCATTTTCATACCCATAATAGACTTCATTTTTTTAATTGGCCAAAGAAAGTTTCCGTTACCGAATTATCATAACAGTTTCCTTTTCTAGACATTGATTGTATTATACTGTGTTCTTTTAATGAATTGATATAATGAGCATGTTGATATTTCCATCCCTGATCTGAGTGGAAAATCAATCCTTCAAGGATGGGAAACTTTTCATATGCCTGAGTCAGCATATCTGTAATTTGTTTAAGATTAGGATGCGGTGATAAATCATAGGAAATAATCTCATTTGTAAACCTATCTAATATTGGAGAAATATAACATTTTCCCCATGCAAAATTGAATTGAGATACATCAGTAGCCCATTTTTGTAATGGTCTACTCGCATTAAAATTTCTATTAATAATATTATCTGCTACATTCCCTTTATAAGAATGGTATCTCTCTTTAGGACGTTTACCTAATAATCCCATATTATGCATAAGTCGTTACACTCTCTTATGATTTACCAGATAACCGCGATTTAGAAGCTCTCTATGAACTCGACGAATTCCATAGCGTCCCTTATTTTGATCAAAGATTTCTTTTATCAGTTTCATCATCTCATGCCTTTAGAAGATGCTTTAATCGATATCCTTTTTCACGAATTTCTTTAACGATTGCTGCTCTTAAACGTATTAGTTCTTCTTTCTCAGGAGGAGTAAGTTCACTTGATATTATAGATTTTTTCAGAGGCTGCTCCTTACTATGTCGTCCCTTCTTTAAATCGAGACCATTATATCCATATATTTTATATCGTTTTACCCAGTTTGACAGTTGACTGTGATTAATATTAGCACTTATTGCAACACTTTTTTTGATATTCTCCAGCTAGAACCCTGGCAACTAAAGCGTATCTTTCTTCCACAGTATACTCAGTGCAGGTGGTAGGATGTTTTAAAGCATCTATTCCATGTAAGTCAGCGATTTTGACCCATGTAGTAATTCCTTTTCTAAAGTTTTTTTGTCCAATTCCTTCTGGTGTTTCATGCCATCGACCATTTTTATATAGTTCAATACACTTCAACTTAAATCCATAATCATATTTCATATAAAAACCCTCCTTACTGGTTTGTCCAGTAAAGAGGGTACGCATCATTGCCCAAACAGAGGGGTTCACTACATATTAGGAGGATGTTTTTATATTAATTTTATTTTTCTTCAGTAATAAACATTTTGTAAATAGCACGAATTGCATTTTTGAAATGAATATTTTTTACACCAACAATAATATTTAATTCTGATGAACCTTGATCAATCATTTTTATGTTAATATTTTCTTGAGCCAGGGCTGTGAAGATTTTAGCAGCAGTTCCACGACCATCTTTCATTCCGCGCCCAACAATTGCAATTAATGCTAGATCAGATTCTAATTCAATTGAATCTGGTTGAACTGCACGATGAATACCGGCTAAAATTTCCTGCTCTTTATCAATAAAAGATTCAGTCTCAACGACAATTGTCATTGTATCAATTCCTGAAGGAGTATGTTCAAATGATAAATCATTATCTTCTAATACTTGTAGTACTTTACGACCAAAACCAATTTCACTATTCATCATATCTTTTTCAATCATGATTGTAGCAAATCCCTTTTTACCGGCGATTCCGGTAATAACATGATCTGGTTTATGACAAGTTGTTTCAACGATCAATGTTCCTTCATCTTCAGGACGATTAGTATTTTTTATTTGAATTGGAATTCCTTCATTACGAATTGGGAAAATAGAATTCTCATGAAGAACACTTGCTCCCATATAAGATAATTCACGTAATTCTTTGTATGTAATTGTACCAATAGTATCAGGATCTTTAACAATTCGCGGATCAGCAATCAAGAAACCAGAAACATCAGTCCAGTTTTCATATAAATCAACATGACCATTTCTTGCAACGATTGAACCAGTTACATCACTTCCTCCACGGGAAAATGTTTTGATTGTTTTGCTGCCATCATTAGCAGAACCATAAAAACCTGGAATAACGGCATTTTTAACGTTACTTAAACGTTTAGATAAAACTGGATCAGTCATTTCTTGATCATAATTACCATGTTCATCAATAAAGATAACTTCACTAGCATCAATAAATTCAAAACCAAGATAGTTAGCTAATACAATTCCATTTAAGTATTCCCCACGGCTAGCGGCATAATCAATTCCAATTTTATCTTGAAAAGCTTTCTTAATAATTTCAAATTCTTTTTCTAAAGAACAATTTAATTTTAATTCGTCAATAATATCTTGATAACGAGCTTTAATTAATTTAAATGTTTCTTCAAAAGTCTTATTATCTTTAGCATTATAAGCTGATATAATAGGTCAGTCACTTTGATATCATCTTTAAATCTTTTTCCCGGTGCGGATGGTACCACGAAACGACGAGATTTATCACTTTTGATAATATTAGCTACTTTTTTAAATTGAGTTGCATCAGCTAAAGATGAACCCCCAAATTTAACAATTTTATTCATACTGTTCCCCTTTATATAAATGTTTAATAAAAAAATACCATTTTTTAGTGGTTACATCAAGAAATATTTAAGAAAATGATAAAATAAATGAACTTGTCAAAGTATTTTCATGAATTGAAATATTTTTCAGATGATGAAAGGACTAATTAGAGATAAGGATGATACGGTATAATGATAAATATATTAAGGAGGAATAAGAAAAAATGAGTTTTCCTAAAGGATTTTTATGGGGTGGCGCAACAGCTGCCAATCAATTTGAAGGTGCATATAATGAAGATGGTAAAGGACTAAGTACTGCTGATGTAATGACTAATGGAACGCATCAAGAAGCTCGTAGAATTACATACACGATGCCTGATGGAAGTAAACATAGTCAAGCAGTAATGCCATTTAAATCACTTCCTGATGGTGCGGTATTAGAATGTCATGAAGGTGAATATTATCCTTCACATCAAGCAATTGATTTTTATCATCATTATCAAGAAGATATTAAATTATTTGCTGAAATGGGTTTTAACTGTTTTAGATTATCAATCAACTGGGGAAGAATCTTTCCTAATGGTGATGATGAAACACCAAATGAAAAAGGACTAGAATTTTATGATCGAGTTTTTGATGAATGTTTAAAATATGGAATTGAACCGGTAGTAACAATTTCTCATTATGAAACACCATTAAATTTAGCAAATAAATATGGTGGATGGTTAGATCGTCGCTTAGTAGGCTTTTTTGAAAAATATTGTGAAACTATTTTTAAGCGTTATAAAGATAAAGTTAAATATTGGATGACTTTTAATGAAATTAATATTATGGATTTTATGCCACCGTTTGCAGGTGGAGTCTTAAAAAATGATCCACAAAGCCGTGCTCAAGCCGTGTATCATCAATTTATCGCAAGTGCAAAGGTTGTAATCATGGGGCACAAAATTAATCCTGATTTCAAGATTGGGATGATGACAGCTTATGGATCAACATATGCCTTAACATGTAATCCTGATGATGAATTAAAATTAATGTTATCTGACCAACAAAGACATTTCTTTAGTGATGTTCAATGTCGTGGTTTTTATCCAGCTTATAAATTAAAAGAATTTGAGCGTGATGGAGTTAAATTGATTAAAGAACCTGGTGATGATGAGATTTTAAAAGAAGGAACAGTTGACTATATTGGATTTTCATATTATTCAAGCTCTGTAGTCACTACTGATGAAAGTAAAAAAGTAACGGATGGAAACATGTCTACTTCAGTACTTAATCCTTATTTAAAGGCAAGTGATTGGGGTTGGCAAATTGATCCAACTGGCTTAAGATTAGCTTTAAACAGGTTACAAGAACGCTATAACTTACCTTTATTTATTGTTGAAAATGGGCTGGGAGCTATTGATAAAGTTGAAGCAGACGGCTCAATCAATGATGATTATCGTATTGATTATTTAGCTAAACATATTGCTGCAATGAAAGATGCGGTTGAATATGATGGTGTTAATTTAATGGGCTTTACTCCATGGGGATGTATTGATTTAGTTTCAGCTGGAACTGGAGAAATGCGCAAGCGTTATGGTTTCATCTATGTTGATAAGGATGATGATGGTAAAGGACCACTAACAAGAATGAAAAAGAAAAGTTTTTATTGGTATCAAAAAGTAATTAAATCAAATGGAGAAGATTTAAGTAATCAATAATTTAATAATTCTTGGTATTGTGTTACATTTGTAACATATATCAAGGATTTTTTAAAATTAATTTTTCATTTAAAATGATAAATAATAAATGAGCAGATTGAAATTTATTATAGTTATAAAATTATGAGGGTGATTTAAAAGCTATATTAATTATGCTGTTCATAATTTAAAAGCGCTGATGTCTTCTATGTAGGATTATTGAATACCGGGATTGCCCAAAAAATGTATTGAAACACATAGTATAGTGATGAAATAGAGGTAACTTCTATCCTTAATCAAAAAATATTCTTTACAATTGACTTATATAAATAAAAGGGAATGATAATGATTATATTTCATTATCATTCCCTTTTAGTATTTTTGGCTACTTTTATATTTTAACATATTCGGCAAACAAAAACATTAAATATTTAATGTTTTCTTTTTGTGCAAAAAATATTTTTTGTATAGACAAAAGTGGTATGATATTAATAAAGAAGTCATAACATAAGGAGGATAAAAAGTTATGAAGAAGTTAGGGAAAGCGATACTTGGCTTAGCTTTAGCACTGTCGATGTGCTTTAGTATGTTCATTCCAGTGTATGCTGAAGGGGAAACAGTAGATACACTAGTTGGCAGTTTAATCGGTTATTATCGAGATGGTGCTAGAACAGACGTTTTGAGAACTTTGGATACTTTAAAAGAGGTTTCTAAAGATGATTATGATCAATGGCAATCAATCATTGATTATTGGGACTGGATTGAAAACGATATGGTCGAAAATATTGGTGTAGCTCCTGATGGTCTACCAAATGATAATACCCATGCTTTTGTTGTACTAGGTTTTGCATTAAAGAGTGATGGAACAATGCAGCCAGAATTAGTAGGACGATTAGAGACTGCTTTGGCCAGTGCTCAAAAATATCCTAATTCATATATTTTAGTAACTGGTGGTGTAAAGAAAAACGGTTGGACTGAAGGGGACCGGATGCACGACTGGTTAGTTGAACATGGTGTAGCAGATAATCGAATTCTAGTTGAAAATAAATCAGCTAATACAGCACAGAATGCTGAATTTAGTTTTGATATTCTTTATAATCATCCAACAATTAAGAGTATTTCTATGATTACTAGCCAATATCATTTAAAACGTGGAACAATCTTATACTATGCGGAATCATTAATTCGAGCACGTGAGTTAGGGAAGACGCCAATTAAATTAAATGGTAATGCAGGATGGTACCGGGAAGATAAAACTAGTGAAACATTATCACAAAAAGCTAGCAGTTTATCACAAATTGCTGGAGTTTCTATTCCTTATGGTGAAAAATTACCAAAATCTAAATTAACAGGAATTGAAGTTACTGGTAAAAATACTTATACTGTTGGAGATGCATTAGATATCATAGTTACTTCAACTTATGATACTGAATATAGTCGTGATGTTACAGGTCTTGCTAAAATTATTGGATTTGATGCTAATAAAGTCGGTAAACAAAATGTAGTTGTAGTTTATACGGAAACTTTACATCATTCTACAAGTAGTTCTGAAGATGTAACTATGACAGCTGAATTTGAAGTTGAGGTAAAAACAGCTCCAATTACAGTTCCAGTAAACCCACAGCCAACCCCAGATAAACCTGTAAATGCAGTAAATACTGGAGATAACAGCCCATTGGCAATAATGACGATGGTAGCAGGGTTAGCAGCTGCTGGAATGTTTTTAGCAAAAAGAAAAGAAAATTAATAGCTATAGTGAAAGCTGAATCGCAAAATGATTCAGCTTTTTTTAGTATATCAATGATAATGGAATTAAGTTTTATTTATTGAATAATATTTGTTTGACCGTAATCTTAAAATATTGTAAGATTATATTAATAAGACGGGAACTGCCCGTCATTTTCTTTAGGTTAGAGGTTATAATTATGAAAGATAAAAAATTAACAATGAGTGATATTGCAAAAATGGCTGGTGTTGGCAAGAGTACAGTATCACGGTATTTTAATGGTGGTTATATCAAAGAAGAAACGCGTTTAAAATTAAAAAAAGTAATTGATGAAAATAATTATGAACCGAGCACATTAGCGCAATCATTGAAAGCAAAATATACTAAGGTGATTGGTATTGTAGTACCTTGTCTTGATTCAATTACAACATCTCGTGTTTTGATGACGATGGATCAGTATTTAAAAGATCATGGTTATACAACTTTAATAATAAATACCAATCATGATGAAATGCGAGAATTAACTTCGATTGAACAGTTATGGCGAATGAATGTTGATGGAATTATTTTAATGGCAACGGCAGTAACGATGGCACATCAAAATATTGCTGCAAAATTAGATATTCCACTATTATTTGTGGCACAGCGTTATGGAGCAGGAGTCTCTATCATTAATGATGATTATAGTGCTGGATATGAAGTTGGAAAATATGCAGCATATATGGGGCATCGTAAGATTTGTTATATCGGTGTAAGTGGTAAGGATGAGGCTGTAGGAATTTATCGTAAAGATGGTGTGATCAATGGTTTAAGGGACAACGGAGTAAGCAGCATTGATTTATTAGAAACTGATTTTTCATTAGAAAAGGCTCATCTTATTGCTCTTGATTATCTAAAAAAGAAACAGCCAACTCTATTTATCGGAGCAACTGATAATATCGCTTTGGGGTGTTTAAAAGCAATTAATGAGTTAAAATTAAAGATGCCTGATGACATTTCTTTAATTGGTTTTGGGGGTTATGAGACTTCTCAATTTATTAATCCCAGTCTTTCGACAGTTAGATTTAATAATGAAGAAACTGGAATTAAAGCAGGTCAAACAATCATTGATTTAATTGAAGGGAATGTTGTTGATAATTTACAGTTAATTGGATATACCTTAATTAAGGGACAAAGTGTCAAAGATTTAAATAAATAAAAGTGATGATGTTTTAATAAAAAACATCTTTTTTTATTAAAAATGTGGTATCGGTTTCAGTTTTTTGTTAAAAAGTATTGACAGGGTCACAACAATCGCTTATAGTATATTTGTGGAACCGATACCATAGAGGAGGATAAAACATGGATTATAACAAAATTGCCAAAGAAATAATTAATTGTGTTGGTGGCAAAGAAAATATTACGGGGGCAATGCATTGTGCAACTAGGCTACGTTTAAATCTAGTTGATGAAAGCAAGGTTGATGAAGAATCATTAACTGATATTGATGTTGTGAAGGGAACTTTTTTAGCTAAAGGGCAATATCAAATTATTTTAGGACCAGGTCTAGTTAATTTGGTATGTGACGAAGTAACAAATATTTTAGGAATTAAAACTGATAGTACGCTCCAAGTAGAAAAAGTAGAAGAAAAAGGAAACTTATTACAACGTGCAGTTCAGTTATTAAGTGATATTTTTGTTCCAATTATTCCTGCCATCGTTGCTGGCGGATTGTTAATGGGAATTAATAATATTTTAACAGCTCAAGGACTATTTTTTGCTAATAAAAGTTTGATTGAAGCATATCCGCAATGGGCTGATTTAGCATCAATGATTAATTTATTTTCAAACGCTGCATTTACTTTTTTACCAGTGTTAATTGGATTTAGTGCTACTAAAAAGTTTGGTGGGAATCCATATTTAGGTGCAGCTTTAGGAATGATCATGGTTCATCCGGATCTACTAAATGCTTATTCGTATGGTAAAGCAGGAGTAGAAGTACCAGTATGGAATATTTTTGGACTATCAATTGAAGCAGTAGGGTATCAAGGAACGGTTTTACCTGTATTAGGGGTATCTTGGATCTTAGCTAACATTGAAAAACGTTTACACAAAGTGACACCAACTTGGCTGGACAATCTTACAACACCATTATTAGCAACGTTAATTACTGGTTTTATTACTTTTATTTTAGTTGGCCCATTATTAAGAGAAGCCGGGGTCTTATTATCTGATGGAATATCATGGATGTATAATACGCTAGGATTATTCGGAGGTGCAATCTTTGGATTTTTCTATGCACCAATTTGTTTAACAGGAATGCATCATAGTTTTATTGCAGTTGAAACACAATTATTGGCATCGATCAAGACAACAGGTGGATCATTCATTTTTCCAACTGCATCAATGTCAAATGTTGCTCAAGGGGCAGCAGTTATTGCAATTTTATTAGTAACTAAAGACAAAAAATTAAAAAGTATTTGTTCAGCTTCAGGTATTTCAGCGTTATTAGGAATTACTGAGCCTGCAATGTTTGGAGTAACTTTAAAACTTAAATATCCATTTATTGCAGCTATGGTAGGTTCAGCAGTTGGAAGTGCTTATTTAGCGGCAACAAAAACACTTGCTAATGCTTTAGGGGCAGCAGGTATACCAGGTTTCTTATCAATCGATCCTAAGAATTATTTGAATTTTGCAATTGGGATGGTCTTAAGTATTGCAGTGTCATTTGTTTTAACAATTATATTATATAAACGTGATATGGCTAAACAACCTACTCAAGATAGTGAACTGCCAACTGAAGCTAAAGAAGTAAAAACAAACATTATCACTGCACCGCTAGCTGGGAAAGTAGCTTCAATAACGGAAGCACCAGATGAGATTTTTGCACAAAAAATGATGG
>ENA-ORVB01001933-ORVB01001933.1-human-gut-metagenome-genome-assembly--contig:-NODE-1933-length-12634-cov-33.7532_pt1 | contig 12634 bp, 10 predicted proteins | sample MGYA00242090_ERZ509231 | MGnify/ENA primary metagenome ERZ509231 (study PRJEB26280, sample SAMEA2338798) | human gut metagenome | biome: human gut; feature: human-associated habitat; material: faeces...
ATCCTCCACGAACTGGGATACCGGAAGATCGTGATCGTCACTGGATTCCAGGGAGTGAACAAATATGAGGATTATGCGACAATGGGGCGGGGTGGTTCAGATACCACGGCAGTTGCAATCGCAGCGGCTCTGGGCGCAGATGCGTGTGAGATTTATACGGATGTAGACGGTGTGTATACCGCTGATCCACGAATTGTTCCTTCTGCGAGAAAATTAAAAGAAATCAGTTATGATGAAATGCAGGAGCTGGCATCCATGGGGGCAAATGTCCTGCATAACCGTTCTGTGGAAATGGCGAAAAAATATGGAGTACAGCTGGTTGTACGTTCCAGCATGAACAGAGAAGAAGGTACGGTGGTAAAGGAGGTAGTAAAAGTGGAAAAATTGTTAATCAGCGGAGTTGCATCTGACAAAAATACAGCGAGAATTTCTGTCATCGGAATCGAAGACAAACCGGGAACAGCGTTCAAGATCTTCAATACACTTGCAAAGAAGAATATCAATGTGGACATCATTCTTCAGTCTGTAGGAAGAGACGGTACAAAAGATATTTCCTTTACAGTGGCAGAGGATGATCTTCAGGATACACTGGCAATCCTGGAAGAAAATAAAGAAGCGCTGACGATCCAGGAGATCAATTCTCAGGAGAGTGTAGCGAAGATCTCGATTGTCGGAGCAGGAATGATGAGTAATCCGGGTGTTGCTGCCAAGATGTTCGAGGCACTGACAAATGCCAGAGTCAACATACATATGATTTCAACATCAGAAGTAAGAATCACGGTTCTGATCAATGAAAGCGATGTAGAACGTGCGATCAATGCAGTTCACGAGAGATTTGGACTGGGAGAATAATAAAAAAAGGAAATCCGATTAGAGCTGACGGATTTCCTTTTTCTTTATTACAACAGTTTTTTCAATAGTAATTTATCTTCCGGATTCATGGCCCGGTATCCCTTGATCAGTTCGACTTCTTCCCGCGTAAGATAGAGTGTATCGGCAGTGTCGATCTCCATGGCATACGTAAAGGGACCTTTCTGTTCGAGGATCAGTCCGTCTTTTGTACAGGGATGATTAACCAGCTGGTCGAGAGATACTCCATAGATATCAGCCAGACGCATCAGAGAATCCAGATCCGGTGTCCGTTTACTGGTTTCGTAGTTGGAATAAGCCTGTCTGGAAATATTGAGCAAGTCACTGATCTCTTGCTGAGTGTAGTGATGTGCTTTACGAAGACGGTATAAATTTTCAACAAGCTGAATATTAGACATTGCTGTACCTCCATTTACAGGGAATTGTTAAAAGCTTAGTAAATTATAACAATTTTCCCTATAAATAGATATCTATGCGACAAAACGTAGCGAAAGAACAAAAAGCCACAAAAAGTTGATATCAGAGTTTACTGAGTGTACTGTTATGATAGGAAGAAGAAAAGGTAACGTCTTCGCCGAACCATTCGGGTGGAGTAAAGTGATTGGCAGTCTCTTCATCCGGAAATTCTACTTCCGCAAGCATCAGAGGCGCAAGGTCTCCGGAAAAAATATCAAGCTCAATAAAGAGGAAATCCTTAAGAGGGATCACATATCTTTTTTTTGTGATCAGCCGTCCGTCGATTTTTTCTTTTAAATGTTCATAGGATTCTTTTGTCAGCGGAAGGTTGTATTCTTCCCGGATCATCATTCCTTTGGATTTGTAAGTCAGAATGTAGTCATTGTTGTCCCGGCGGATACGTACCACAGGTGCAGTGGAGAGGTATCCCTGTTCGATCTTGCGGCATGGATATGATGAAAGATCAAAGGGGACAGATGAAATCAGATATTTGCGCTCGATTTCCATGAAAAACTCCTTTCTTTGAAAACATCGTTTGTTGTTTGATATTCGGTATCATCATAATATGAAAAACGGAAAATGTAAACGGGGAGGCATTGCATTTTTAACAGGGATTTGCTACACTTTTTACCATATGAAAGAAATGAAAATCAGGTTCAGATTTTAAGTCAGGAGGAAATGATCATGAAACAGATTGCGGTATTTCTCGCAGAAGGATTTGAAGAAATCGAAGGACTTACGGTTACGGATCTGCTGCGCAGGGCAGGCGTTACTGTGACGAACGTATCGGTCACAGGAGAAAAGACAGTACATGGCTCACACGGAATCGGTGTCGAGGCAGACGCCCTGTTTGAGGAGATGGAGTTTGAGGGAATGGATATGCTCGTACTGCCGGGTGGGATGCCGGGGACAAAGCATTTGAAAGAACACAGAGATTTGTGTGTGCTGCTCAAAGAATTTTATGCAAAAGAGCGTTATCTGGCAGCAATCTGTGCAGCGCCTACTGTATTTGGAGAACTGGGATTTCTGGAAGGCAGAAAAGCATGCTGTTATCCGGGCATGGAGTCAGGGCTTTCTCACGCAGAGACAAATGAAGAGCCGGTAAATGTAGACGGGCATATGATCACAAGCCGGGGACTGGGAACCGCGATTCCATTCGCATTGAAGCTGATCGAGCTCCTGTGCGGAAAGGAAAAGGCAGAAGAAATCGGGCATGGAGTAGTTTATTATTAAAAAGTACTGGAAATATTGAAGTGACTATGCTATACTAATTCAATGACTGCGAATATACAATTTGCGTTTGAATGGTACGAATCAAGGAGGAAATAGAAAGATGAGTTTACAGGTAGAAAAGTTAGAGCATAATATGGCGAAGCTTACAGTAGAAGTAGCTGCAGAAGATGTAGAGAAAGCACTGCAGGCAGCTTACTTAAAACAGCGCAAACAGATCAACATTCCGGGATTCCGTAAAGGAAAAGTTCCGCGTCAGATGATCGAAAAAATGTACGGACCGGAAGTATTCTATGATGAAGCAGCAAACAACATGATTCCGGACGCATATGCAAAAGCTTATGATGAAAGTGAACTGGACATCGTGTCTCAGCCGAAGATCGAGGTTGTACAGATGGAAAAAGGAAAACCGTTCATTTTCACAGCAGAAGTAGCTACAAAACCGGAAGTGACACTCGGAGATTACAAAGGACTGAAAGTAGATAAAGTATCTACAAGAGTGACACAGAAGGAAGTTGATGAAGAGATTGAAAAAGAGCGCGAGCGCAATGCAAGAACAATCGAAGTGACAGACCGCGCAGTTCAGGATAAAGATGAAGTAACATTAGATTTCGAAGGATTTGTAGACGGTGTTGCATTTGAAGGTGGAAAAGGAGAAGATTATCCGCTGACAATCGGTTCCGGATCATTCATTCCTGGATTTGAAGAGCAGCTGATCGGAGCTGAGATCGACAAAGAAGTAGAAGTGAATGTGACATTCCCGAAAGAGTATCACTCTGAAGAGCTTGCAGGAAAAGATGCTACATTCAAGTGTACAGTACACACAATCAAAGCAAAAGAGCTTCCGGAGCTGGATGATGAATTTGCTTCTGAAGTTTCTGAATGTGAGACAATGGACGCATACAGAGCGGAAGTAAAGAAAAACATCAAAGAGCGCAAAGAGAGAACCGGAAAAGAAAAGAAAGAAAACCAGGCAGTAGATCAGGCAATCGAGAACGCACAGATGGATATTCCGGAAGCAATGATCGAGTTCCAGGTAAGACAGATGGCAGATGATTTTGCACGCCGCATTCAGCAGCAGGGTCTGACTGTAGAACAGTACTTCCAGTTTACAGGAATGACAGCAGAGAAGATGATGGAAGAGATGAGACCACAGGCTGAAAAGAGCATCAAGACAAGACTGGTTCTGGAAGCGATCGTAAAAGCTGAGAACATTGAAGTTTCTGATGAGCGTGTAGAAGAAGAACTCACAAAAATGGCGGAAGCATACCAGATGGAAGTGGAAAAACTCAAAGAGTTTATGGGAGAGAACGAGAAGAAACAGATCAAAGAGGATCTTGCAGTTCAGGAAGCAATCACTCTGCTTGTAAACGAATCTGTAGAGGGATAATCTGTTCTGGTACATAACAGTACCGTGAATCCGCAGTGAGAGGGGGCCGCAGGCAGCGGCAGATTAAGTCAGCATAATAAGGAGGAAAAGCAAATGAGTTTAGTACCTTATGTTATTGAACAGACAAGCCGTGGAGAGCGCTCTTACGACATTTATTCAAGACTGTTAAAAGAAAGAATCATTTTTCTGGGAGAAGAGGTCAATGATGTATCTGCGAGTGTGATCGTAGCACAGCTTCTTTTCCTGGAAGCGGATGATCCGAATAAGGATATCCAGTTATATATCAACAGCCCGGGAGGTTCCGTGACAGCGGGACTGGCAATCTACGATACCATGCAGTACATCAAATGTGATGTTTCTACAGTCTGCATCGGTATGGCAGCAAGCATGGGGGCATTCCTTCTTTCCGGTGGAGCGAAGGGAAAACGTTTTGCACTTCCAAACGCAGAGATCATGATCCATCAGCCATCCGGCGGAGCACAGGGACAGGCAACTGAGATTTCGATCGCAGCAGAGCACATCCTGAGAACCCGTCAGAAATTAAACGAGATCATGGCGGCAAACACAGGGCAGCCATTGGAGACGATCAAGGCTGATACAGAACGTGATAACTTCATGTCTGCAGAAGAAGCAAAAGCTTATGGATTAATAGATGAGGTAATTGCCAAACATTAATGTTGTGTCGGCAATATGAGGTGAGAGTGATATGGCAGGAAAAGCAAGTGATGATATAGTAAGATGCTCCTTCTGTAATAAGCCGCAGTCTCAGGTGAGAAAGCTGATCGCAGGGCCGAACGGCGCTTATATCTGTGATGAGTGTATCGAGGTCTGCTCGGAGATTATAGAAGAAGAGTTTGAATACGATGATGACAGAAGAGAATTTGATGATATCAATCTTTTGACACCAGAGGAGATCAAGGCATTCCTTGATGAATATGTAATCGGACAGGACGAGGCAAAGAAGGTTCTTTCTGTTGCTGTATACAATCATTACAAGCGGATCATGGCAGGTTCTGATCTGGGCGTGGATCTGCAGAAGAGTAATATTCTGATGCTTGGACCGACCGGATGCGGAAAGACTCTGCTTGCCCAGACCCTCGCAAAGATACTGAATGTTCCGTTTGCCATCGCAGATGCGACAGCTCTGACAGAGGCCGGATATGTGGGGGAAGATGTAGAAAGCATCCTCCTGAAAGTGATTCAGGCAGCAGATGGCGATATTGAACGTGCAGAGCATGGTATTATTTATATTGATGAGATTGACAAGATCACAAGAAAGTCTGAGAATCCTTCCATTACCAGAGATGTATCCGGAGAGGGAGTTCAACAGGCGCTTTTGAAGATCATTGAGGGAACCGTTGCATCTGTTCCGCCGCAGGGCGGAAGAAAGCATCCGCATCAGGAACTGATCCAGATAGACACGACCAATATTTTGTTTATCTGCGGCGGTGCATTTGAAGGGATTGATAAGATCATTGAGACCAGACTGGATAAGAAGTCGATCGGCTTTAATGCAGAGATAGCTAAGAAGCATGAGGAGGATGTAGATGTACTGCTGCATCAGGTGCTTCCGCAGGATCTGGTGAAGTTTGGTCTGATTCCGGAGCTGGTAGGACGAGTTCCTGTTACAGTATCTCTGGATCTTCTGGATAAAGAGGCTTTGATCCGGATTCTGACAGAACCGAAGAGCTCTCTTGTGAAGCAGTATCAGAAGCTGATGGAACTGGACGGCGTAAAGCTGGAGTTTGATAAAGCAGCTCTGGATGCGATTGCAGAGACCTCTCTGGCAAGGAAAACGGGAGCCAGAGGATTAAGAGCCATTATGGAAGATATTATGATGGATACAATGTTCCGTGTACCATCTGATGATACCATCAAAGGATGTATGATTACAAAAGATGTTGTGGAAGGAAAGGGGCAGCCATTGTATGAGTGCGATGGAGAAGAGCGAAAATCTTTTCTGACATCTGAAAGTGCATAGATAACACAGGCGGGCGCATAGGGAGGACCATGTACCCGCTTGTTTTGATTTTGGATAAAACAAAAAGCAGGAGGAAAATACAGGTGAACAGAGAAATAAAAAGCCTTCCGATGGTAGCTCTGCGTGGAATGACTATCATGCCGGAAATGGTAGTACATTTTGATGTGAGCAGAGAAAAATCAATCGCAGCAATTCAGGAAGCCATGGCGGGAGACCAGAAGATTTTTCTTGTGGCACAAAGATCAATAGAAACAGACGACCCTATACAGGAAGATGTTTACGAGGTGGGAACTGTTGGAACGATCAAACAGATCATGAAGCTTCCAAAGCATATCGTTCGGGTACTTGTTTCAGGAGAAACAAGAGGAATCTTAAAACAGCTTCAGCAGGATACGCCGTATCTGCGGGCAGAGGTCGAGGTGATCGATGAGTCCGATCTTGTCATTCAGGATGATCTAAATGGAGAGGCAATGGCAAGGAGTCTTAAAGATACTTTTCTGGACTATGCCGCTCGCAACGGAAAAATGTCAAAAGAAGCAGTGGCAGAGATTTTGGAGATCAAAAGCCTGAAAAAGCTGGTGGATGAGATTGCTGCAAACACGCCTTTTTATTATGTTGATCAACAGGAAATCCTCGGAAAAGTGGATTTTTGGGAGAGATATGAGACATTGGCGTTTAAGCTGGTCAACGAAGTGCAGATCATGGATATCAAAGATGAACTGCAGCAAAAGGTGAAGGAACGTGTGGATAAGCATCAGAAAGAATACATTCTTCGGGAGCAGCTGAAGCTGATCCGGGAGGAGTTGGGGGATGATTCTACATTGTCCGATGCGGAAGAATTTGAAAAAGCAGCAAAGAATCTGAAAGCGCCAAAGGAAGTGAAGGAAAAGCTGAAAAAAGAAATCAGCAGATTCAAAAGCTCACTGAACAGTCCGGCAGAAAGCGGTGTGATACGGACCTATATTGAAACATTGCTTGAGATGCCGTGGGATAAAGCCGGGAAGGACAATCAGGATATCAAATATGCAGAGGAAGTGCTGGAAGCAGATCATTATGGTCTGGAACAGGTCAAAGAACGAATTCTGGAATTTCTGGCAGTACGTTCTCTGACGAAAAAAGGGGAGAGCCCGATCCTGTGTCTGGTGGGACCGCCGGGAACCGGAAAAACATCGATCGCCAAATCTCTTGCAAAGGCACTGAAGAAGCCGTATGTAAGGATTTCGCTTGGCGGAGTGCGGGATGAGGCAGAAATCCGGGGACACAGAAAAACATATGTAGGAGCAATGCCCGGACGCATCGCAAATGGAATTCGTCAGGCAGGTGTCAAGAATCCGTTGATGCTTCTGGATGAAATTGATAAAGTCAGCACAGACTATAAGGGAGATACGTTCTCTGCGCTTCTGGAAGTACTGGACAGTGAACAGAATTACAAATTCCGTGATCATTATCTGGAAGTTCCGCTGGATCTGTCGGAAGTGCTGTTTATTGCCACTGCAAATTCACTGCAGACGATTCCGCGTCCGCTTCTGGACCGTATGGAAGTGATCGAGGTGACCAGCTACACAGAGAATGAGAAGCTGCATATTGCGACAGAGCATTTGATCCCAAAACAGCTGGAGAAAAATGGTCTGAAGAAAGAACAGCTGAAAATAAGCAAAAATGCAGTCTGGAAGATTGCATCCAACTATACAAAAGAAGCGGGAGTACGTCAGCTGGAGAGAGAAATCGGCAATATTTGCAGAAAAGCAGCAAAAGAAATACTTACAACCGGGAAAAAGAGTGTTACAATTACAGAGAAGAATCTGTTCAAATATCTGGGAAAAGAGAAGTTTACGTATCAGATGGCAAATGCAGCGGATGAGATCGGGATTGTGCGTGGACTGGCATGGACAAGTGTGGGTGGGGATACCCTCCAGATCGAAGTGAATGTGATGCCTGGAAAAGGCGAGATCATGCTCACAGGTCAGCTTGGAGATGTGATGAAAGAATCAGCACGGACCGGAATCAGCTATATCCGTTCTGTCAGCAGAGATTATCAGATTGCGGATGACTTTTTTGAAAAATATGATATCCATGTACATATTCCGGAGGGTGCAGTGCCCAAAGACGGTCCGTCAGCCGGAATCACCATGGCAACGGCAATGCTTTCTGCGATCACAGAACAAAAGGTGCGTGCAGATATTGCCATGACAGGAGAAGTGACTCTGCGCGGACGTGTACTGCCGATCGGAGGATTAAAGGAAAAGCTTCTGGCTGCGAAAAATGCCGGGATAAAAACAGTTCTTGTTCCCAAAAAGAATCTGGCAGATGTAGAAGAGCTTTCTCAGGAAATCACAAAAGGACTCGAGATCCTGCCTGTAGAGCATATGGAGGAAGTGCTGAAGGCAGCATTTGTGTCAGAAGATCAGGATAAAATATCCGGAGGGGAGTAAACTATGGTAATAAAGAATATCAATCTGGAAACTGTTTGTGGAATTACAAGTAAATTGCCGCAAAATGAGAAACCGGAGATTGCGTTTGCGGGGAAATCCAATGTGGGTAAGTCATCCCTGATCAATGCGCTGATGAACCGAAAATCGTATGCCCGGATCTCTGCCACACCGGGAAAGACACAGACGATTAATTTTTATAATATCAACGAGGAACTTTATCTGGTGGATCTGCCGGGATACGGGTATGCGAAAGTATCGGAAAAAGAAAAGATCCAGTGGGGAAATCTGATCGAGCGCTATCTGCATACATCAAAACAGTTGAAAGCAGTCTTTCTTCTGATCGACATCCGGCATGACCCTTCGGCAAATGACAAGATGATGTATCAGTGGATCGTCGATCAGGGATTTCAGCCGATCATCATTGCTACAAAGCTGGATAAATTAAAACGCAGTCAGGTGCAGAAGCATGTGAAGATGTTAAAAACAGGTCTGAATCTGCTTCCGGGAACAAAAGTGATCCCGTTTTCTTCGGTTACAAAGCAGGGAAGAGACGAAATCTGGGATCTGGCTGAGCGGGAATATCTGTTTCCGGAAAGATTTTTGGAGGATGAAACGAAAGAATAATTTCGAAGAATGATAGAGTAAACAGGAAAAGCACGATGCGGGAAGGAGATTTTTATGGAGCGAAAAAGACCTTACTGGCAAGTGGCGGTAAGTCTTGTGTTCAGTATACTGGCAACGGCTGCGTTTATTATCCTGGGCGTAAAAGCAATCGGATTTCTCATGCCGTTCGTTGTGGGCTGGATCATTTCTGCCATTGCGACACCTCTGGTGAACTGGCTGGAAAAGCGATTGAAGATCGTAAAGAAGCTGGGAACAGCAATGATTGTTATCATGGTCATTGGGCTGATCGTTTTAGTGGGATATTTTGCAGTCAGCAGGATTGCAGTGGAAGTGACAGATCTGATTCAGAACTTTCCGGATATTTATGCACAGCTGGAAGAGGGGATGCGTGAGATTGGAAATACCTTATCCGGTGTGTTCAGCAGGCTTCCCCGGGGAGTGCAGAATGGGTGGACAACGATAGTGGAGAATCTGGATACTTATATGGGGAATCTTGTTTCGAAAATCAGCGAGCCGACGGTGACGGCTGCGGGAAATTTTGCAAAAAGACTTCCGTCCTATCTGATTTCTTTCATTGTTGCGATACTGGCAGCTTACTTTTTTACAATCCAGAGAGAAGAAGTGATCGCATGGTTTCATAAAATCGCACCGCCGTCTGTGGAAAAGAGGATGATCCTGGTGATGGATAATCTGAAATATGCAGTAGGCGGATATTTCAAGGCGCAGTTTAAGATCATGGGTGTTGTTTTTTTGATCCTGTTTGCCGGATTTCTTGTGCTTGGAATTCATTATGCGGTTTTGGTTGCATTTTTGATTTCATTTTTGGATTTTCTGCCATTTTTTGGAACGGGAACTGCGTTGATCCCATGGGCAATTTACTCCGTCTTTATCGGTGAATATAAAATTACAGCCGGTCTGGTGATCATCTATGCAGTTTCCCAGGTAGTGCGTCAGCTTTTGCAGCCAAAGTTGGTAGGTGACAGCATGGGAATGAATCCGCTGGTGACACTGCTGCTTTTATATGTGGGATATAAGATCAAGGGAGTCTTTGGTATGATTCTGGCAGTTCCGTTGGGACTGGTATTGATCAATATGTGTCAGGCCGGTGCATTTGATTATATTCTGGATGACGTAAAGATTCTGGTTGAAGGGATACTGGGACTTCGCGAGGAGCTTCCTCAAGGGCAAAAAGAAAATTCAGATAACACTTGATTCCAAGAATGAGAGTGTTTATAATATCAACAGAAACAAAAAAGGGGTGCTTGCAGAAAGCAGGCTGAGAGAAAGCTGGATTGCTTAAAACCCGTAACCTGATTTGGATAATGCCAACGTAGGGATATACAGAGAAAGTGATAGGATCTGAGAAGAAAAATTGCTGCTGTGATGCGTTTGCGTTGCAGCAGCTTTTTGCATACTCCGCGGCGGGCATGGAAAGGAATGCATATGAGAAACTATACAACACAGATGGAAGCAGCGAGAAAACAGATTGTGACAAAAGAACTGGAGATCGTGGCACAAAAAGAACACATGACGACCGAGGAGTTGATGCCGCTGGTGGCAGAAGGAAAGGTTGTCATCTGTGCCAACAAAAATCACACCTGTATTGATCCGGAAGGAATCGGTTCGATGCTGCGTACAAAGATCAATGTAAATCTGGGAGTTTCAAGAGACTGTAAAGATTACGATGTGGAGATGCAGAAGGTGATGCAGGCAGTTGAGATGGGCGCACATGCCATCATGGATCTGTCTTCTCATGGAAATACAATTCCATTTCGAAGAAAGCTGACCAGTGAGTGTCCGGCGCTGATCGGTACTGTTCCAATTTATGATTCCGTGATCCACTATCAAAGGGATCTGGATACGCTGACTGCCAGAGATTTTATCGATGTGGTCCGTCTTCACGCACAGGATGGAGTGGATTTTGTGACACTGCACTGTGGCATTACGCGCAAAACAATCGAGCAGATTCGGCAGCATAAGCGAAAAATGAACATCGTATCCAGAGGTGGTTCTCTTGTATTTGCGTGGATGTGTATGACAGGGGAAGAAAATCCATTTTATGAATATTATGATGAGATTCTGGATATCTGCCGGGAATATGATGTGACAGTTTCACTCGGTGACGCATGCAGACCAGGATGTCTTGCAGATGCAACGGACGTCTGCCAGATCGAGGAGCTGGTGCGTCTGGGCGAACTGACCAGGCGGGCATGGGAGAAGGATGTTCAGGTGATGGTGGAAGGTCCGGGACATATGCCTCTGGATCAGATCGAGGCAAATATGAAAGTGCAGCAGTCCATTTGTCAGGGAGCGCCGTTTTATGTATTGGGACCACTTGTGACAGACATTGCTCCAGGGTATGATCATATCACTTCGGCGATTGGAGGTGCAGTGGCAGCATCAGCCGGAGCGGCCTTTTTGTGCTATGTGACGCCGGCAGAGCATCTGGCACTTCCGAATCTGGAAGATGTAAAACAGGGGATCATGGCATCCAAAATAGCAGCACATGCTGCGGATATTGCAAAAGGAGTGCGCGGAGCAAGACAGGCAGATGACAGGATGGCACAAGCCAGAAGAAATCTGGACTGGGAAGCACAGTGGGAGTGTGCCATGGATCCGGAGACGGCAAAACGGATCTGGAATGAGAGAAAGCCTGAACATGAGGATACTTGTTCCATGTGCGGAAAATTCTGTGCGGTGCGAAGTATGAACAAGGCACTTGCAGGCGAACATATTGATATTTTATAGAAACAGAATAATCAGAAAAACCAGGCAGGATATGTTCCCGTAAAAAGGAAGGCATCCTGCCTGGTTTTTATTTTGAAGCTATTGTGTCTTCTCTGCGTATTCAGCAGCAAGTGTATCAAATTCTTCTGTGTGAGCCGGATACCAGACGTCAAAGGTACTGTCTGCTGCGGCAATTCGTTTTCCGAGAGCTGCGAAAAATTCCGGGATTACAGTCTCCAGAAGAACACCTTTTTCGATGCCCAGATGTGCTCTAGGTTCTTCGCTGTCTCCGTTTACAAATAATTTGAATGCAGGTTCCATTTTTCCATCCACCCGTTTGGAGTGTCCGACAAGACCGATACTTCCCGCCTGATGGCTTCCGCAGCTGGAAGGACATCCGGAAATATGGATACATGGAAGGACTCTGTCGGCGAACTGTTCCTTGCGGACCCGCTGAATGCAGGACTCTAACAGTGCATAGGAATTGCTCAGTCCGTGTTGGCAGATTGGAACGCCAATGCAGCTGACACTGCTTTCAAATAAAGAAGCAGCTCCGTCTTTTGTGGCTTCTAACACAGCAGGTACTTCTTTTGCAGTCAGATTGATGATATACAAGGTGCCGTCCGGTGAGATCCGAAGCTCGGTTTCCGGCATCTCTTTGATCACGGCATACAGTTCAGACGGTTTTTGAGGTGCAAGCCGTCCGCCCAGCGGATGATAAGAAACCGTGTACAGGCCGTTCTGTTTCTGTGGGAGTACCCGTTTTTCTGTCAGAAGTGCTTCGGACAGAGTGCCGTCAGCAGATTTGGAAATCGGATGGACTGGTTCTACAGGCCATGGAGTCATTTCTTTTTGCGCGTCTTCCACAAACTGGAGGAAATAGTTCCGGATTTTTTCTTCGCCAAGGGTATCCTGCAGATAGCG
>ENA-ORVB01001939-ORVB01001939.1-human-gut-metagenome-genome-assembly--contig:-NODE-1939-length-12610-cov-3.84221_pt1 | contig 12610 bp, 7 predicted proteins | sample MGYA00242090_ERZ509231 | MGnify/ENA primary metagenome ERZ509231 (study PRJEB26280, sample SAMEA2338798) | human gut metagenome | biome: human gut; feature: human-associated habitat; material: faeces...
CACGGCAGGCAATGTCAGTGCGGAAACCATCAGGCATTACATTGAAAGGACTGAATGATGTGGTGACTAAAAGAAATATACCTAAAGTTTAGCGCCTCAAGATACAAATCGGTACGACCTTGAACAAAGCCACATTATTTTTACACCGTGTCCGCATTTATTCTTCGGCCTGCACCTTTTGTTTACAGATGCATCTTGCACTGATCTGTGCTGATATAATGGCCGCCGTTCTCACACAAGGGTAAAAATCATGCAGTTAAAAGGACTTATTTCTCTTTCTTTCGGCACGCTGTCCCTAGGGATCACAGAATTCGTGGCCATGGGACTTTTGCCTTATATTGCCGCCGATTTTTCAATATCGCTTGCAAGCGCCGGACACTTTGTGTCCGCCTACGCTTTAGGCGTAGCCGCAGGAGCCTTCTCCCTGCTCTTTTTGCGCCGTTTAAAGCTCAAAACCATTTTGCTTCTGCTCATAATCGTACATATTGTAGGCAATGCGCTGACGGTAGCTGCGACGTCTTTTCCTGCGCTGATCACCGCGCGCTTCATCGCAGGTTTGCCGCACGGATGCTATTTCGGCGTAGGCTCCATCATCGCACAGCGTCTTTGTGAAAAGGGAAAGGGCTCAAGCGCCGTCTCCATAATGGTAGCTGGCATGACCATGGCCAATATTTTCGGCGTTCCGCTCGGAACCGCCCTTGCTGAGATCGTAAGCTTCAAGGCCATTTACGTCCTCACCGTGATCTGGGGCGTGATCGTGCTCTTTTCCTGCCATCGTTGGGTACAGGATGTAGGTCGTATCGAGGATACAGGATTTAAAGGACAGTTTAAATTTTTAAGATCCCCTGCGCCCTGGCTGGTATTGGGTGCAACCTTATTTGGCAATGCCGGCATATTCTGTATGCAAAGCTATATAAGTCCCATACTTACCGATCTGGCAGGCTTCAAGTTGCAAACCGTCCCGGCCGTATTGATCGCCATGGGAATATGTATGGTCATATCAAACTTCATCTCCGGGCGTCTTTGCGATCGCTTCTCCCCTGGCAAGGTGGGCGCCGGCGTCCAATTTACCGCAATCATACTTCTGTTGGCCATAGCCGCCTGCGGACACATGCCCTGGGTATGCGTGATCCTTGTGTGCTTGACCGCAGGTGCACTCTTTGCCTTATCTTCTCCCGAGCAGGTTTCCATATTGCGCACCTCCCCAGGCGGGCTTTTGCTCGGGGCTGCCATGATCCAAGCGGCCTTTAATTTAGGAAATGCCCTCGGTACCACCTCAGGCGGCATACCCTTTATTTTCTCTATCTCCCCGCGCTTTATCACCGTCATCGGATCCTTATGGGCCTTGCTCGGCTTTATCTGCCTGTTCCTCTATGCAAGAAAATGGGAAAAGCATTTTTCAGATGAGATCAGGTAAAAGGTAAAAGATAAAAAGCTTACCCTATTGCAAAACGCGCAATCTTAAAGGATCGCGCGTTTTGCATTTCTGCCCCCTTTCAAGGCAAAGAAGCTTTTTTATGATCATTTTTTTAATTTTGTGATCACCTCTCTTGCCTAAGCCCCTAAAAAAAATCATAAAATGATCAGTTCGAGCAAAAAGAGAGCATCATGAGCGCCTTAAAGAAAAATGCCGGTTTTTATCTTAAGAGAGTAAACGATCCTCCCCATGACTTTGTCAAGGCCGTAAGAGAGCTTCAGGCTGAGGCTCAGTCACGACGCATTGTGACCACCAGTCTGGAGGGACTTTTCAGGGCCTTACAGTGCGAGGTTTCCGGCGCGGATTATGATGAGGATCGTCATGCAACCATTTGCGATCTGCTCTCGTTGCTTACCTATTACAAGCTGCGTTTGGTGCCCCCTTCGGTTCCATGCGATCTTGAATTTGACGATCCAGTTTTTCTAAGCTGCGATCCGGATCTCACCAACGACGAGGACATAGCCTATGTCACAAACCTCGTCAAAAGCGGACGTAAACCCGTACGATCCGATCTTGCCTATATCACGCGTATGAATGAGAAAATGGCCGCCTACAATGTGTTGCTCCGTGTGTTCGAGGCCATGTTTGTGATCCGTCGCAGTCCCTTAGGCCCGCATCAGCGTATGTTCATAAACAATCTTTTAAGCGAAATGCCCTTGCCTCAGGAGGGGCGTTCCTACCTAAAGGCTTGTTATACATATGTTTCTCAATATGCAAGTCGCCGTTGCGATTTCACCTGTGCCAAAGGTCATTTAAAGGCGCTCGATAATGAGAAAACGAAACAGATCTGCACGATCTTGGCTGAAATCTACGCCCGCGGCGGGACCAGAGAGCCTCTTGATCCCTCCTATCCGCATATTGAAATGCTGAAGGCAGAATGTACTAAAACCTCAGTTCCTGCAGCACAGCGCGATTTCTTTTCTGCCGACGAGGCCTTCACCGAGCTATCCCAAAGCGTACGCCGCACAGGCTTTGACAAAAGGATGAGTCCGGCCCCTGCGCCCGATATCTTAAGAAAGAAAGCAAAAGATCAGGATGCAGAGCACGTGGTACACGTAAATAAGGCCATGCAGGCGGCGTTAAATTGCCTTTTGGAAAATACCGCGTTGCACGAGCAAATTTTCAAGTTCATTGAAGATCCCTTAACTTCGGGTCGGCAAAGATTCCCCTCCGTGCTACATGATTACTCATCCTTGCGCTTTTGTCGTGTCGCAGCTGCATCCGAGCGTCCGGCTATCTTCTTTTTTACCACCGACAACGTGATCACGGCTACGGTATGGCCTGCTATTTTATGCACCAACCTGCCGCCGTCCAAAGCCCTTTTAGATCCCTCAGCTGATCTTTTGCGTTCGTCCTTTATCAAGATAGCCGACGATCCGAATTACGAAGAATTTTGTATTTTTGCCTGGAACTTCATTCTCGCACTCGTGGTGTTGCCGCTTTTCTCTCCCGATGACGATCGTACCGACTATGCCCTAAAATCCTTAAAAGATTGTCTTAGCTATGTAAATGACAAAACGCAGGATCTTTTAGAGCAGATCTATACCCTGCATAAAATACTCTTTTATAAGCCGGATCCTAAAGCAGACATGGAGGACAAGCTTTTTACCGACGGTCTTTTAAGAACAACCGAATTCTTCAACCTATATGTATTCAACGCCTATTTACAAGCAGATGATCATGACGATCTCCTCAAAGCTCTGCAGCCTCTACAAAAGCTCATGATCATTAAGAAGGTTGCGGACGTACGCGGCTCCAAAAATCTTAAAAATTATTGCACCTGGCAACAAAACCGCGCCGTACAGAGAGCGGAGGAATTGATAGCGGGGATAGAACTGCCTGCGCTTGAGATAGAGCACACGGAGGTCAAAAAAAATCACGTTTTCAAAAACGCAACCTCGCAACTAAGCTCCATGCTTATGGGACAAGAGGTGACAAAGCAGCTTTTGCATTCGATTTTATCGCTTAGGATCCTGCCCTCGGCACTTGGACTTAGCATCAATAGGCACGAGCAGGATCCTAATGTATTGCTTTGTCATCGCATAGTGTTCGAGCACTTATCCGAGCTCATTTATCTCTCCGGAATTCCCGTCGGTACACATGACACCTTGGCCGATCTCATTTCAGATCATTGCTCCGAGGCGCAAATAGATCATCTGCGCAAGCTCTTGGACGGACGCAAAATAAGTGATCCGGAGCAATTGCGCGGGATCTTAAACTTTACGCCGTCATCAAATGCCATAGCCTGCCTGCAAACGGCTCTAAATACCTGCGGCTTGATCTTTGCCCCCGTAAAGGAATACATGCCCGACAAATTGATGCGCTCATTTCGTGAAAAGACGCTCATAGCCTTGCCGCAGGAGCTTTTTGGGGATGAGGATTTTAAATACAAGCTGCGCTATGCTCAATTGGCATTGCTACTTTGTCGCACCTGCTCACAGGGCAAAGGGGTGGCTACAGCCCTTGCGCATGCAATAAGCGATCACCCCTTAAAATATGAGGCGGCACTTAAGGTTTTAAAAAGCGTAGACGACGGTTGCCGTACCCTGCCGCAGCTTACTGAAAACTATTGCGAGAATTTTTGTAACTCTCTACAAAGCAAGGAAAAGAAATATTTTGACTTTTTCGCAGATTGCATGAAAGTTGCTGCCGAAACTGCCGCTGAAAATTCAGTATTCAAGGCCTACGATGGATCACGTCTGCGTCGTTTGCTCAGCTCCATGCATTTACAACAGCTCTCATCGCAACAGCCTTTGCAACGGCAATCGGTGTTTGACAGCCTGGACAGTAAGCTCATAAGCTCCAAGCTCAAGGAAAGCCGCGAGGTAGAAAGCGTAATTTCGCTTTTGCGTGAGGACGAAGATACAACAGAGGATCGTGACGAGGAAATTGCCTTTAATACGGAAGAGACCTCTGCTCCTGCCCAAAATCAGGCAACAGTTGCGCCTTCTCAAAAGATCGCACAGGGATCTTCAGAGCAGGCAACCGACAGCAAAAACGATGCGCTTCATGCCTTGGCTCAGGCCATCGAAGCCCAGAAAACCGACTGTATGGACGAGCATGAATTCAACGGGCTGTGCTTAAGCTTAGGCTTTATGTCCAAGGATGCCGCCGTTGAAGAAATGAACGACTATTGCTACGAGCATTTTGAAGAGCCGCTTTTTGAAAGCGTCCCCGAGGAGGGCTCGGTATATATTACGGTCGAGCTCTTAAAAAATTTTACATCCTAGAACTAAAGCGCTTTCTTATCCACCACCTCGGATTTGACTATGCCGTCTTTTAGGCGCGTGGTGATGATCTCGCCCTTTTGGACCTCGTTAAATTTCAGCTCGTGATCGTTTTTATTCAACGTTACGCTGTAACCGCGACTTAACACGCTTAAGGGATTTACAGCCTTCAAGGTGGCAAGCGCTCCCGCAAAGCGCGTGTTGAGATCCTGCAGTCTTTCAAATACCTGCGACTTATAGAGATCTGTAAATAGAAAGTACAGACGATCATGCAAATTCTTGTTTTGAGTCTCTAGGGCGCGGCCGGCTCTTTCAGTCAAGGCGGTTAAGCGATGGGAGTCTTTTATGATCTGCGCTCCCAATTCCACACTGCTAAGTCTTGATACGAGCTGCGAGAAACGAAGCCTCTTGTTTCCAAGGAGCGCATACAAGGCCAGATCGCCCCGCGAAATTGAAGATTGCAGGCGAGTCTTTAAGGCCATGATCATTTTGTCGGGATCATGGGCGGCCATGGAGGATAGTGCGGAGGCCAGGCGCATTTTATAGGGATCGCTTATACGCAGGATCTGATCATCAAGACGCCTTTCGTAATTCAAAAGCGCATTTTTAAGATCCTCCTTCGTGTAGCGACTCACAAGCTCGGCGGCCGCGGTCGGGGTGGCCGCCCTTACGTCGGCGGCAAAATCCGTCAGGGCCACATCGGGTTCATGCCCTACGGCCGATATGATCGGGATCTTAGAATGAGCTACGGCTCGCACCAAAACCTCGTCGGAAAAGGCAAGCAGATCCTCAAAGGATCCGCCGCCGCGACCTATGATCAACACGTCGCACACCTTCTCTTGATTGGCATACTCCAAGGCCTTGATCAGGGATTGGGGAGCTCCCTCGCCCTGCACCTTGGCGTTATATACCCTGATCTCTATGCCGCTCATGCGACGCTCTAGGGTCATAGCTATATCGTGCACCACCCGTCCCTCGGCCGAGGTTATAACCCCCACGCGATCCGGAAACAACGGCAGAGATCTTTTTATAAGATCAAAAACGCCTTCCCTTTGCAGCTGCTCCTTAAGCTTGGCAAGCCTTTCCATGATCAGACCGCGACCTTGGCGTTCCATGCTGCTGATTAAGAATTTAAACTGGGAATTCTTTTGATATAAGGAGGAATGTCCCGTGATCACCACCTGCATACCCTCCTTGGGAGTAAAGGGCAAATTTGCAAGAGCTGATGCAAACATCAGGCACTCCAAAGAGGCATTCTCGTCCTTGACGGTCAGATACAGATGGCTGTAGCGTCTTATTTGTGAGATCTCACCTACGATCTTGGCCGTACCTAAATTTCTAAGACACTCGTCCGTAATGCGATTGAAGTCGCTGACACTTAAGATCTGTTCTTGTTGGCTCATTTTCTGACTTTAAAACTCCGTACTGCTTATGCCGAAGAATTTTTCAAAGAAGGCCTTAAATAATTCAATCACAGTCTGTTTCTTCTTGGCCCTTGAATTGCCACCGAAGCGTGAGATCGGCGGCATCAGAGCATCAATATCTGTACCGAAGGTTTTAACCTCACCGTCCGTAAAGGACTTCTTCATGAATTTGCGCGTTTCTTCCGGTTTGAGCCTTTGCTCACTGATGATTTTGTCAAGCTCCGCATCGCGTTCCTTGTTCACGTAGCTGCGCCATTCATCCATGACATCATCTACGCTATTCATATTTTCAATGAAGTTTGAGATCAGATCCTTTTTACTGCGAAGCTCGGAGCTTGAATCAATGGCCTTATTGATGGATTCGCGTATCTCTTTGTCCTTGCAGTTGGATTCGTGGTATTTCTTAACCAGCATCAGGATGTAGTCAATATTGATTTCGATCTGACGTATGAGCTCGATTTCAAAGACTACATCGTCGGTAATATCCTTACTCTCCTCGCGTTTACGTACCCATTGATCACGAAGATCCTGATAGCGGCCCAAATAATCCTGCAGATCCCGCTCTGAGATCAGCTCCTCATCTTTAAACTCATCAAATGAGGTCAGGAGGTTACGCATACGAAGAATGGCGCCGAAAAGTGCAATAAAATCCTTTTGATTTTGTTCGCCCTCAATTGTGGGATCGGACAGAGGGAAATCGTCTTTTAGTTTGCCCATCAAGTCGACATAACCGTCTACCCTCTTACCGTCTGCGGTCTCATAGCCGTAGTAGTAATCCTTGTAGCTTTTAACTAAAACAATGCCGCTGGCGTTCTTATCACCGAATAAGGCCAGCGCACTGTCCACGCGCTTGGCAAGATTTCTGAAGCAAACGATATTACCGTGTACCTTAATGGAATTTAAGATGCGGTTGGTGCGCGAGAAGGCCTGAATGAGGCCGTGCATCTTAAGGTTCTTGTCCACCCACAGAGTATTGAGCGTGGTGGCATCAAAACCGGTTAGGAACATGTTTACTACTATGAGTAAATCAAGCTCCTTATTCTTCATGCGCAGCGATACGTCCTTGTAGTAGTTTTGGAACTTATCGGCAGATGTATCGTAGTTGGTCTTAAAGAGCTCGTTATAGTCCTGAATAACACTGTCCAAAAAATCTCGTGAAGATTGATCGAGCCTTGAGGTATCCTCGGAATTCTCCTCATCCAATATGCCGTCGTTTTCAGGATCGCTGGGATCGGCTTCATTGGCTCCGTAGCTAAAGATAGTTGCTATCTTTAAACGCTTAATCTCCGGCAACTGTGCCATTTGTTTCTTAAATTCTTGGTAGTAGAGTTTGGCCATGGGCACGCTGGCAACGGCGAAGATGGAGTTAAAGCCGCTTACACGTTGCTTTTGCTTAATTTCACCTGCGTCTGATTTTGATGAGGCTACCGCTGAAATATTGGTTAACTTGTTGTAGTCGTAGGTCTTGGTGCCGCGGTAGGTTTTCTGATTAAAGTGCTCGAGTATGTACTTGGTAACAAGGCTAATACGCTTAGGTGCCATCATCACCTTTTCACGATCGATATCGTTGACCATTTCGTCTGCGATGTTCTCGCTGGCATCTACCGTCTTAATGTAATCAACCCTGAAGGGAAGTACGTTTTTATCGTTGATAGCATCAACGATGGTATAGCTGTGGAGTCGATCGCCGAAGGTTTGAGCGGTGGTGAATAATTTATTATCCTTTGATTTAGCGGAGTTTACCGAGAAGATAGGGGTTCCCGTAAAGCCAAAGAGATGGTATTTCTTAAACTTACCGACAATGGCTTGGTGCATGCCGCCGAATTGGGAGCGATGGCACTCATCAAAGATGATCACGACATGCTTTGTATAAACTTCATGATCGGCATTCTTCTTAATGAAGGTGGCAAGCTTTTGAATGGTAGTAATGATGATCCTGGCATCTGGATCGCCAAGCTGAGCGGTTAATACCTTGGTTGAAGTATTGCTGTTAGCCGCCCCTTTTTCGAAGCGATCGTACTCCTTCATGGTCTGGTAATCTAAGTCCTTGCGATCAACCACGAACAGCACCTTATCGATGTAAGGAAGCTTGGAGGCAAGCCTGGCGGTCTTAAATGAGGTTAAGGTCTTACCCGATCCGGTAGTGTGCCAAATAAAGCCGCCGCCTTCTATGCTGCCGTATTTCTTATAGTTATTGGCAACCTCAATGCGATTTAGAATGCGTTCGGTTGCGGTGATCTGATAGGGGCGCATGACCATCAGCATATTCTCAGATGTGAAGATGCAGTATTTTGCAAGAATATTCAAGATGGTATGTTTGGCAAAAAAGGTTTTGGTGAAATCGATTAAGTCAGGGATAACTCTGTTATTGGCATCGGCCCAGAAACTCGTAAATTCAAAGCTGTTACTTGATCTGGTTTTGCTTGCGCCCTGTTTCTTATGCTCTTTCTCCGCGTTGCTTCTGGTGCTGTTTGAATAATACTTGGTGTTAGTCCCGTTTGAAATGACAAAGAGCTGTACATACTCGTAAAGCCCGCAGCCTGCCCAAAAGGAATCTCTTTGGTAACGATTTATTTGGTTAAAGGCTTCCTTGATTGAAACACCGCGGCGCTTTAATTCGATATGTACCAAGGGGAAGCCGTTAACCAATACCGTGACATCATAACGATTATCGTATTTGGCCCCTTCTTGGGTACCGTTCTTGTACTGATTTATAACCTGCAGGCGGTTATTATGGATATTACGCTTATCAATAAGAGAGATATTCTTAGAACTTCCGTCATCCCTGGTCAGAACCTGGATATAGTCCTCTTGTATCTTGCGGGTTTTCTCAACTATATGCTCATTAGGATTAGCCAATACATTCTTGAAGAAAAGATCCCATTCTTGATCTGAGAACTGATAATCATTAAGCTCCGAGAGTTTTTTTCTTAGGTTATAGACTAAGTCGTCCTGAGTGTGAATAGACAGATACTCGTAGCCCTGCTCGCAAAGCAGGCGTATAAATTCCTGCTCTAACGCCGCCTCACTCTGATAACTGTCAGAGCGTTTTTTTACGGACTCATATTCCGTGACGACGGTATTTTCAGATGTCTCGGCAACAATATTGAAATACGCCATCTATCTATTCTCCTTTGTCGGCTATCAGCACTTCCTTCCTTGTCGGAAAGACTCTAAAGCTGTTTTCTTGCTGTAGCTTTTTTCCTATTTTTTTAACTCTTTAAAGCTCAGTAGCTTATCGCGGTAATACTCGTACTGCTTTTGTCTAGCTTCAATCTCAGCAGGAAGACCTGATGACAAGTCGTTACAGAGGGAATCGAAACGATCAAGAATTCCAATAATACGTTGTTGTTCTTTAATAACAGGAATACAAAATTGATAATTCATAACAGCCTCTTTATTTCCTCGAGGCATCTTTGCTCCCTTCGCATTATTGTTGTCATAAATAAAGAACCTTTCTGATGAAAGCACATGATACAAGTATCTACTCAACAGAACTTGTTTGGTATTCTTTGACCTAATCACTAATACATCGCCATTTGTTCCGCCAACTATATTGGAAAACCATATTTTTCTTAGATATGGTCTAATGTTGCCTATCAGAATATCTTCACATTGAAACTCGGTTAAATTCCCTGTAGTAGGAATATATGAAGCTACTGTTTTGCCCTTTTTATCTTGTAGCAAATTGTCAACCCCTACATATGACAAGTTATCAACTTTTTGCGCATTGATTCTTTTATTTGGATATTCAGCAACGGAAGACAATGTAACCATGGCATACCCGAACACATACTGAATGAGCCTAATGGCGCTCAAGCTTGCAGCTTGCAGCTTGCAGCTTGCAGCTTGCAGGCAAGCGTGCTTCCGGTCTCAGCGAATGTCAAGAGCAAATCTCGATAATATTCATATTGTTTTTGACGTGCTTCGATTTCTGCCGGTAGTCCGATGTTTAGGTCTGAACAGATGGCATCAAAGTTGTCGAGAGCGTCTGCATAACGTTTTTGCACATCAAGTGGAGGCAAAGGAATTCTTATCTTTTCTATAGAAGGCACATTGGAATGAACCACCTTGCTTTTTACTTTTCCTTTGCTTTTTTGTTCTCTGGCTTGTTGCGTTGCAAGTACATGAGCTAAATACCTAGGATTTTGCTTATGTTTCAGAACAACAATATCCCCACCTGCAAGACACTTTTCATGCCCGACATATGCCACAGATTTTGCAATATCTTCAACGCTTTCTCCTGTAATTGCAAAAAGGATGTCACCGTGCTCGAAATACTTAGGATTAGCAACATTTTCAAGGCATGTGTGCGATACACAGGTATCAAACCAAGTGTTATATGTCGTATAAATTTCCCCATAACGAACACAAGGAATGCCGTTTGCGGTTACTTGGTCACGCTTAATCCCAAAACCTCTGTAAATATCTGTTGCTATATCCTTTAATTCGACCATAGGAATGCCTTCTTTAGGTCTTAGAAGACTATCCCTATAGAACTCATATTGTTTTTTACGAGCTGTAAGCTCAGCTGTAAGCTCAGCTGTAAGCTCAGTGAAGGAATCAAGTATTTTGACAATACGTTTTTGGACTTCTACAGAAGGCAAAGAAACTTTTAATCCAAGAATCGACTCTTTTGATATTCTTGGAATACTTGCATTTCTAACAAATGCATTAATTTTGTTCTGTTTGCTTTTTAACAAATGAAAGAGATATTTGTCGATTAACGCATTACTGTCACATTTAAAAGTAAAACAATCGTCTGCTGCCCAAAAATCTTCATTAGAAAATCCAATTTGTCCGGCTGCACCAGCACTAATTAAAAATGTAGAATTCCGTTCCCGATTTTTTTATGAAAGCCTATATACAATGTATATAGCAAAAGGCAACACCAAAGCAGACCTTACTAAAAGAGTCTTTAAAATCAAAGTACCAAATATAAGGATCAACAGCAGTTCGTAATAGCTGTGATCTTGCGTTTATTGGCTCCGCTGATCACGGCAACACTTCCTGTTATTCCGTCCTTAACTTCTAAATCACTACAGATATAACCTACATCCTTAAGACCTGCTACAGCTTCAACAGCTTTAGAGTACCTATGCTCTTTTAGGAGAGGTTTGTACTGTTCTTGATATTCAGTTAGGCTTTTTAGTACTCGGAAAATTATACGGCACAGCTTGTGAGCTATTGCAACATTCGCTCTCTTGGTGCCTCTTCGTTCTTTGAATCGTTGATGAACTTCATGCAGAAAGCCTTTTTTCATAAGACCAATGCCTGAAGCCGCTTCAACTAGGAGAACTTTTAAGTATTTATTACCCGGTGTTGTTCTTCCGGAATATCGTTTTCCTGCAGATTCATTATTGCCTGGAGCAAGACCTATCCACTTACAAAATTTTCTGATAGAGGCAAATTGAGATAAATCATCTCCCAGTTCGCAGAGCAAGCCCATTGCTGTAATTTCTTTTATTGCAGGAATGCCGGTTAACAATTTGATGAGATGGTTGTAGGGGGTAAGTTTTTCTCTGATATTTTGCTCTGATTGAGCAATCTGCTGATCTAAATACTTAATATGTTCTACGTGCTCTCTGATAGAAAACCAAACCATACTATCCATGTCAGCCTGCAAGGCCTCATAAATTTGTTGAGGTTTAGCCTTCAATCGACCTCGTGAAGTTGAAACAATTTCTTTTATAGATTTTAACAATACTTCATCACGTTCACCTCGGATCAAGCAAGCCAAAATCTTTGTCGCGATCTTGCCTCTAATATCACTGAATACGCTTGAGGCTCTACATCCTACCTGACATAGCTGTTTATGCAGAATGTTTAAAAGTTTTTTTCGAACATTCTTTAAACTGTGTAATGAACGCCATAAGCATCTTAATTGTCTAAAATTCTTGGATGGGACAAATGATGCCTTGTAGCTACCTTGTCTCGCAATTTCCGCAAGATGAATTGCATCTGCAAGATCTGTTTTGCTACCACGCTTATTCTTAACATCTCGTGCGTTAACGACCACTATTTGACTACTCGTAAAACCTTCATTTTCGAGAGACTCATACAGCGATTGCCAGTAAACTCCGGTCGATTCCATAATGAGAACCTCTGGATTGTACTGTTTGCACCACTTGGCAAATTTCACAAGTTCTTCTTTTGTTGCACCTGATGACCATGTATGAGACTCAAGCGATCCTTTCTCAAAGTCGCCATTTTGATAGGTTGCAACTATCAAATTAGCGTGTACATCGATACCGATCGCACTTTGATGCAAAGCATGAAAAGAAGCTATATGCTCTTTTTTCTTATGCGCTATACTCATAGTACAACCTCCTTGTACGGGTTGTATTTGACATAAAAGATGCTCTTTCTTATAGAGGTGCAATAAGGATGTCAAAGCTCTGTGAATCTGTCCTAAATATGCTCATCTAGTTTGTCCGAAACTATAAAAATTTGCTCTTCTATTTTGTCCGATTTAAAAAAAA
>ENA-ORVB01001940-ORVB01001940.1-human-gut-metagenome-genome-assembly--contig:-NODE-1940-length-12607-cov-39.7921_pt1 | contig 12607 bp, 9 predicted proteins | sample MGYA00242090_ERZ509231 | MGnify/ENA primary metagenome ERZ509231 (study PRJEB26280, sample SAMEA2338798) | human gut metagenome | biome: human gut; feature: human-associated habitat; material: faeces...
CTTTAATATTTTGCATGCAAGCACCTGCTTTGTTTCTGCAATCACGGTTTCTGCCGCTTGTTCTGCTTCCGGGGTATAGGTCTGTGTGCCGCGTTGCTGCTCCAGCCATTTCAACAGAGGAATGGCCTTTTGTGCTTCAATCATCAGGAAGGTAGGCAGCATTTTGTGGGCGGTGGCACACAGGGCTTCCATATCTTTGTTACTGATGGCAGCCTGTAACTTCTCCATATTTTTCTGTGTTTCCTGTGCAAAGGTGCGCAGAATCTCTTTGGCAGCTTCCGGGTCATCCTCCGAGAAAGCCGTCAGCGGAGAAAAGTTATAAGGCTGGTCTGTGTGTGGCGAAGTTTCGTGGGTTTCCTTCTGAGCCGGCGAGGTGTCAGGTATATTGTCTGATACGGTGAGGTGGGTCAGTGCATTTTTTACCACCTTCTTCAGTTCCGACTGGTTGAAAGGTTTCTGCAACATGCCGGCAAACCCTTTCTGCAGGAAGTCATTCTCATTCATATCCCCTCGGGCTGTGATGGCAATGACCGGAATAGACTGGGCCTGGGCAAAATCCTGGTTACGAAGGTGATGAAGCAGTTCAAAACCGTTCATGGCAGGCATCTGAATGTCCGTGAATACCAGATCGAACGTACGGCTCTTGAGTTGTTCGATAAGCTCTTCCGGCTGTTCACAGCATACCGTTTCTACTTTGAACCCTTTCACTTCTTCTGCGGCATTATGCAGCATGGCTTCCGTCAAATGCATTTGTATCCGGTCGTCATCGATGATGGCAATTCGCAGATGGATTTTAGGAAGAGTAATGGCCGGCTCCTTTGTGTCGGGAATTGGTTTGGGTGAAATGGAAGGTAAAGGGATGGATACCTTGAACGTACTACCTTTCCCAGGAGCACTTTCGATGTCTATTCTTCCTAACAGAAGCTCTACCAGCTTACGGGTGATGGACAGTCCCAGTCCGAATCCTTCCTGTCCTTGTGCACTGCTCAGGCGGGTGAACTCTTTGAATATGCGTTCCTGTTCACTGGCTGTCATGCCGCATCCGGTATCGGATACGCTGAACACGAACTGATTGCCGTGGTATTCTGCCTGTAGGGTAATACCTCCTGCAGCTGTAAATTTCAGGGCATTCGATAGCAGGTTTTCCACAATCTGGCGTATGCGGAACGGGTCACCTTCAAGGGTGAGAGTTTCCGGAAGTTTTTCCTTGAAATCCAGTTGCAGTTGCTTCTTTTCTGCTAAGGGCAGGAAACTGTTATAAATATCAGTCAGTAGTTCATGAGGATTGAAAGCTACCGGATGCAAGTCCATCTTACCTGCTTCCAGGCGGTGGTAATCCAGCAAAGAAGTGACGAGTGCCAGCAGATGTTGTGCCGAACTTTTCATGTTCGACAAATAAAACTGCTGTCTCCGGTCGTTCACCAGGCGGATGAGCAGGTCGATGTAGCCGATGATGGAACCTGCGGGGGCCTTGATGTCATGGGTGATGGTCAGCATCAACTTTTCACGGGCTACCAACAAGTTCTCGGCATACGACTTCGCTTTTTCCAGTTCCCGTCGGTAATGGTTGTTGCGGGTGATGTCGCGTGCAATGACAATGGAGAATACCAGTACCAGTACAAAAGCGGCAATGGCAATCTTGGCCATGGTTTCCGCGGCTTCTTTGCGTATCTCTTCCTCCTGCATCAGTTTGGTGCGGGCGGCGTCCTGTTCATCGTGTTCAATGTTTTCCAGCAACTGGTTGACACGCTGGCTCAGCCCGCTGCCAATGACGCGCAGGCTGCTGATGCGGGTGTTCAGCATCTCGGTTTCCTTCTGACGGGTCTGAAATACCTTGTGCTGAATGCCTGTAATCATGCTGCTGATGGTATCTATCGGACTGTACACTTCATCCAGGGTATCCGTGTATTCTTCCTGAATCACGTTGCTCACCTGGGTGGAATCTTCTTTCCCGGGTGCGAAAACGTCAGCCAGTCTCTTGAAGAATCCTTTCTTCTTGTGATGGATGGTGTAGGAATTATGGTGCGTAATGACTTTTCTGCGTATGTGCGGCGTACTGAGCAAAGAATCCTGCTGGGCTATCAGGCTGTCGAGCTGTTCCTGATAAATCTGGTCGGTCGGTGTATTCCGCATGGCTTCCAGCACCGCATACATGTTCCATTGCTTGTTCTGCAACAAGGTCCTTACGGTGTCCAGACGGGCTTGCTGCAGGGTGTCCGTCAGAATTGTTTCCAGTGTATCAATCGAAGCGTTCACTTCTTTCATCGCTTTCAGGTAGTGATAATACTCGTTCAGATTTCCGGTACGGAGTGTCTGCCCGATACTTTCCGCGTCATACAGCTGGCTGATGATGCGGTGAGTGATGTGGCGCCGGTGGTCGAGCTGGTCTCTCAGGCTGGTAGGAGTCGTCAGCAGGTTCATCTGCTGCATGGTATAGGTAAAAGCTCCTATCAGAAGCCCCACCAGTAATATGTAGCCGATAACGATTTTGAAAGAAGTGGAGAACATGGTTTAGCGGATAGGTTTCGTTTTATATCTGAATCGCAGGTAATACATGATTCCGGCACTGGTAAGTCCGAAAGGAAAAGCCGCCCAAATGCCGATGGCTCCCCAGCCACAGACAAATCCGAAGAGATAGCCTGCAGGCAAGGAAATCAGGAAATAGGCGATGAACGAGAACAGCATCATGGGACGTACGTCGGCAATACCTCGCAGCGCGTTGGCAAAATTGATTTGTAATCCGTCGCCAAACTGATACAGCAGGAACGGGATAATCAGTTGTGCCACCATCAGACTGACGGCCTCGTCGTTGGTAAACCAGCCGCCGATGTAATGGCGCAGCAGGAAGATAGGTATACCTGTGATGACAATCATGGCCAGAATGATGTGGAATCCGCTTTTGGCCGTGTGGCGTACATTTTCCAGGTCGTTCTGCCCGAAGAAGTAGCTGATGCGTACCGATACGGCCGAGCCCATGCCGTAGTACATCATGAAGCAGACCTGTGACACTGCCATCATGATTTGATACGAGGCAAGTGCGGTACTTCCCAGCCAGCCCACCATAATGGCACTGAGGCTGAAAGAAGCCGTTTCCATTCCCATCTGTCCGGCGATGGGCCATCCTAATTTGTTCAGCAAGCCGAAATCGGACTTGTTGAGGCTGCCCTGTGCAAATCCTTTCCGGAAGTTGGCATAACGTGAGGTGCCGAAAAAGAGAATCAGGTAGGTGATAACCATCAGGATGCGTGAAGTCAGGGTGGCAATTCCGGCTCCCAACAATCCTAACTCCGGAAATCCGGCCTTTCCGTAAATCAGAAGGTAGTTTCCTATGATGTTCAGCACGTTACCTCCTAACAGAATCCACATGGAGATACGTGTGTCGGTAATTCCGTCGGTAAATTGCTTGAAGCCGTTGAACCACAGCACGAAAGGAAGCGAAGCCAGCAGCACGAGGTAATACGGTCGCATGGTGGGAAGCAACTCTTCCGGCTGCCCTAATTTATCGATGTTCCAATAGAGCACTGCCATGACCAGACACACGATTGCGGCCAGCAGCGTATTGGCTGCCAGACTGTTTTTCAGGGTACGTCCGACTTCTTCACAACGGTTTTGTCCGAACAGGCTGCCCACGATAGGAGTCAGACCATAGCTGAAACCCGTACTGAAAATAATCGCTAAATTGAACATGTTGTTCACAAAACTGGCTGCCGCCAGTTCATGCGTACTGTGATGTCCAATCATCAATGTGTCGGCAAAGCCTAAGATGATGACTCCAATCTGCCCGATGACAATGGGAATGCCCAGCCAGAGGAGTGCACGGTAATTTGAATGTCTCATGAAATAGCCTTATAGTAAAGTATGCTGCAATTTTCGGGAACGAAGCAACGGGCCGAAGTCGCCTGAATCTGTTCGGCAGTTACGGCACGGTATTTTCCTACCTCCTCGTTGATGTCTTCTGCTTTTCCCGTCAGTTCAAAGAAAGCCAGATTGGTTGCCACGTTCAGGTAGTTGATGTTGTTGAAAATCTGTTCGCTTTCGTAGCGGTTCTTTACCTTTTCCAGTTCCTGTTCGCTCACCGGTACGGTCTTCATTTTCTCTAATTCCTTCCAGATGGCCTCTTCTGCCTGTTCCAGAGAAACACCTTCTACCGGTTTACCGGTGACATGAAGCAACCCTTCATCCAGGCTGCCCGAAATATAGGCATCGATGGAAGTAAACAGTTTCTGTTCCTGCACCAGCGACTGGATGAACCGTGAAGAACGTCCGTTCGACAGGATGTCGGTAATCATGTCGTACACGTAATAATCCGGATGCATGCGGTTGGACATGTGGAAAGCCATGTAGATGGCATCTACCGGTACCTTCCGTTCCACCGTCTTGCGGCGTACAGCCGTCTGGGGCTTTTCAGCCGGAAGCTGTCGGGGGGGAATGTTCCGTGCTGGAATCGGGCCGAACCATTTCTCTGCCAGCCGGATGGTTTCTTCGAACGAGATATGTCCCGTCACAGCCAGGATGGCATTGTTCGGTGCATAAAAACGGTAGAAAAAGTCTTTCACTTCCTCCAGTGTAGCCTGAGCGATGTGCGCAATTTCCTTTCCAATAGTCGGCCAGCGGTATGGATGCGATTCGTATGCCAGTTCACGCAGCAGGTGCGACGCATCCCCGTAGGGCTGGTTCAGGTTGCGCTGCTTGAACTCCTCAATCACCACCTGGCGCTGTACTTCCAGACTTTTCGGACTGAAATCCAAGCTGAGCATGCGGTCGCTTTCCAGCCAGAATCCCGTTTCTACGTTCTGGTGCGGCAGAGTGATGTAATAATTAGTAATGTCGTTGTTGGTCCAGGCATTGTTTTCCCCTCCGGCATTCTGCACGGGAGTATCATAATCGGGGATATGAAGGGAGCCTCCGAACATCAGATGCTCGAACAGATGGGCAAATCCCGTGTGCGACGGGTCTTCATCGCGGGCTCCCACGTCGTACAACAAGTTGAGGGCGACCATTTGTGTAGAGTCGTCCTCATTGTGTACAATCCGCAGCCCGTTAGCCAGTGTATAACGGTTTACTTGAATCATGCGGAAATCAGGTTATTCAATCACGGTTGCTTTCAAAATGCGCACGTCTGTTTCCGGACGGTCGGCGCGGTTAGTCTTTACAGCCTGAATCTTATCGATAACCTCCATACCTTCTGTCACCTCTCCGAATACGGTATACGCTCCGTCCAGATGAGGTGCACCTCCTACGGTAGTATAGGCTGCAATCTGTTCACGGCTGAACTTCAGGGCCGGTTCCTTGGCTACGATGCCACGTGCCTGGGCTTCCAGACTGTCCTGCAATTCCAGCAGACCGTCGTTGTCGCCGGCTTTGCGCATCTTGTAGATTTCTTTCATGTGCTTGCGAGCCAGTTCGTTGAACACTGTTTCCAAACGTGCCTCATTCAACTGGTTCTCCATGCTGATCATCTGTGCTTCAGAGAATTTACGTCCGGTCACAATGTAGAACTGACAGCCGGAAGATTCCTTGTTCGGGTTTACTTCGTCACCCAAGCGGGCAGCAGCCAGCGCACCTTTCTTGTGGAAGAATTTCGGGTTGAACTCAGCCGGCAGTGTGTAACCTACATCTCCGTTACCCAATGTAGTGGTATCGGTAGCAGTCTTGCTCTGCGGGTCGCCTGCCTGAATCATGAAATTCTTGATTACGCGGTGGAAGAGCGTGGGGGTTTCATTATACAGTTTGACCGTGATGTTTCCCATGGTCGTTTCCAGACGTACAAGTGTTTCGTTTCCAGTTTCCATATTGGTTGTCTTTTTCTGACCGCCCGTGCATGCCATCAGGCAGCAGGCCATCAATGTGAATAAAATAGATAATTTTTTCATGTGAATAGGGTTGATGTTGTAAAGGTGTAAGATTTCTTACACAAACGAGCCTCTCATTAATGCTTCATCCGGATTATACCAAGTGGCATCAATGAACTTTTGCATTTCGTTGACAAAGCGTAGAACGACATTTGTATCTATAGGATGATCTTGATGTTGGGCACGAACTTCTTCATACACATTTCTTTTCTCATATGGGAGTCTTTTAGACTTGCGAAGAAGAAATACATTGTCGATACTTGTGAGGCGAGTATCTTCCGGTTGCATATCCAAGTATTCAACTAAAGCATAGTATTTTGATATAGGACAACCTTGTTTTAGGCGTGCTGCTGTTCCTGCACATTCTTGAAACATTGTTTTATCATAATTGACTTTGCATTCAACAGCAAGTACAGCTAGGAACAATTTACCTGTAATCGTTTTGTCTATATTAAAATCACTGTCTGACGAGAACTTATAATACAAAGACTTACCAATGGTAAAGTCCTGGTCTTTCTCCTTGATAACCACTTGTGGCTTATCTAACTCTTGTATACTTGTCGGACAGAATGCAAGTGACATAAAACTTGTTTGTGACCCTTTCTCTAATTCAAACTCAGTTGGAAGATTTCGTAGAATTCTATTATCAACCAGATACGGCAAGAATTCTTCCATCACACTGTTGTCAAGTTTCATCTGACCTTTTTGCCTTTTTAAAAAGTCACTTCCTTGCTTGGCAATCAGTTCAACCTCAAGATAATCCTTGTATTGATTGAGTAGTTCAACCAGACGTCTTACCCTTTGTTCACCTGTTTCCGTTAGTGACAGCATTGCAGCTGTCCATTGTTCATAAGCACTATATGCTTCTTTCAAAAGTTCTGCATCATCAGAAGCCTTTCTGTTCTGAATGGCTGCAAGCAGTTTTTCTTTGTGTGGACATGTAATCATATGGCTTTCAGTATGGGTGATTCGTACACTATATCTTTTTTTTCCAGAATGGCGTAAATGTCTGCCTTGTTTTCTTCCGGAGAATAAGGTATAGCTTTCTCTAAGTGTTTAAATCCGATGGATTCAAAATTGGACATAAGCTTTGTGGCATCCGATGAACAGTCCTTTTTTTCAATCTCCAGCAAGTCTTCTTGAATTGTTTCCCCAAACCGATTCTTGAAATATCGGTGGTGAATGTCTACGATGTGAAGATTCGGAATGCAATCAACCAGGTCACTTATTATTTGTGAATTGTAGAAAGGGGTTTTCCTGACATTTGATTCCTTTCCCACAATGTAAATCATCTTTCCTCCCACTTTTAGAGCTTTCGCATTTTCACATAGAACACGTCCCATATCTTCTGCATATTGTACCACCGTTTTGTATCTGTTAGAACGATGTTTGCGGTTGGATCCGATTTCGCTGCTGGCAATGTTGCAAATGTCATACTGGAAACATTCTACAATTCCTCGGAAATTTTGATGATAATTAAACACGTTCACATAAGGAGGACTTGTCAGAATCAGATCTATGGAAGCATTGCAATAAGTGCTGATTCTTCTCGCATCTTCATTTTTTGCCGAGATAGTAGAAGTGGTGAAAGGTAATCCGTAAAGATAGCTTTTTATCCTGTTTATGTTTGTAATTAGCGATTCCTTCAGTGGCAGCTTTTTGTCTTTTTCGCATAAAAAAAGGACATTTATGAGAAACGGCCATAATTCTTCCGGGGTGTTTTGGGCAATCCATATTGAAAAGTCAAGCAAATTTACATATGCTTTTCTATAATCCTTGTCATCAGCATAAACCGGCATGGTGTCAGCGATTGACATGACGTTATTGCCGATTAGCTGGCGAATAGTTTGCACTAACTCCTTTCGTTCATCTGCCGAAAGCGTGGAGTATTCATAGAATTTCGACATATAATAAGCACTTGGATTTATGTCTAATCCTATGCAAGAATAACCTCGTTTAGCCGATTCAAGCAATACAGTTCCGCTTCCGGCAAATGGGTCTGCTACCATGCTGCCGTCTCTTGCGAATGTATCAAGTAAATATGACACTAAATCAGGCGTGAATTGCCCTCTCCAATTAAATGGGTTTGTTTGTGTCTTGCAAATGACATCTAATTTATTTTTGTCTAATATCATGTCGTTAAGCTGTATGTATTAGTATTCAGCCCAAATTTAATATGACAGACCTTGTCATATTAAATTTGGACACAAAAATACAATAAATCTGTCACTCAATCAAGGCCATTGGCAATTTCTTGCGGACTGATGGCCACATATACTCTGTGTGTGCGCTGCCCCTTGGGGAGTATGCCTGTTTCAGGTGTTGTTCCCCACTTCTGAAGTTCCCTGGCTGCGGTAGTATGGCTCAAGCCGGTGAGGGCCATGTAATCTGCTACCGTCATATAGGGGTGTGTGGTCAGAAAATCCTGGGCCATTTTCAATCGCTTTTCGCTGGAATGGCGTGAAGTTTTCAGCTTGCTGGTACCGCTTTCTCTTTCCAGCGTGCAGTGTCCTTCCGTCTTGCGAATCAGTTCTTTGTCGGCACGGAAGTTGATGTTGCGTATTTTGATGCTTCTGGCATTGCGTCGGGTTTCTCCTGTGGGTTGTTCGGCTTCTTTCCCTTCGGTTATTCCTAACGAAGGAGTAAATGTGCCGATTTCATCGAGCTTGACCGAATATCCCCGGCTCATTTCGCGGGCCATGGCATCCTTCAGGGCCATAATCATGCCCCGGAGCTCTCCGGTATTGTAGGTGGTGTGATGTGCGATGTCTTCAATCAGCTCCTCTGTAGAACATTGTCCCTTGATAATCATTCTCGGATAGAGGATGGTCTCGTTTTCGTTGTGCAGGTCTTTCATTTCCTGCATGGTGTAAGTAGCTGCCATTGGAATCAATAAATTTAAAGGGTTAGAACAATTCTTTTAAATACACTGAAGCATTCTCTGTTTCACAGTGCGGGATTTGTATTTCACAGTGTGAAATATGTATCCCACACTGTGGTTTTTGTATCCCACAGTGTGAAACAGAGAATTCTCTTTGGTGAAGGTAATTATATTTAAGGGGAAATGCAAGAAGTTGAAGGGGTAAATTAGAAAAGGTGCGCCGTTTTTCTTGAATTCATGAGAAGTATAGTAAAAATATAATATGTTTATTCGTTACTGTTAAATGCTGCTTCTTTGTTATGGATATGGTGTTGATGGGTTGTTTTTAATGATGTCCTTCAATAATTAAAAGAATACAAGAATTTATTGTAAATAATGATTTCATTATTTATACTATACGATTGTAAATAATTTAAAATGTTATTAGCACAACGCTAATCATGGAATAATAGAAGATTTTAATTCGTCTTTTTTGATAAAATATATGGATATTATAGAATAAAATAAATAAATGTTGTTTTATAATGAAAATATTTATATATTTGCAGGACCAAAATCTGATAAAAAGCTTTTAAAAGCTACAATAGAAATTAAACTATGTATATGAAAAAAATCCAACCCTTTCTAATGTTTGGGAAATGAAATAATAAGTCTATAAAAATATGTTTTTAATCTATTAAACTTAAATCTATGACTAAGAGGCATTTTAAATCACTAAGTGCATTTTTGCTTTTGTCGGGTTTTCCTATGGGAATTATGGCAATCCCCGATGTAGATGCTATGGCTGTTCAAGCAGTACAGCAGAGTTCTTCTTGTAACGGCGTTGTGGTGGATCGTAATGGAGAAACGGTTATTGGCGCTTCTGTGGTGGTGAAAGGTACAACCAATGGAACCATAACAGGGCTTGAGGGTGAATTTAGTATCCCTAATGTGAAAAAAGGAGATATTATTGTAATTTCTTACGTGGGATATACAACGCAGGAGATCCCATGGGATGGTAAGCCTTTAAATGTTGTCTTGAAAGAAGATACAGAAACTTTGGATGAAGTTGTAGTGGTAGGTTATGCTACTGTTAAAAAAGCAAACCTGACTGGAGCTGTATCTGCTGTAGATGAAAAAGTATTGGCGGAACGTCCTATTGTGAACTTGGGACAAGGTCTTCAGGGTACTATTCCTAACTTGAATATTACTACAAGTGCTCAGCCGGGAGCTGGATCTACCTTTAATGTCCGTGGTGAAACTTCTATTAATGGCGGTTCTCCATTGGTGTTGGTAGATGGAGTGGAAATGGACCCTAACTTGATTAACCCGCAAGATGTAGCCAGTGTGTCTGTCTTGAAAGATGCTGCATCAGCTTCTATTTATGGTGCACGTGCTGCGTATGGTGTAGTTTTGATTACGACGAAGGGAGGTAAGAAAAATCAGCCTACTCGTGTTTCTTTAGATGCGTCGGTTTCTTTTAATAGCCCGACTACTCGTCCCAGCTATATGGATTCTATGCAGTATGCTACATGGATGAATGCAGCTAATAATACAACGAATGGTCGTGATTTGTTCAGTCAAGAGGAAATGGACCACATAAGAGCTTATTATGAAGATCCGGCTAATAACTCGCCTGTATTTATTGCTACAGATCCTAATAGTTGGCAGTATAGCAATTGCCAGCAGGGTAAATATGCTTATTGTGGTAATACGGATTGGATGGACGAAATTTATAAGAAAAGCTATCCGTTGCAGAAATATAATGTAAATATCAGTGGGGGTAGTGATAAGACTACCTATTATACTTCTGTGGGATATACTAATCAGGGTTCAATGTTGCGTTATGGGGATGAAAGATACCGCAAATTTAATATGGTAAACAATATCAGCTACGACATTACCGATTGGATGAATGTGTCGATGAAGACTTCATTTATCCGTACGGAACTGAATGGAATTGCACAGGACAAAGTGCATGGTAGCGCATGGATTGGCAATGATACTCAGCCTTTGATGCCCGTAAAACATCCGGATGGCAACTGGTCTGGACAGGGAAACTATACTAACTTCGCAGCGGTTCTGGAAGAAGGCGGTACGCGTGCAACAACCAAGAACGACTTTTGGAATACGCTGGCTTTGGAACTGAAGCCCTTGGCAGGATTGAGCATAAAGATGGATTATACCTTTAACTATTATGCAGAACACATTAAAAACCATGCGAAATCTTTCAATGAATATGGAGTAGATGGTAAGTTCTTGCAGGTTTTCCAGTATACTAATCCTAACTATGCGTATGAGCATCAGCAAAATGATACTTATAATACCTTTAACTTAGTTGGAAACTATGAACGTACCTTTGGAAAACATTATTTCAAGGTAATGTTGGGTTATAACCAGGAAACCAAGCATACTCGTGCTTTCTATGCTGAACGAGAAGATTTGATTTCAAATGATTTACCTTCTATGAATGCAGCTACTGGTGAAAAATATGTAGGTAACTCTGATGATAGCTGGGCTACTCGAAGTGGTTTTGCCCGTATTAATTATACCTTTGCTGATCGTTATCTGCTGGAATTGAACGGACGTTACGACCTTTCTTCTAAGTTCCCAAAGAATGACCGTGCCGTATTTAGTCCTTCATTCTCTGTTGGATGGAGATTGGGTGAGGAATCATGGTTCAAGAACCCTACCAATGGTTTCTTTGATGACTTAAAGCTGAGAGCTTCTTATGGTAGTCAGGCCAATCAGGCATTGGATAATGGATGGTATGCTTATTTGTCTACTTACGGTAACGGACAAACTGGGTATTTAATGGGTGGACAGCGTGTGACTTATGTTTTACCGGGCTCTTTAGTCTGCAATGTTGTTACATGGGAGAAAGTAACTCAATGGAATGTGGGTCTTGATTTTACTATTTTGCAGAATCGGTTGACAGGTTCATTTGATTACTATCAGAGAAAGACTACTGGAATGTTGGGTACAGGAAAACTTTTACCGAATATTCTTGGAAAGACTGAACCGCAGGAAAATGCTTCTGACATGGTAACCAAAGGTTGGGAATTGGCATTGACGTGGAATGACCAGCTGGAAAATGGATTACACTATTCTGTCGGCTTTAACCTTTCTGATACTTACGCAAAGATTACCAAGTATGATAATCCTACAAAATCATTGTCAGCTTCTTATTACGAAGGTATGACTGTGGGCGAGATTTGGGGATATGAATCAACTTTGTTCCAGACAGCCGATGAAATTGCTTCGGCTCCTGATCAGTCACAGTTGGATAATGGTATTCATAAGGTTCCGGGCGATATCAAATTTATTGATATTAACGGTGATGGTGAAGTAAACAATGGTGAAAATACAGTCGATAATCCAGGTGATAAGAAGATTATTGGTAATAACCGTGCCCGTTATCGCTATGGCTTTAACGTTACAGCAGACTGGAAAGGTTTCGATTTGGGTATCTTCTTCCAGGGTGTTGGAAAGCGTGACATGATATTGCCCAATACTTACAGATGGCAATATGGTAGCCAGTGGCAGGTACCAACAGCTTATGCAAATGATTATTGGACAGAAAATAAATACGGATGCCTATTTCCCGGTAGCTCGTTTTGACGGTGGTACTGCTCTTGGACAATATCAGACACGTTATTTGCTGAATGCGGCTTATTTACGCTTGAAATCCTTGTCTTTGGGTTATACATTGCCTATAGCTTTGACTCAAAAGTGGGGTATTCAGAAAGCACGTGTGTACTTCTCAGGTGAAAATCTTCTGACATTTAAGCATACTCCAGAAGGATTTGATCCGGAATTGGATAATCCGTATGACTATCCGCAACAAAAAGCGTTTTCTATAGGTGTTAATCTTACATTCTGATAATTTAATAAA
>ENA-ORVB01001947-ORVB01001947.1-human-gut-metagenome-genome-assembly--contig:-NODE-1947-length-12554-cov-3.54148_pt1 | contig 12554 bp, 5 predicted proteins | sample MGYA00242090_ERZ509231 | MGnify/ENA primary metagenome ERZ509231 (study PRJEB26280, sample SAMEA2338798) | human gut metagenome | biome: human gut; feature: human-associated habitat; material: faeces...
ATATTGCATATCCACTTCTTCGCCTTTGTCATTGTAGAGACGGAAGCCGATTACATCCGCATGTTGATTTTCGATAGTCAGTTCTATTTCGTATGCACCCTCATTGCCGGCAATCATGTCTTTGATGATACGTGTTCCGTTCACTTTGAACGAGCGTTTCTTGGAGACGTCACGCAGTTTCAGCAGTTCGGGAGAGGGAGCAGACTGAAGATAAGTCTCGCCATCTACGGTGAACAGGCTCAAATCGCGAGGAACAGAGTTCGGGCTACGGTATTGAGAGGTAGGAACATCGTTTGCATATTGCCAGTTGCTCATCCATGCGATAGCAATGCGACGGTTGTCGGGAGCATCACTCCAAGTAACAGTGGCGTAATGGTCTTTTCCCCAGTCCATCCATTTGGTTTTGGAGGGTGATTCGTTTACAAATTCTTTTCCGTTGAACGTTCCGACAAAGTATTGAGTGGCCGAGTCACCGAAAGGACCGTCGCCCAAGCTGCAAAGTAACACCCATTTCTTTTCATTCGTACCTTCCACGGGAAGTTCAAATAAATCCGGACATTCCCAAACATTTCCGTGAGCACCTTGTCCCTTACCGAAACTGCTTTCAAAAGTCCAGTTTTTCAAATTGGGAGAAGAGAAAATCTGCATTTCCTGCCCTACGGCAAGTACCATAATCCAACGTTTTGTCCCTTCATACCAAAAGACTTTCGGATCGCGGAAATCGCGGGCTTCAGATACCAACACCGGATTATCCGCATACTTTGTAAAAGTACGTCCATTGTCGGTACTGTAAGCGATACTTTGCACCTGACGATCACCGTTCTGTGTATAGATAGCGATGATAGCACCTGCACCAAAACCAGCTGTATTATTATGATCCACCACAGCCGAACCACTGAAAATAGTGCCAAACGCATCCGGGGTTATAGCATCAGGCCGATGTTCCCAATTGATTAAGTCTTTACTGATAGCATGTCCCCAATTCATATTTCCCCATTTGGAACCGTATGGATTATGTTGATAAAACAAATGATATTCTCCGTCTTTATATACCATTCCGTTGGGATCATTCATCCATCCATAAAGAGGTGAGAAGTGATAAACAGGACGGAACTTTTCACGATTAGTTGTATCGAAGGTATCGGACAACTTCATTTCTCTACAGCAAGCGGTGTTATCCGGTGAAAGATTGACACGTACCGGATCATTTGAATTCATTTTGAATTTAAATGAAACCAACTTACCGGAATAATCGGAAAGGTCTACCGGAACAAAATAATCTACCTTGTTAATAGCCAGACGGACATCAAAGCTCTTCACTTCTTTGTTATCAGCAATCATACTGATACGTACGTCAGGCGATGCATCTTCTACCGGTAATAACAAGTATTTCTGAGTAGTATTGACACGCACCAAACAATGTCCTTCTCCTAAATCTTTTATTAAAAGAGAAGGATCTGCAGCTAAAGCCAGAAGCGAGATATTCATAAAAATGGAACAAATCAGAAGAGTCTGAAGTTTTCTCAAAGGTAAAAATACATTCATGTTTATGGTATTAAGGTTATTACTTATTATTAATAGTATCATATTTCTTGGTTGTTGCAATGCAAAGATAGGCGCAATGCATCGGAGCGCCTATCACATTTGTTTCAAACGCTATAAAAGATGTTACTTTCTCAATTAATAAGTACTCAATTTTATATCAGATACAGTCACTTCACCCTCAGTACAAAAAATAGCCCAAGGATTTTTAGCCAAATCATAAATACGGTTGGTGAAAGCATACCTTCCATTTATATAGACTACGCACACAGATTCTTCAGTATAGACCTCTATATGATATACATTGTCAGCAGCCGGAGTTATAGCACGTTCTGTTATAGCACCCGCATCATTCCATTCACCTGTTTTCTCATTTACTTCTACTTCTTTCAACTTCAGGAAATTATATTTATCTTCAATGAAAATACGCGCCTTTTCTGCCTTATCACTGCAATCGACAAATGAAAGTCCGAATACGGCTTCATTCTCTTCAGGGATTGTTGCAGTCATGGTTATTTTGTTCCGGTTTCTCAAACGGGCGAAGCGGACAAATGAATTTGCTTTCAATGTATAAGAAGAAGTGCTGACCGTTACATCCCCTACCTTCGTCTTTTCAGTCAATGTCACCGATTGGGAATATTTGGCGGAAATCGCTTGTGGAACATCCAAACTTAATGTTCCATCTCCGTTCTGAATCAATCTATGAGCGACCAATGCTCCTGCCCAATTTTTGGTACCTGTGGTTTTCTGCCCTTCACGTGTCGGACACCATCCCCAAAGATAACGATTTGTATCATCGCCCGCTGTTTTTCCAGCATAAAAACTAACTCCATCTAACCATCCTTCGTGGGGTACGAAAGTAGGGAACTGCCCATTCTCTACAGCTATTCCCTTCAATTCCTCCAAAGTCTGCGCATAGAAATATTGGACAACGGCCGGTTCATTTTTTGTTCCTTGTGAAGAATAAACCATATACCAATAACTTCCCATCTGAAAAACATCCGGACATTCATAGAAACGCCCCCAAATATTATTGAAGAACGGTTCCGGTTTTAAATCCCAATCATGCAAATTGGTAGAAGTAAACTCAATGATATATCCATCCCCATTTTTCAGAGCAGAAACTAACATCCTATAACATTGCGCAGTTGCATCATAAAAAACATATGGATCGCGGAATTCATTTTTATCATACCCTGCTTCTATTGGAGCCGATAAACGGAATGAACGGTCTTTAGTCCAGGTTTTACAATCTTTGGAAGTAGCCAACAATATTACTTCACGAGGTTCGGTAGCTTTATGTCCTGTATAAAAAGTATAATAAGTTTTCGTAGCCTCATCATAAACAGTACTTCCTGTCCCGATAGCCGGATCATCTTCTACTGCTGTTCCGCATGGTATTGCTTCGCGGAAAGAGATATAGTTTGCCACATCCGTAGTTGCCAATTCGTGGATAGGATGATAGATAGTAGAATTACCGTCACGATCATCCTGAAGGTAAAGAATACGAAACTCTTTACTTACCGGATCAAAAAAAGGCATTGGATCACCTACATAACCAACATAAGGTTTGTAATAAGTCGTATAATTGTTCGATTCCGTCGAACTAAAGAATGTTGTCGTTTCATTCAGATTTTTATCTGTGATTACCGGACTGTTATCATCGCTGCAAGCAGCAAACGATATTGACAGACACAATATTGAAGCCATTAATATCATAGTTTTCATAATTTGCTTTTCTTTATCAGATTATACTTTACTTGCTTAAGTAATCGAGTGCATTAGAGGTAAGCTTCTCGATATTACCACGATATTGATTATCTGATTGGTTTTCATCATACCAATCATAAGCTGCCATGCCAATACATATTACCTTTCCACTACTATTTCCTCCTATCTGGCGAGAAGGGAACTCAGCGATAGGCACTGCATTGTGATTGGAAACATCATACCCCAACTCTATTGCACCAGTTTGTTGTCTCCATCCTTCTATTCCCCAATAAGGTTCCCAATCTATACACCATTGAAATACCCAATTAAAAATATGATAACCTGTATTTATTAAATAAATATTAGAATTATCCTCAGTTACTAAGCCATCAAATATTTCATGAGAGATACCCTCTATTGAAAAGCCCCAAGGTTTTTCTGTAACAGTCTGAGAATCTTCACTCCTAAATTGATTATTAGGATCTCTACCATCCATAGAAATAGCCCACCGATCTTTTACAATATATCGTAAAGCTCCACGAGATAATAACAAATTTCCACCTGTCTGATAATAATTCTTAATATTATTCTTTGAATTCCAATTAAATCCATTATCATCATAGATAGGATTATCATCATGAATCCAAATGACTTTTATCTGTTCCGGATCAAGTTTCACTTTCGGGTTATCATCCCTCAAATCTGAATATGAAATATACCTTGCTCCCGGCATATTATCCAACATCCATTGAGCAGCGGCTTTTTCTTCATTATTAGTCAGTTCATCAATAGTTGCAGCAGTTCCGATAAATGCCATTGAAACAAAAGTTCTTACCTTTTCTACCTTCACCGTATAAGTGGCTGCATTCAAATGATTTGTAACCGTATATTCTTTAGGTGTAGTGAAATCCAATGTAGTGCCTGACAACGGGCTTACCGTAGCACCATCAGGAACAGTAACGACTGGAGACAAAGCGGTAATATCCATGTCTTCAAGTACATACACAACGATTTCCTTGTTTGTTTCATCAATTCTGCCCGCATACTCTCCTATCATAAATCCAGTAATCTGCGGCTTATCCAATTCTACGGAAATCGTATAATTCATAAATACATTTCCGTTTGTGACTTTTACCACTACAGGCATTGTAAAGTTAACAGGTTTACCACTTTCCAAATTCGCCGTAGCCCCTTCGGACAAAGTAAATACCGGAATTAAATTTGTCACATCTGTATTATCTTCCACATGTACTTTAATGCTTCTCGCCTGATTATCCTGCTCAACGATAAAGTTATCATAACCTTCGATATGGAAAGAAGTAATCCATGTATCACCATTCAAAGCCAACGATGTGTCATCATCATCACTACATCCAGCTGCAGAAAGTAAAAGTGCAGCCAGTAACACCATATATATTTTATCTATCAAAGTCTTCATAATTCCCATTTATTATTTCTCCCAACCATTATTTTGCTGATACAAACCACCACTATAATTGATCTGCTTCTGAGGAATAGGCAGATATTCATTCTTTCCTGCTGTAAAATTTGCATCCGAATAATAAGAACGACGACTAGCTTCCGACGCATAATATTGATTCATCACTTTTGCCGCATCTCCCCAACGAACTAAATCAAAGAAGCGGCTTCCTTCCAATGCCAGTTCAAGACGACGTTCCCATTTCAGGTCTCTCATAGCAATGTCCCGATCAGTCCATTCGGCCATTGTATACGGTTCTACTTTAAAACTTGCCCCATAATCAAAAACAAGCGTAGTACTACGGGCTGCACGGTTACGTATCTCATTGACCAACGGCAATGCTTCCGACAAACGATTCAACTGAATCAATGCCTCGGCACGCATCAGCACTACATCTGCATAACGCAATACAATACGGTTCATCGAATTAGCAACAAACGGAGAATTCACTTTCTTCAGGCAAGAACAATCGGGGTCCACATTCTCTTTTAAAGATGAGTAAAGACCATAATATTCCTGTTCGTTACGTGTCCACGTCTTATCAAAAATATAGTTCACATTATACTTATAAGGAAATCCCGGAATCGCCACCGTGTGGAATAAACGGGGATCGTAGTTGCCTTGCACATCATAATTATCTTTCTCATTGTAAGTATCGAACATCGGCCTACCGTTTTCCGTGCGGAAAGCATTCACCAAGTTTTGGCTAGGCTTCTGAAAATCACAACACCCGAAGAATTGCGGAGCTGTCAACTCATTACCAAAGTTCAAGTTGCCATACATCGTATTATCATCCTGCGAATATTGGACAGCCCAAATAGATTCCTTTCCGTTCTCATATTGCGGCAGAAAATTATATGCAAAATCTTCTTCCAGACCAAAACCTCCGGCAGTCATGATAGCATTATCCGTATACGTAATTACAGCTTTCAAATCATCTTCATTAATTTCGGTCACTTCATTCTTTTCATTCTGGCGATAAGCTTTGTAAAGCATCACCTTTGCCAGATAGGCCGATGCAGCAGCCTGCGTAGGACGCCCTTTTTCCACTTGTGTATCGGGAAGATGATCATATGCAAACTTAAAGTCATCTGCTATCTTCTGCCAAAGTTGGTCGTTAGTATACTGGCGGTTAGAAATCTTGGTATAGTCCGAAGTAGGAATCGTTTCATCTACATAAACGATATGCTTGAACATCACTTTCAACAGAAACATATAATGACCACGTAAGAAACGCATCTCACCGATACGTTCATTCTTCTGCGGATAAGTATTTGCATCCATACCATCCAAAGATTTCAAAGCAGCATTGGCACGTGCCACCCCCGAATAAAGACGATACCAGATATCATCAAAAGCCCAATTGTCAGTAGTCATCCCCGTAGCAATCTCCAGAAAATGGAAATGCGAACCGTCTTCGGAGTTTGCCCCGCCTTTATAAGCATCATCTGCACGGACATTTCCATACGGCCAAAGGCTGAAAGGACTGTTCATATCCTCACCGGACACCATGTGAGCGTAAGCAGCAATTACCAGATTGTCCACATTATCGGGACTAATCGTTTGTCCCTCGTCAGAACTTCCCTGTAAGTCTCTTTCCAAAAAGTCATTGCAACCGGTAGTACCGACCAACGAGGCTACCAACAGCAAAGAGGATATATATATATTCTTGATTTTCATAATTATCTTTATTTAATGAATTAAAAACCTATGTTGAAACCGAACGTAAGATTGAGAGGAATCGGATAACCGAAATTCGGATTTTCCGGATCCATACCGGTAAAGTTCTTACTTTTGATGGTCAGCAAATTCTGTGCGCTGAAATAGAATCGCAAACGTTCCATCTTTATTTTCTTCGAGATATCTGTCGGCAATGTATAACCTAATTGTAAATTCCGAAGTTTCAGATAAGAACCGTTTTCTACATAATAACTGGAAATTCTCTTTTCATTATTCAAGTCTTCCAAACAAACGGCAGGAATATCCGATCCCGGATTCTGCGGAGGCCATGCTCCCAACAGACGGATGCCACGATTAGCATTCATATCGCCTACCGACCAGAAGTCGGTATTCTTCTTCACCTCATTGTAAACGTCCACTCCCTGCACACCTTGCCAAAACATAGTCAAATCAAAGTTCTTATATTCCAGATAGATATTGAGTCCATACGTGAAATCAGGATTCGGATTTCCGATCCAAGTCTGGTCCTTAGTATCAATAACACCATTATTATCCAAATCTTTATAGCGGATACGCCCTACGCCTTTTCCGGTCTGATCGGCATGATTGTCCACTTCTTCCTGTGACTTGAAAATACCGTCGGCAATGTAACCGGCTCTCATATTAATAGAATGACCGATAATGTTCATCACCCCGTCACCACCGAAATCTCCGGTAGAAGCCACTTCACCCGGTACAAACAAAATCTTGTTCCGATACAAACCGAGGTTCGCGTTAATATCATAGCTAAGCCCGAAAGCCGTCTTATTGCGATAGCCCAAATTAAACTCAAAGCCCTTGTTTTCCATCGAACCGGCATTTCTCCACTGCCCGCCACCTTCTCCAAGAATACCGATGTAAGACGGTTTTATCAAAATATCCGTTGTTTTTTTATAGTAATATTCGGCAGAGCCATACAATGTCTGATTAAACAAACTGAAATCCATACCGACATTGGTTTGTGTAGTAGTTTCCCACTTGATATCGTCATTTCCAATCTGAGTACGCACAAATCCGGAAGGAAGCAAACTACCGCCGTTACTTCCGGTAATATCATAAGAAGTTCCATAAGTAGGAGGATTACCTGTACCGTATTTAGATTCGTAGATAGAATAGCGTGCGTAATTTTCAATATCCTGATTACCGGTTTGTCCCCAAGCCGCACGAATTTTCAAATCGTCAATCACATCTTTAGTTTTTTCCATAAAAGCCTCCTGACTAATACGCCATCCCAAAGAAACGGAAGGGAAAGTAGCATATTTATTATTGCTACCAAAACGGGAAGACCCGTCACGACGGAGGGTAAATGAAAGTAAATATTTATCAGCATACGAATAGTTCAGTTTTCCGAAGAAAGAAACCAGTGAGAAACCACCTGCTCCGCCACTTGCCTGTGACTGTCCTACTCCTGCGGAAGGATACATATAATCGGGAGTCAGAATCGCAAATCCTTCACGGTAAGCAGCAAAGTTTATGTCGTCTTCACGATTCAACTCCATACCTGCCATAACATCTCCACGATGTTTGCCAATCTCCAATTCGTAAGTGGCCACAGCATTCCACATCCATTTGGTGAAATGCTCCTGTTTCATCTCAACCGCATCCTTATCACTGTTCAGGAAACCGGTGTTGTAAGGAAGCGTAAAATTACGTTGATACTTCTGTGCATAGTCCAATCCAAAAGTGGAACGGATATTAAGTCCTTTCACCGGGTTCAGGTTTACATACGCATCACCGAACAAACGCCAATAAGTATATCGGTTGTTCCGATTATCATAAATTACACGAGCCACATTTTGGCGGTCGGGCATAGTACTGTTGGGACCTCCCCAATTCGTTCCATCCACAGTGTGTACGGGAATCATGGGAAGGGCAATCATGGCGTCACTCATGATATTCCCTGGAGCTTGGACTTCCGTCGTACGGTTCAGAGTGAAATGCTCACCGATAGTCAGAATATTATCTATCACCTTATAATCACTATTAATACGTGCAGAAATACGGTCGAAGTTTGTATATTTAATCAAACCGTCATTTTTATAATATCCCAGAGAAAAGAAATAATTACCTCTTTCCGTTCCATTACTCAACGAAAGATTGTATTGTTGAATAAAGCCGGTACGTGTGATTTCATCAAACCAGTCCGTATCACCTGTTGCTATTGTATTGGCATCATCAATAAATTTGGAAACATAGATGTTATCCAACACAGGATAGCCTTCAGCATTATATCCCCAGTCGTATTGATAACCGATAGAATTAGCATTCGGATTCTTACCACTGTTCACATTGGCTTGCCATAATGTACGCCCATATTGCTCAGTATTCATCATATCTAATTTAGACTGGTACATAGATGCGGAAACCGAAGCGTCGAAATTAATCTTAATCTGTCCTTTCCTACCTTGTTTAGTAGTAATGATGATAACACCATTTGCGGCACGCGAACCATAAATAGAAGCAGAAGCCGCATCTTTCAGAACCTGGATAGATTCAATATCATTTCCATTCAGTTCATGCATACCTGCTTTAGAAGGCACACCATCAATGATATAAAGAGGGTCGTTGTTGTTCAATGTACCGATACCACGAATACGAACAGTAGCCGTACCACTTGGATTACCATCAGCAGTAATATTCATACCGGGAACACGCCCTTGGAGTGCTTTTACCGGATTATTTTCACCTTGTTTCTGAATTTCATCAACTTTTACCACAGATACCGCACCGGTCAAATCGGCTTTACGCTGAGTAGTATAACCTGTCACCACCACTTCATCCACCATTTGCGTATCTTCTTCCAATAAAACTTGGATAGAGGCAGCCGCTTTCACAGTCACGGGCTTATAACCGATATACGAAATCTTTAAAGTAGCATTAGTAGGAACAGAAAGCGTGAAGTTACCGTCAAAATCGGTAATCGTTCCATTAGTTGTGGATATAGTCTCAATGACGGAAGCGCCAATAATCGGCTGACCATCCGTTTTGGAAGTAACGTTTCCTTTCACTGTTATGTTTTGCCCACAGAGGGCTGACATGAAAGTAAACAGGAAACAAACACCGCAAAGAAGTTTTTTGTTCTTCATAATACTGAGCATTAGTTTGATGTTATTAATTTAAAAGTACGAATTTTATCTTTATCGATGATGCAAATTACGGTTGATTTATATCAATCGACTAAAAAAAATGTTTCAAAGGCTGTAATATATGTTGCATAGAGTACTATTTGATGGATTATATTGAAAATATAAATGGTATTCCCCATCTTTATACATGAGTGCATTGACATAGTTTCTATAGTAACAAAGTATTCTTATATCAGAACTCAACAAAAATAGACGAAGGCAAAGATAGGAGCTATCTTTGCCTTCGTCTATAAACTTTGTTTCAAATGATGTCAACCTTATTTTATTGAAAGTCGAATGAATCAACATTCATTGGATTAAGTATATGAATCTTCATCGTATGAATACCTTCCGACAATTGTACATTTGACACTGGAAAATCACTATAAGTGTTCCAGTTTCCGGTAGTTGCTGGAACAGGAGTCAACAACTCTCCTCCATCAAAAGATAAAGCGAACTTCCCATCTTTCTCTGCAGCCCCACGAACAGTAACATTCGAGACCGGCCTCAAAACCTTAAATGTATATTGAATCCAATCTCCTCCAGAAGTATTACTAATGTGGATGATGTTACTACTAGCACTGATAGCTACTCCCTGATCACTCCGGTAAGTTTTAAAATTACCTTTCGAACCTTCCCTAAATTGATACTTTCCTTCATCGAAATCTTCCGCCTGAATGATACCGGGTACTTGGCTGCATCCTTCTCCTAACTTGATACAATCAATATCCAATTCTCCACCTTTAATACGCAAATCAATATATTGTTCACCTTTTTGTAATTCGACAGGATATATAAAAGCTTCGTTCCATGTACTGCCCGAACCATTCAACTTTATTTCGTTCGTCTTATACACTCCATTTATAGCAATACGGAATTTTCCTCCCGAACGTTGCTGGCGCATCCGACAAGTAATAGCATAGGATCCAGTCTGTTTTACATTAATTGAATAACGCACCCATTCTCCGGACTTCATACTTTTAAGATATGTAATGCCATTATCCGTGCCCACCTGTATATCCCCTTCCGACGGATTCTTGTGGTAACCATAATGTTCGCCACCTCTATTATAATGTTCAGCTTCCAATACCAATGTCTCCGATAAATCTACTTCCGGAACTTTCCCTTCATAAGGCTGTCCCCAGTTTTGTACAACTTTCAATCTATCATTTTGATCATATTCAATCGGATCTACACAAACGGACCGCAAAGCTCCTCTACCAGAATAATTAGCGGTATGATAGAAGGTATACCATTTCCCCTTATATTCTACAATTGAACCGTGTGCCGTTTCTTCACCATGAGGATACATATATACACCGCACGGAGTAAATGGTCCCAAGGGATTATTTGACACAGAATATTGCATCCGGTTACCTCCTTGACTGGAAGCATGATTATCTGAGTGGCTCAAATAATATTTCCCCTTGTATTTATGCACCCAAGGAGCTTCATGAAAATCGGTAAAACCTGCTAAAGGACTCATTACACCATCCAACTTAGTCCAATCATCCTTACGTAATTTTGCTCCCCAACAACCTTTACCGGCACCACTAGTATATATATAAGGTTGTCCGTCATCATCCACAAAGACACAAGGATCGATCGTTGAAGGAATTCCTTCAATCACCCCTTTCACCCTGAATTTCGCAGCTGGTTCTTTACTCGTTGCCACAAAAATACGCCATGTATCTGTATCAATTTTATGAGGGAAATAAAAATAGTATAACTGATCTTCCTTATTATAAGCACAGTCAGGAGCCCACATGAAACCATCAATACCCATACCTACGTGCGCTTTCACAGTAGCAGAATTCATGATTTCCCCATGATCTGTCCAATTCTTCATATCTGCGGTGGAAAAAACATGATAACGATCCATACGGTCACATCCTTGTGTCGGCTCCATGTCATGCGAAGCGTAAACATAAAGTCGTCCATCCGCCCATACGTGTGCTGACGGATCGGCAGTATAGAGTGTCCCAGTAAATGAGTTCTGATACATTTCTGATGCGAAATTAACAAACAACGGATTATGTTCGTAATAACCATACCGAGGATATTCAAACAAAGAAGCATCTACCATATTTCCTGTATATTCTCCGGTACGGGTAAGTACGAACTTATCTAAATTTACACTGCCCGTAGTATACCATCTTAATACGTGCTTACCCTCACTCAACTGCACATTGGTCACTTTAACAGTACGTGAGAAGTCACTCCAATCTCCTTCCGGTGAATCTACGATCTGACCGGCCGACTTTCCATCCACCTCAAAGTAGAAGCTGGTTTTCCCACTACCCGCCACACAATAAGTATCAATGGAATAAGCTCCCTCTTGTGTGACTTGTAACGTATAACAAAGCCAGTCACCGTTGTTTATATTACTAATATTTACGACCTCTCCGCTTTTGCTAATGGCAACTTCCTTTTCTTCACGGTAATCTTTGTAGTTTCCAGCCGTAGTATTTTTAAAATGAAAAGAGATATTCTGCCCTCCATCATCAAAATCCTCCGCCTCTATCGTAGTCGGCACTTCCGATATAACAAACAAACTATTACCTTCCGGTCCCTTCTTAAACGGCACTCCACGATAGTTAGCTAAATATTCCTCACAGCTGATACCATTATCATAGCGGTCATCAATGTATACATACTCATCGTCAACATCACTTCCCTGCCCGGAATCATCATTTATTACCGGGTGGTCTTCTTTACACGAATTCAGAACAGCTAATCCTCCCATGAATAATGGTAAGAGACACTTCATAGTAAATAACAAATTGTTTCCCATAGATTTTCCCTTTATTAGAATTGTTTTTAGTTGCTTTTTTACGAATCTATTTTTAATTAAGCCAAAGATAGTTTACCCCGCTTTATTGGGAGATTAAAAAACAATTAAACAGAGATTAAAAACCAATTAATCCTAAAATCCGCAAGCAATCTCAATGGCAATCTCAATTGCAGTAAAGAGCTTG
>ENA-ORVB01001963-ORVB01001963.1-human-gut-metagenome-genome-assembly--contig:-NODE-1963-length-12434-cov-3.72009_pt1 | contig 12434 bp, 16 predicted proteins | sample MGYA00242090_ERZ509231 | MGnify/ENA primary metagenome ERZ509231 (study PRJEB26280, sample SAMEA2338798) | human gut metagenome | biome: human gut; feature: human-associated habitat; material: faeces...
TTCTCCGAAGAGATACCGGTCAAGCTCGCCGATCACGCCGAGTCCCTCTGTCTTTGGTTTTTTCGATGTGGTTCGTTTAGTAGTGGAAGCTGCTTTTTTCATAAGGTTACCCCTCCGTGATTCCGAGAATAACAGCGCTGTTACCCTCTAATTCTATCTGAATTTTGTTTGTATTCTTATCGATCAAAAACGATTTTCCGGTAATCAGATCCGTAGCTTGTTCCGCTGTCGTGTGGAATGGAAGCGGAACTTGTAAATAAGCGGCGTTGTCATCGTTGTTGGCAGCGGTAAGGATCGCCTGGTGGTCACCGTGTCTGGCAAATGCGTACTGCCGGTTTGTCAGCAGAAGTTCCTGATAACGCCCACCGTGAAGCGCCGGTTCGGCGGCGTGGATGGCGGCGAGTTTCTGGATCAGAAGTGTAAGCGGTGTCACGGTGCCTGCGTTGGTATCTGTGTTTGAGTCTGTGGTGCTTGAAGAGGTCTGGCAGCAGGTGTTTGCGCCTGCGTGTATGTTTGTGCCTGTGGCGCTCGAAAAGCTCTGGCAGTTGCCATTTGTGCGTATGCCTGTGTTTTGTCCGTCGCTGGTCTGCATTTCTTCTGCAAGCGGTCTCGGCGGCAGGATTCTCGGACGGAGTTCCGTATCAGAGTTGTGTCCGCGGCGTCCCTGAATGCCCCATTCACTTCCATAATAGATGGATGGAATGCCCGGAAGAGTGAACAGCAGCGTGTAAAGCGGCGCAAGATGTGCCGGATTTAACAGTTTGCTTGCGATCCGGTCTTCGTCGTGGTTGTCCACAAAGGTGTAGAGATCCCGCCCCACTGCTTCGAGGCGGCGGACATTGTGTGCCAGTTCGAAATAATTGTGGTCGTTGTGCGCGGAATAGATACTTTTGTGCATCTCGTAGTTGGTGACGGAATGAAGCATCTGCGGATTGACCCAGCGGGCGTATTCGCCGTGGATGACTTCACCCATCAGCCAGAATTCCGGCTTGATTTCATTTGCCAGCCGGCGCAGTTCCTGCATAAATTCAAAGGAAAGATCGCCCGCGCAGTCGAGGCGGATACCGTCGATGTCAAATTCCTGCACCCAGAAACGGACAGTGTCAAGCAGATAGTTCCGCACTTCCGGGTTTCCGTGGTTTAAGCAGGGAAGCTCCCAGATGCCGTGCCAGGATTCGTAACCGAAGGAATCGCCGAGCGGGCTGCCCCAGCCGAAATTGACGTTCCTGTACCATCCGGCGTAAGGGGACTGGTCACGGTGCGCCTGCAGGTTGCGGAAGGCGAAAAATTCGCGACCGGTGTGGTTGAATACGCCGTCCACGACGACGCGGATGCCATGCTCATGGCAGCAGTCCACGAAAGATCGGAACGAGCCGTTGGTTCCCAGCCGCCGGTCGATGAGCCGGAAATCGCGGGTATCATAGCCGTGCGTGGATGATTCAAACAGCGGTCCAATATAGATTGCGGAAATATGCAGACTCTCTAAATAGGGAATCCACAGCATCAGTTCGTCCATGCGGGAATCGGCGGAAACGTCCCTGTTTGTGCCATCCGCTGCCCCATCGGAGACGGGATAGGGATTGGCAAACGGCGATCCGGTCATTCCCAGAGGATACATATGGTAAAAGGTGGCTTTGTCGTACCAGGCTGTCATGAGAAAATTCCTCCTTGTGGCGGTTAAATGGTATTTTCCTGTTGTTTAATATGTCGTAAAAGGAACTGATACCGGAGGTGTGCGGCTTTCAGTTCGTAGATATAGCAGTCAATCAGAGTCGGATCGACGACCTCTTCAAAATGGTTGAAAACGGTGTTGATCGTGCTCATGGTCTGTCGCAGTTCTGTCAGCAGCTCCGGGGCAGGGTGGGCGGAAAAAATGTCCGTGCTGGTGATCCCGGAGCAGTGGGTGCGGTTGTGCTTCATGGTTTGATGCTCTCTTTCTGAATCCTATAAATTGGTACAACGATCAGTATATTCAGAAAATGGAAAGATATGCATCCTGGTTCAGGCGTCCATGGAAAGCACGGATTCCAGCAGATGTCCGAGCTGCATCAGTTTCCGGGTGCTGTCTTCGATTGAGAGATAATAGTAATTGCAGGTTCCCTCCCGGTGGACATCGATCAGCCCGGCTGTCTTTAAGATCTTCAAATGGTGGGAAACTGCCGGGCGCGACAGGCTGGTCCGTTCGGTGATCTCCCGGACGTTTAAGCCATGCGGACGGGGCTGATTGGGCAGGCTGATTGGACGGTCATCGTTTTTATCCGGCTGATTTGTGTTCATAGGGTTGTTTTTTTTGCGTCCCGTGAGGGCTTCGTCCGTCAGCGCTTCGATGATCGTCAGCCGTATTTCATCGCCCAGTGCGATAAAAAGAGGCATACAGGTATGAAAATGCTGTTTAAGTTCTGTTCCTTTTTTCATCGCGGCTCCTCCTTCTATAATGGTTTAAAAATTTAAACTAATAGTATTTTACCATTTTTTGTTTCGTCAGTCAATGGAAAGGAAATTGCTGGAATGGGTATTTATAGATAAAAAATAAAGAGATATTTTGGCAATTATTTTCAAATGACGAAATTGTCTAGCTAAAATAATGGGTTCAGATGCACAAAGTTTTTGAGATGTTTTTGGCGCATATTTCGGGTGTTTTGGGATTGACTTTTGACCAAAAACTGTTCATAATGGAGGAACATTCATGGATGGGTTCTTCCATCTGTCACGGGAATCCGGATTTCCCGTTGATCTATTATTAAGATTCTAAAAGTTAAGTTCAGAGAAATGTTCGATAATTTTTCAGGAATGTTTGAAGTGCATACAGGAAATGAATGGAAAAAGGTGGCGGTAAAAGCTGGCGCAGGACTGGCAGCTATCGTTTGCGGCAGGAGTTTTGAAAAGAGGACATACTGTGCAGAAATTGTTCGTTTCATGTATGCGAAAGAGAAGGAGGGGATGGATTGACCTTTTTGCTGCTGTTGTTTACTGGCTGCTGTGCGTTTTGGGATTTGAAAAAACGCCGTATTCCCAATGGGATGCTTCTGCTTGGCGGCCTGTTGTTTCTTTTGATTCGGTTTGGCCTGGGGATGAAGATGGGATATACGGCCGGATGGGACGGGCGGCTGCCGGGATATGGGGCGGCGCTTATGATGGGGATTGGCGAGACTTGTGGATATTTGATTCGTATCGGGAGGTTACTGATTGTCCTGTTCCCTTTGTATCTGTTTCGCATGATAGGTGCGGGGGACATCAAAATGGCAGCCGTCCTGTTTGGTGCCGCCGGGCTGCGGCAGGGCGGGCGGATTTTCCTGTGCGGGCTGGCAGCTGCCGGAATATGGTCGCTCGTATTACTTATCCGGCGTGGGATTGCCAGGCAGCGGCTTACATATCTTGTGTTTTATTTGTACCGATTCGCGCTTGGGGGAAGCGTCGAGCCGTACTATCTGGAAGCGCGGGATGGAAAAGAGGCATCTTTTTGTCTGGCACCGTGCCTGTTTTTGGGAGTGATTGGGGCGGAGCTGATTCGGTATCTGTAAGGAAAATGGCTTGTGATTAGGGAGGTGGCGGTGCGATGAAGCATATTCTGGCGGTGTATGATGTGGATCCGGTCTATGCGGCGCGGTTTGCAGAGGTAGTTAACCAGAAGGAAAAAATACCGTTTGAGGTGGTGGCGTTCAGCTCGATCGAGCGGCTGCGGGCATTTGCGGCGGAACATCCGGTAAAGCTTCTGTTGTTGGGCGAGCATGTTCCGGCGGAAGAAAAGGAGTCCATCCGGGCGGAAAAGGTTATTCTTTTATCGGATAATGGGGGAAAACCGGTCAGTCCGTCAGTTCCCTGTGTTTACAAATACCAGTCCAGCGATGCGATTGTGCGCGACGTGATGACCTGGTATGGGGAAAGCCCGGGGGAGCTGCCGGAGGTGTCCGGGCGGGGGCTGGCGAAGGTCTTGGGAGTGTATTCGCCGGTTGGACGGTGTTTAAAGACCTCGTTTGCCCTGACAATGGGAAAACTTTTGGCACAGGAGGAGCGGGTGCTGTATCTGAACCTGGAGGAATTTTCCGGTCTGTCGGTTTTGATGAAAGAAGAATATAAGAGTGATTTGTCGGATCTGTTGTATTTTTACAATGGTGGAAGCTATAATTCGCTTCGTTTGAGCAGCGTTGTCCACACGATGGGGGAGCTGGATTATATTCCGCCGGTGCGCTATCCGGAGGATCTGGATCAGGCGGGAGAGGAGGCAATCGCGGGGCTTATACGGGCAATTGCCGGGGAGAGTGCGTATGATACGCTGGTAGTGGATATAGGAAGCGGGCGCAGGACGGCGCTTTCGGTAATGAAGCTGTGCCGGGTAATTTATATGCCGATCCGGGAAGATCCGGTGTCTTTGGCAAAGCTTAAGGAGCTGGAGCAGTATTTTTCACAGACAGGAAATGGCATGCTAAGGGAACGTATTAAACGCCTGAAGCTTCCGTATCACGGCAGTTTTGGACGGGGCGATTATATTGACCAGCTCTTATGGGGAGAACTGGGTGATTATGTCCGGCAGCTGCTGCGGGGAAGCAGTGTGGGCGGATAATGTTCATTGTGGGTTAAATTAGAAGGGCAAAGTCTTTTGACAGGGATAAATTGAGCGGGATTTTGCCAGTCATTCTAAAGAGTAAACGGTTGTGAGAGAAACAACTGGCAGGGGGAAGTATGCAGGAGCAGAAAATGGTTTTGAGGCAGCGTCTGATGGAGCAGATGGAGAGCCGTATGCAGGTGGAGGATGAGGAGCTGCGCGACCTGATCGACATGGCGATTCTGGAAGCGGCAGAAGGGGCGTATCTGCCGTTAAAAGAGCGGCTTTGTTTGAGAAAAGAGCTGTTTGATTCATTCAGACGGCTGGATATTTTGCAGGAGCTGGTCGATGATCCGACGATCACGGAGATCATGGTAAATGGCACGGAGCACATTTTTGTCGAGCGGCAGGGGCGTGTGGAAGAGTTAGAAAAGCACTTTGATTCGGTAGGGCAGCTAGAGGATCTGATTCAGCAGATTGTAAGCCGTGTCAACCGGACGGTCAATCTGGCATCCCCGATTGCGGATGCGAGACTGGAAGATGGTTCTCGTGTCCACGTGGTGCTGGCACCGGTGGCGTTAAATGGGCCGATTTTAACGATCCGGAAGTTCCCGGAACCGATCACGATGGAACGTCTGATTGAGTTAAAAAGTATCAGCCGGGAGGCAGCGGCATTTTTGCAGAAAGCGGTCGAGCGGGGACTCAATATTTTTATCAGCGGCGGAACCGGATCGGGAAAAACGACGATCTTAAACGCCATGTCCGGCTATATTCCACAGGAGGACCGCGTCATTACGATCGAGGATTCGGCAGAGCTTCAAATCCGCCATGTAACGAATCTTGTCAGCCTGGAAACACGGGTAGAAAACCGGGATGGTTCGCAGGAGATTTCCATGCGCGATCTGATCCGGGCGAGTCTCCGAATGCGTCCGGACCGCATCATCGTTGGGGAGGTCCGGGGCGGCGAGGCGCTGGAAATGCTGCAGGCGATGAATACGGGACACGATGGCTCGCTCTCAACCGGACATGCAAACAGCGCCAAAGATATGCTCTCAAGACTGGAAACGATGGTTCTGATGGCAGCAGAGCTGCCGCTTGCGGCGGTCCGGAGCCAGATCGGTTCAGCACTCGATCTGATGGTCCATGTCGGGCGGATGCGGGACCGGAGCCGGAAGGTGCTGGAGATCACGGAGGTGATAGGCTATGAAAATGGGGAAATCCGCCTTTCTCCCATCTATCAGTTTCAGGAAAGCGGGGAGACAGCTTCCGGACAGGTGGAAGGAGCACTTGTCCAGGTTGGCAGATTTGAAGGGCGGCGCAGATTCACGGGAGGAAGTGCTTTCTGATTACCGGGTTTACCACCTGACGGGGCAGGAGTGGATACGTTACCTTCTGGAGGGAACAGCGGTGTGCGCCGTGACGGCATATGTATTCTACCGTTCATTTCTGGCGTTCGTTCTGATGCTTCCGGCGGGGATGCTGCGGCCGTTTTTTAAGAGGCGGGAGCTCTGCCGCCGGAGAAAAGAGGAGCTTCGGCTCCAGTTTAAGGAAGCGATTCAGATCGTGGCTTCGGCGCTGGCTGCAGGCTATTCGGTGGAAAATGCGTTTATTGCGAGCGTGCGCGATCTGGAAGAACAATACGGAAAAGAAGGGATGATTACCCGTGAGTTTTCATATCTGGCAAGCCAGCTTAAAATGAACCGGACCGTGGAGGCGCTGCTTTCTTCCTTTGCGAAGAGGAGCGGTCTGGATGAGGTGGAAAATTTCTCTGTTATTTTTACTGTATCCAAACGGAGCCGGGGCGAGCTGGCAAGCGTGGTTCACCATGTCGTTCACGTGATTTCGGATCGCATTCAGGTGCGGGAGGAAATTCTCACGATGACGGCAGAAAAGCAGTTTGAACAGAGAATTATGAACCTGATGCCGTACCTGATCGTGCTCTACGTGGATTTGTCATCGCCGGGCTTTTTCTCACAGATGTATGAGACAGCGGTGGGGCGGGTGGTGATGACAGGGTGTCTGGTGGTCTATCTGCTGGCATGGAGGGTATCGGGGAAAATTCTTCAGATTGAGGTGTGAAACAGCATGGGTAAAATGGGGAAAAAGCAGGTTTTATGCATTCTTTTGGGGATAATTCTGGCAGCTGCGGGATATCTGGTGGAAAAACGGGATGGGGCGCTGGAAGATGGGAACCGGCTGAACCGCTATGCATACGGAGAAGGAGAACGGCAGCAGGAAGTGTGGGTGCGCGGACTGTGCGAGAAGGAGATTCCGGTGGAAATTTCGCTCGGAGAGCGGGAATATGCGGAAGAGGATGCAAAAAAAGCATTGCTGGAGGCGGGAGGTAAACTGGCGGATTTAATTCGGGGAAACAATCTGTCCCTGCAGGAGGTAAGGGAAGATCTACATCTCGTCGGCTGGCTGGAAGAAGAGGGCATCCGGGTCCGCTGGACACCGGAGGATGCGGAATGGATTCAGACGGATGGGACAGTTTTAAATGAAGAATGTCCGGAGAAGGGGATTCAGACAGAACTGACCGCATCCCTGCAGGCGGGGGTATTCAGCCGGGAGTACCGGTTTCCGGTCACGCTATATCCGCCGCTTCGGACGAAGCAGCAGGAAAAAGAGGCAGGGTTTAAGCGGCTGTTAAAGCAGATGGATGAGGCGCAGAGAACGGAAGGGCAGCTGGTTCTGCCAAAGATGTATGAGGGGAAGAATTTATCTTACCGGGTGCGCGGAGACAGGGAATATCTGCTGTTTCCGGTGCTGGGGATTGCGGCGGCAATTCTGCTTCCTCTTTATGAAAAACAGAAGGAGAGTGAGGCGAAAAAGAAGAAAAAGCGGGAGCTGATGGAAGATTATCCGGAGATTGTATCAAAGCTGACTGTATTTTCCGGGGCGGGGCTTCCGGTCCGCCGGGCATGGGAGCGGATTGTGCTGGAATACGAGGCGGCATGCCGGGCGGGAACACAGACGGAGCGGGCGGCATACCGGGAAATGGCAGCGGCATATCACCGGATGCAGCGCGGTGTCCCGGAACTACAGGCATATGCGGAATTTGGTGCGGGCTGCCGCCTGAGACCGTACCGGAAGCTTTCCGGGCTTTTGGAGCAGAATGTCAGAAATGGGGCAGAAGGACTTCGAAAGGCGCTGGAGACAGAGATGGAGTCGGCGTTTGAAGAAGAGAAAGCACTGGCAAGACGCCGGGGGGAAGAGGCATCCACAAAGCTGATGCTTCCATTGTTTTTGATGTTGATGATTATTATGGTGATGGTTTCAGTCCCGGCGTTTCTGGCGTTTGGGATCTGAAAAATGGGGAGAAAGGAGAAAAAGTATATGGATAAAGCGTATCTGGTAAGAGAAGTAAAATCGTTTCTGATGGACGAGGATGGTGTGGGGGTCATTGAGTTAGTGCTGATTCTGGTGGAAATATTTACCCCCTAATTCACACTATGTATTATGTAAATATAGTAAAAATAGCGGAAATAGAGTAACGGTATAGACGGGAGTGTATATGAAGTACAGTGGTAATAGTAAGGTGTATGGAATTAGGTATTTTAATGTATGGTTCTATTTATTTGCTGAAACAGAGATGGATGATTATAAGATTATGATCGTTTGCGATTTAGTCCATCTGTGGAGGTTACTGAAAAGGAACTAACAAAAAACCCAAAGAAGCTCCAGCGTGAAATTCATAAACAAATGTTGGATAGGGGCGTTGGAACAAAATCTCAGCAAGCACTAAAGCTGCAGCAGGAACAAAGGAAACAGCAGCGTAAGTCTAAAAGCCGGGAAGACAAATTGGCAGAAGAGAAAAAAATGTTTGATTTAAAACAAAAAAAGAAAAAAGAGAAACATCGAGGACATTAAGAATGTAATGTATTCTTACACAAAATTTGGTTTGAGGTAAACGATGGCATCAAGCAAAAATTATTTACAATTTATTTTAGAGCAGCTGTCCGAGTTGGATGAAATTACATACCGTGCTATGATGGGAGAATTTATTATTTATTATCGTGGCAAGATTATAGGAGGTATTTATGATGACAGACTGCTTGTAAAACCTACAAAGTCAGCAATTGCCTATATGACAGATTCGGTATATGAAGTACCTTATGAGGGAGCAAAAGAGATGCTGCTGGTAGAGGAGGTTGATCAGAAAGAATTTTTGACAGGACTGTTCCACGCGATGTATGATGAACTGCCGCTGCCCAAATCCAAAAAGAAAAAATAGGTATTGTGAAGGGAAAACAAATAAATGGACAAGGCAATTTTGTATATACATGGTAAAGGTGGAAATCCGAAAGAGGCAGAGTATTATAAAGCGCTCTTTGAAGAATATGATGTAATTGGTTTTGACTATTCCTCACAGTCACCTTGGGAAGCGAAAAAAGAGTTTCCCGGATTGTTTGACAACCTATGCGGAACATATGAAACGGTAACAGTGATTGCGAACAGCATTGGTGCTTTCTTTGCTATGAGTGCTTTGGCAGACAGCAAAATAGAGAAGGCATACTTTATTTCTCCGGTTGTAGACATGGAGAGATTGATTCGGAATATGATGCAGTGGGCGAATGTGACCGAAGATGACTTGCAGAAACAGAAAGAAATCCCGACATCCTTTGGAGAAACACTTTCCTGGGCTTATCTTTGTTATGTGAGGGAGCATCCTGTTACCTGGACTGTTCCAACGCACATTCTGTATGGAGAAAAGGATAACCTGACATCGTATGAAACAATAGCTGAGTTGCAGAAGCATTGAGGCTTGGCAGTCATCATTTTTTGTTTGAAGAGAATGAAGATGGATACTCAGAACCAAAGGACGATTTTTTTATACAAGAACCAGATCCGGTAGCAGAGCTGACAGGGGAACTAGATTCGGACTATGCGGAGGAGGAACTCAAGCAAGAGCTTTTTCCTAATGGCAGAAAAGAAAAATCCAGTTCCAACTGGTGGACAGATGGATATATACAGGCTAGGAATTATTTGTATGGCAGCGATTCTACATTACAGGATTTTGAAAAGGCATATCAGAAGTTCCTTCAGGAAGCAGAGCAGGGGAATGGGTTTGCCATGCACGACCTTGGCCGGATGTTTGCGGATGGCTTGGGACGGGATGCGGATGTGGGGCTGGCACAGAAATGGTATGAGAAAGCATTGGAAGCATTTCTTGTAAGAGAAGAATCCGTAAAGAAAAAGGAGAAACCATATCTGCAATATCGTATTGGGAAAATGTATGCTTCTGGTTTGGGAGCAGAACAAAATTATGAAAAGGCGGCACACTGGTTTTCTCAGGCGGCTGCAATGGACCATAAGTATGCCCAGTATTCTCTGGCTGGGCTTTACCGACGGGGACGGGGGGTGGAGCAAAATGATATGCGGGCATTCTCTTTATACAGGAGTTCGGCAGAACAGGGAAATCCTTATGCCAGTCTGGAACTGGCAAAGATGTATCGGGATGGTCTTGGTACAGAGCCGGATCCCAAACTAGCAGAGAGAGGATTTCAGGATGCGTATTCCGGTTTCGTGATATTGGAAGAAAAAAGTCATGATGATAAACTGCAGTACCGAATTGGTCAGATGCTCCACACAGGAACGGGAACCGAAGCGGATGATAAGAGAGCAGCTGAATATTGGGAAAAGTCTGCCAAGCTTGGAAATACCAATGCTCAGTATGCACTCGGAAAACTCTGGCTGGAAACGGGAAGTGGAGACAGCGGCCAGGCAGTGGAATGGCTTACAAAAGCAGCAAATGCAGAGCACTCAGCTGCCCAGTATGTGTTGGGGAAATTATACCAGGATGGTGTGTATTTTAATAAAGATATGGATCAGGCCATGAAATGGTTCCGCTCTGCAGCAGAACTTGGAAATGAATATGCTGCATATCGGATGGGATGTTTGTTGCTTTTGGGGGAGGAAATACCGAAGGATGTGGAAGCGGCTGTGAAGTGGCTCAGTCTGTCAGCGGAAAAAGGAAATCCGTATGCGCAGTATCGGCTTGGAATGCTATATCTCAAGGGGGAAGAGTTTTCTCCCCAAGTGGAAGTGGCAATGAAATGGCTTCAACAGGCAGCGGAGCAGAAAAATGAATGGGCCTTTTATCAGTTAGGGAAGTTATATCTTTCAGGAGAACATGTAACGAAAAATGTGGAAACAGCAGTACATTACCTGGGACTATGTGCGGAAAAAGGAAACCAGTATGCTCAGTATGCGTTGGGAAAGTTATATCTCTGTGGCAGAGATGTTTCCCGTGATCGGGAAAAGGCAGTGGAATATCTGACAGCATCGGCAGAACAAGGAAATCTGTATGCCAGTTTTTTACTGGAACATCTGGATGCATATCAGGATCCGTCCTTGTTTCTGGCAGCAACCAGACTGCTTCATCATCTGGAAAAGCTGTTTTGCGAAGAAGTACAGAGACCAATGGAAATGAAGCGGTATCAGATTGACCGGAAACGACGCAGGAAACTGTCAGAGAAAAAGCAGGCTCAAGGACATCATAGGGATGATCAGGAGCCGGCACAAGGTATTTATTGACGAAGGAGGATGGCATGGGAGAATTTGTTTATTTTACGGAAGAACAGAAACAGAGGGCCAATGCGGTGGATCTGGAAGATTTTCTTTCCAGGCAGGGGGAAAAGCTGCTTCGTTCTGGAAGAGAAAAGCGCCTGGCCAGTGATCACAGTATTACAGTGAGGGGAAATCGATGGTATGATCACGCGACAGAAAAGGGAGGCTGTGCCATTGACTTTGTGCGGATGTTTTATAACCAGAGCTTTCCGGACGCAGTTACAATGCTGCTTAGCGGAGAACAGGGAGTTGCATACCAGGAAAGCGTGAATCAGCAACCAGAACCGAAAAAGCCATTCGTACTTCCAGAAGCGAACCAGACCATGGAATTACTTGTACAGCAGATCTTAAAACAGAAGAGGAGGTCTGGAAGGTTATTCTGGAATTATGCCAGGACATAGGACATCGATTAAGGATTCATGGATTGAAAGCACAGGGGGTTCAGATAGCGATTCGCAATCAGGAATTATTTACAAGGCAGTATCAAGGTCAACTTTCCCTTCCGACGATAGTGCCTTTGGAAATTGCAAAACTGGCGAGGGAACTATTTCAGAGAAATTATGATTGGAAGGAACCTGTGCGTTCGGTAACTGTTCGTGCAATCAACTTGGTATCAGCAAAAGAACCGGAGCAAATCTGTTTGTTTTCGGATCCAATCCGGCTTGAGAAAGAAGAAAAATTATTTCTGGCGATTGAGGAAACTCGGCGGCGATTTGGAAAAAGGGCTATCTATCCAGCGGCCTTGATGAAGGATCTGAAGATGCCGGAATATCGAGATCATGGTTTGATTATGCCGGGAGTTATGAACCGGTAAGATAGGAGGGGCTTATGGGACGGAAAAACTCATTGGCAAAAAACAGTATTCAGATGCTGTGTGTGATGCAGCATCTGGATGAACAAAATTTATATGAAAGGTCAAAATTGTTATTATCTATTTATCGAAATGTATGCTGGACGGCCTGTGACCGTGCTGCAATGCTTCGTGAAGAAGCAGAATATTGTTATGGTAGAGAACTGGAGGAGGGGCTTCTATATCTGAATGATTTTGCTCCTACTGTAGAGAGGGAAAAGTTTGAAGAAACAGTAAAAAGCCTGTTCCAGACCAAGTGGCTTGTGGAACTGGTAGACTCGGCCATGGTTAAAATGCGTGATTTTCCATATTCACCACAGCTTTATTTTGACATTGTGTTTAAGTGTTATTTAAGCCGGTTCCGATATACAGAGCCTGAATTACTGGAAACGCTTCGGATGGAAAGAAGCACATATTATGATAGAAAAAAGGAAGCAATTAAAATATTCGGTCTATCTCTTTGGGGGAGTG
>ENA-ORVB01001967-ORVB01001967.1-human-gut-metagenome-genome-assembly--contig:-NODE-1967-length-12388-cov-14.6697_pt1 | contig 12388 bp, 8 predicted proteins | sample MGYA00242090_ERZ509231 | MGnify/ENA primary metagenome ERZ509231 (study PRJEB26280, sample SAMEA2338798) | human gut metagenome | biome: human gut; feature: human-associated habitat; material: faeces...
GTACTAGTATAATCGACAACAATGATGTCTATATCCTGTTTTATTAAATGTGACTTTTCTTAATATATCAACAACTTTATTATATGTCAACTGTATCAATGCATAAAATGTGAGAAAATCACAAGCAGATACTTATAAATGACTGCTATAATTAAAAATAGATGGACTAAATGCGGATAATGATGTAAAATATGTTCGCGAGGTGTACTGTTAATATGCCTTGTAGGGAGAATATTATGTTATTGAATATAAGAATAGAGAATTGTTATTCGTTTAAGGATAAACAGGAACTTTCTATGGAAGCTAGTAAAGTCACAAAATTACCGGAGCATGTTCAAAAGGTTGGTAGAAAGAGAATTTTGTCAAATTCTATTATTTTTGGTGCGAATGCAAGTGGTAAGAGTAATTTGATCAAGGCCATTGATTTTTCACGTAAAATTGTTTTGTTAGGTACAGATAATATTGATTTTGATAAAAAGTATTTTCGTCTTGATGATAATTCTGTTTTTTCACCGGGTAAATTTGAATATCGACTTTTAATTAATAAAAAAATATATGATTATAATCTTTTTATATCCTATAATACGCAAACCATATTAGAAGAGTCTTTATATGTAAATGATTCTTTAGTGTTTGATAGAGTTACAAATGATGGGATTATTGTGAATTGTGATTATGAATTTAAAGATAATAAGGAAAAAAATAGATTTAGTATTTATAAAGAGGATTTTGAGTTAAACCAAAATTCAGTTTATAAATGTTTTTTAACGGAGATTGCGGAGCGTGTTACTAGTCAATCTAAATTCTTTGATTCTTTTGTGGAAGTATATGAATGGTTTGAACGCATTCGTGTTATATATCCAAATTCAAGATTTTCAAAACTATCAGCATTGGCGAGTTCGCAAACTTCACATGATGCGTTTGAAAAAATATTATTAAGCTTTGATACTGGAATTCAAAATATGGAAAATGAGGATGTTGAATTAGATGATGTATTTAAACATTTTCCATCGGATTTGTCTGAAGCTGTCAAAGCAGAACTATCTAAGAGTTTATTAGAATCTAATCAGGATGGTGTTACATTAAGATTAAAAAAATATATTTATTATATAAATAAAGATCAGAATGGCAATGCAGTCGCAAAAGTTGTTAAATTAAATCATGGTAATGATAATGATTTATTTGATTATGCAGATGAATCGGATGGAACAAGAAGATTGTTTGATTTAATACCTTTATTATTAACTTGTAATGAAGATTCCCTTGTTTTAATTGATGAAATAGATCGAAGTTTACATCCATTATTAACAAAGAAATTTTTACAAATGTTTAATGTTATTTTAAAAGAGAGAAATAGTCAATCTATTATAACTACGCACGATTCATCATTGTTTGATTTAGATATGTATAGAGCTGATGAACTTTGTATGATTAACAGAAATGAAGACCAGAGTTCTGTTATCAAAAAGTTAAACACTACACCTATACGATTTGATAAAAAAATTAATAAAGATTATTTAAGTAGTGTATATGGAGGAGTCCCAAATATTCATGAGGATATTATTTTAGAGAAATTAAATGTGAATAATAAACAAGAGAAATAATAGAGTATATTTTTGTATCAATATACGTTCAATTATCTAAATTTTATTTTGTGTTAGCATAGTCTAATACTATATGATTTTTCCATAGTTATTTGATAATAAAGTTAGTAGAGGAATTGCATATGAAAATAAAAAAATTACAAATTAATAATTACCGGATGCTCAAGGATTTTAATTTTGATCTTGAAGACGAATTATCTTTAGTGATAGGTAAAAATAATTGCGGAAAAACATCACTTTTATCTGCATTAGAGAAATTTATTGGTTCGCAAAGCGCGTCAAATAATTTTACATTTGACGACTTTAATAGTGATTTTCAAGATTCTTTATTCAACGCTATTAACGAAGGTCACACATCCTGGTCAACATTGGACATAAAAGGTATTGAACTTTATATTTATATTGAATATAACGACAACGACAATTTATCAAACATTCAACCATTAATGCTTGACCTCGACCCAAACAACAATATCGTTATTTTAAAATTGGAATACACACTCACCGAACAGAAGTTCCATCAATTGTTGGATGATTTTTCTAATTATAGTAAAAAATATGAGAGTACTCAAGGATACAACAAAGAAGAAGTTTTTGATGTATTTATTAAGGCAAAACATAGAAAGTATTTTTCAGTTATTAAAAAAGCAATTTTGTACGATATCACTACTAAAGCGCCTTCTGTTACTGAATATTCCGTACTTGATTCAAAGAGTCTTGATTTAAATAAGCTACTGTGTTTTCGTTGTATCAGTGCTCGTAGGGATACTGTAAATAAAGAAGGTGACAGTACACTTTCTACTCTTTCCAGTCGTTATTACGAAAAAAACAAGATAGACGAAGATAGTCCCACGGCTGTTGACTTTGAAAAGACACTTCACGCAACAGATAAAGAACTATCATCTGTGTATGATGAATTATTCAAAGATGTTATCAGTAAAGTCAAAAAATTCGGTGGTATTCGTGAAAACGAAACAGTTGTAAAAATTATCTCCACTTTAAGTCAGCAACAGCTTTTGAAAGGAAACACTACTGTGGTTTATGAGAATAATAATCACCAGTTACCTGAAAGTTACAACGGGTTAGGTTATCTCAATCTAATTAGTATTATCATGGAAATTGAAATATATCTTGGGGATTTTCTAGGAAAGGCTGATGAAACAAGTCGTCCGGCAGATATTAATCTACTTTTTATTGAAGAACCTGAAGCACATACTCATCCACAGTTACAGTATGTTTTTATCAAAAACATCAAGAATCTTCTTTCCGAAGGAATTTCAGATGAAGAAGGTAACAGATTGATTGACTTGCAGACAATTATAACTACGCATTCGTCTCATATCGTGTCAGAATGTGATTTTGATGATATTAAATATTTCAAAAGAACACCTAAATCATCTGTTATCTCTAAAAATTTAAAAGATTTAAAAATAAAATACAAGAATGAGAAAGATTCTAAGAATAATCATTTTAAATTTTTGAAACAATACCTTACTTTAAATTATGCAGAGATTTTCTTTGCGGATAAAGTCATTCTTTTCGAAGGTGAAACTGAACGTATCTTGCTTCCAGCAATGCTCAAAAAGATAGATGAAGAAATCCCACTTAATGGTGATTTACCGATGCTTTCACAGAATATCTCTTTAATTGCAAGTGGAGCTTATTCTCAGATTTTTGATCAGTTTCTAAAATTTATTGGTGCTAAAACATTGATTATTACAGATATAGACGCTGGCATAGAACAACGTACTACAGATAAAAACGGGACACTTCGCAGCGTTACTAGGGCACATACTGTCGAAGGTGGTACTCAAACGACAAACGGTGCCTTACTTTATTACTATAAATCGCCCTTAAGTCAATATAGTAAAGGTAGTCAGCTTGATTTTTTCACAAATTTATCTACTGATCAGAAAGTATTAAAAAACAACTCCGGTACTTGGGAAGCAGATTCAAAAGGAGAATTAATGGTAGTATTCCAAACCCAAGAATCAGATAATTACTATCCACGTAGCTTTGAAGATGCATTTATTCATATTAATCGCGATTTCATTTCTACATATAAAGACACATTCGCAAGCTTAAAAAACAAAGAAATAATAGACCTAAAGGATAGTACTGGAAAATATAAGAATGATGCCTTTATACTTGCAAATACTTGTGTCAAAAGTAAATCTTCTTTTGCCCTTGATATTTTGCTTAACAGTGAGGCAAATAAAACAAGTACTTTTTCTAATTGGAAGATACCACCTTACATCGAGGAGGGACTAGTATGGTTGCGGAAAAATTAGCTCAAGAAAATGACGAACTATACGAAATCCTTGAACATATCAAACAAGGACATGATTTTTTGTTAAGTGGAGGCGCAGGCAGCGGAAAGACATACTCTTTAGTTCAAGTATTACAGCATATCTCTGGACTATATCCAAATGCGCAAATTGCATGCATTACATATACAAATGCTGCTGCATTAGAAATAAAGAATAGAGCAAACATAAAGAATCTCAGAGTATCAACTATTCATGATTTCTTATGGGATATGATTGTACAGTTTCAAAAGGAAGCTAAAATCACATTACTTGAATTAATCAACAACCCAGAATGCTCAATTAAGAATCCAAATTCAGATTCTCCGTATCAGAATACATTTGAGAATGGAATCCAATATAAGGAATACCTTAGAATTGATAGAGGCGAAATTTCTCATGACGAAGTTTTAGTGTTAGCCAATGGTATGTTTAAAAAATACCCACGTCTTTGTGATTTACTGATTGATAAGTTTCAGTTCATATTTGTTGATGAGTATCAAGATACATCTCCTCTAGTAATTGAAATCTTGTTAGAGTTTATTAAACAACGAAAAAAGAAAAACATTATTGGTTTCTTTGGGGATGCAATGCAATCCATATACGAAACAGGGATAGGTGACATTGATTCGTATATTGAATCTGGAGTTGTCTATAAAGTTGAGAAAAAGCAAAATCGCAGAAATCCTCAGACGGTAATTGACGTTGCAAATAAGATACGGACAGATGGATTAGTTCAAACATCCTCTACAGATTCCAGTGCTCCTAATATGGAAAGCGGCATGATCAAGCAGGGTTCTGTTAAATTTCTATATTCCACGAATTTTGATCTTGATAAGGTTAAAATGTCCTCATGGGTCAATGGTTGGGATTTTCATGATGCACAAAAAACTAAGGAGTTGCGATTAACCCATAACTTAATTGCAGATGAGGCAGGTTTCTCAAATTTAATGGCGGTATACGACAACGATCCAATTGCAAAATTCAAGGAAGCGTTTCATAAGGAAGCAAAAAATCAAAGCTACGTTTTTTCAGATGAAGATTCTTTTGACACTGTGGTAAAATCCATGCCATGGGTATATAAAAGAGGAACTCATAAAGGGAAATCACACCTTGAGGTTCTTCTGGAAGATTCTACTGTTAAGACATTATATGAACATATTAAAGATTGGCCATACAGTAAGGTTAAGAAAATTTATCTGGATAAAGATAACTTAATTGATGATAAAGTTGCTATTGATGATGTTACCATTCGTGATTCGAAAAGAGATCGTTTAATGCAACATTTGTTTAAAATTCAAGATCTTATATCTTTATTTGAGAATAAGGAATACAATGAGCTGATTCGTCGAACTTCATTTAGTGTACAATCCATAGCAGACAAAGCTAATTTAAAAAAATGTATGGATGATCTTAAGGCTAAAGCATCTGAAAGTATCGAAGCCGTCATAAGCTATGCAGATTCTTTCAAGTTGTGTATAGCAGATGATAAACTGAAGGATTTTATCAATAATAACGACTATCTATATTGGCGAATAAAAGATATTCCATTCAAAGAGTTCCAAAATCTTTATCTCTATTTAGAAGGCCACACACCTTTTTCAACGCAACACAAAATTAAAGGACTCGAATTTGATAATGTTTTAATTGTTCTACACAATGGTGGATGGAATAATTACAATTTCGAGTATTTATTTGATGATGAAATTGAAGATACATTAAATCCTTCTCAAAAGAAAAGCTATCCCAGAATATTACACAGAACTAAAAAACTGTTCTACGTATGTTGCACCCGTGCGAAAGAGAACCTTATTGTATATTATCCGTCCCCTTCACCTAATGTTCTGGAAGGTGCCATTACTCTTTTTGGAATAGAGAATTGTGTGAATCTTGATACCGATTAAGAACAAATGATAAATGGCCGCTCAACTTAATAATCTAAAACACTGATACTCGGGTAGCCTTTTGGCCTTTCAAGCATCGTTTACAATAGTGGTGGCGCTATATATCACAATTCGAAAAGACATTGAGGTAAATACTGTGTACTGCATAGAACGAGAAGAAGTTGAAAACGAAAAGAGAAGCTATTAAGAAATGGTTATGGGAGCATATGCACGAAAGCATTAATGATACCATTGAAGCGTTGAATGTGAAATTAACAGGACATTACAGATATTATGGGATTTATGTAAACTCTGTCGGTCTGCAAAAGTTCTATAGATATGTCCAAATAGAATTGTGGAAAAGCAAGAAACGTAGAGACCAGACTAATTGGCTGACATGGAATAAATATCTTAAAGATAAATCCGATGGAGTATCCAAAGATATATTTAAATAGTGGTTGTTAGGCGAATAGCGTATACCTTAATAGGGCACGTGCTGTTCTGTGAGGGGCTTTTGAGACTTGAACCTCTCATCGCAAAATTATTTTATGTTGACGAAAGGAGTGAATGTCGAGACAAAGTCTACTCGACGTTATTATGGAAACTATAGATTATATACAAAATAGAATTCATACGAATATTCGTAGGTTTGAAGAACTGAGCAAGAAGTATCATAGATGTCATATAGGATTGCTTGTTTCTTCTTTTAGTTGTTTTACTGGTGTTCTTATCTTGAATGTAATTTATTTGATTGTTCCAGTAATATGGTTAATTTTTTCTGGTTGTGTGTTAGTGTTGGCAGGACTATTTTTATTATTCTTTGATGTATTGAATGATTATTCATCGAAGTCATTTGAGTGTAAGTATAAGGCTAATTTATTGAACTATGAAAAGAACTTATATGAAGCAAAACAGGATGGCTTTAAAGGATTTGCGTTTCGTTGTGAAAGGTTTATGTAATCTCGCACTCTTTGTGTGAATTTGCCAACTCATGGTCATTTATTATATAATATGTAATTGTGAGCTACAAAAGAGTTTATAGGAGATTTTAATATGTCTAAAAAGGATGTAAAACTTTCGCAGAATGTGAAAAAGAAAAAGAAGAAAAATAATCGTCCTATCAGCAAGTTTTTAACTGTATTTATGTTTATTGCGTTGGGTGCATTTATTTTTCAAATGATCCGTTTGGATTTGTTACCTTTTAAATTAATCATACTTATTTCATTGGTGTTTATACTATTAGCTTTAATTCTGACTATTTTAATGAGGTTTAAGGCTAAGAAGTTCTTTAGTCGTTTTCTATTTGGATTGATATCTTTATGTATGTGTATTGGTCTTGCGTATGGTAATTATTTCTTATTTAAAACAAAGGATACGTTTGATGTAGTAACAAGTCTTGCGGATAGTAAGGCAACAACTACTTCGATTGTTGTTAAGAAAGCTTCTTCAATTAAGAACGAGAATAATTTGAAGAAAAAGACAATTGGGACAATGTTGAATGTGGATAAGAAAGCGACTCAGCGTATGTTGGATTCTTTAGATAAGAAGAAGATATCTTATAAGACAAAGGATTATGATTCATTAGATGATTTAATGACGGCTTTCTATGATGATAAAGTAGATGCGATTTGTTTAAATGAGAAGTATCGTGATATTCTTCATGAGAGTGAGGCGTATTTTAGTTTCCAAACGGATTCAAAAACAATTTATCAAAATGTAGAATATACCAAAGTAGATAAAACGGATAACCCTAGTGATTCGGTTAATAATATTACTAAAGATGCGTTTACTATTTTAGTGAGTGGCAATGATTCTTATGGTTCTTTACAAGATAGTAATACGCATAGTGATGCGAATATGTTATTAACTGTGAATCCTAAAACAGGTCGTATTTTAATGACGAGTATTCCTCGAGATTATTATGTAGATTTGGTATGTGATGAAACTGGGGATAATGCTTGTCCTGAAGGTAGTCAAGATAAATTAACGCATTCTGGTTTAATGGGTGTGAAGTGTACGGAAAGAACGATTGAAAAAGCATTGGGTATAAAAATCAATTATAATATTCGTATTAACTTCTCTAGTGTAGTAAACCTAGTGGATGCACTAGATGGAATCGATTTGGATATTCAAAAGGGTGAAGAAGTTGATATTCTTTATGCGAATGGACAGCCTGGTTTAAGTGTTGGTCAACATCATGTGGATGGTGAAACGGCATTAGCCTTTGCACGTGAAAGACATGCCTATTTAGATGGAGATAATCAGCGTGTGCGTAACCAACAAAAAGTATTTAAAGCTATTTTCAAACGTATAGTTTCTCCTAAGATGATCACGAACTATGGTAAGTTTATGGATGCATTGGCTGTAGCTTTTGATACAAACTTATCGAATGATGAAATCAGTGATTTTATCAAGTATGAATTGAATAATATGCCAGATTGGAAATTTGAATCATATTCACTTGTAGGTGATTCAGATTCTAGGTTCTGTTATGCTTCTTCTAGCTATGCTTCAGTTATTATTCAAAATGAAGAAATGAATGATATCGCAAGAAGGAAGATTCAAGCTATCTTGGATGGTAAAAAGGCATCTTCTGTAAAGGATACTTCTGGTTTTTCTCAAAAACCAAGTGAAGATAATTCAGTAGGTAATGCTCAAGAGTTTGCTGAGATGAATAACAATAGTGAAGAAACATATGAAGATTATTATACGTATGAAGAACCTTCTTATGAGGAAAATGATGAATATTACTATCAGCCAGAAGAACCTGCAGAATATGATTATTCTGAGGATTATGCAGGATAGAATGCCACTAGCCATTTCGTAATGAGATGGCTTTTTTACTTTTTATAAGTTTTAAGTTATAATAAAGAAATGTAAAAGAGGTTTTTAACTTATGAATAGTTTATATAAATCAAATATTTATCAAAAATATAGAGGAATCATGATATCACTGATTGATGTTTGTATTGTCATGTTCTCTTATTTAGTGGCATACATGATCCAAAATAATTTCTTTATTAATGAGAAAACAATCGCTCTGACAAAGATGGTGAGTCTTGGATTAATATTCATGTTGCTTCTACACTTTATTGTTTTAAGATTGTTTAAAACACAAATGTCATTATGGACATATACAGGGCCAAATGAAATTATTCGTACATTTCTAAGTTGTTTAGTGTGTTTTCTAATCATGTCTTATTTCGTTATAAAAGTAGACCTATTTAGTATTGAATTAATCGCATTAGCTGAGTTGTTATGCTTTATATTCCTTTTAGGGGCACGAATGCTATATAGAATGGCAAGACGCTATATAGTTGATGTGGATAGAGTGGATAATTGTTTGATTGTGGGTGCTGGTAATGGTGGATATTTATTGATGAATGAAATTTATCATAATATGGCCTATCCATATAATGTGATTGGATTCTTGGATGATTTTAAGAAAAAGGGGACTATGCTAAGTGGTAAACCAGTACTTGGAACAATTTCTGAAGTAGAGCGTATTTGTCAAGAGAACAATGTTCATTGTATCTTTATTACCATTTCTTCTGTAAGTGACGAAAGAAAACAAGAGATCTTAGATTTATGTACATCCACTTCTATTCCAACAAAAATCATGCATATCTTTGTTGGAAATGATGAGAGTAATCATATTTCATTTGAAGATATTGATATTAAGGATTTGTTAAACCGTCCTAGCATTGACTTAAAAGTTGATCAGATTGGTTCTTATCTTACGAATAAAGTGGTTTGTGTTACCGGAGCCGGTGGATCTATTGGTTCTGAATTGTGTCGTCAAATTATTCATTTCAATCCATCCAAATTGATTATGGTGGATATTAATGAAAATGCACTATATATGCTTAAACAAGAATTCTTAGTTATGAAACGAAAGAAACAAATGAATGATTCGATTCAATTAGAATCTTTAATAGTTTCTATTCGTGAAAGAGAAGAAATCTATAAGCTTATGAGAAACTATAAGCCGGATGTAGTATATCATGCAGCAGCACATAAACATGTACCTTTAATGGAAGACCGTCCTACAGAGGCTATTAGAAATAATATCTTTGGAACAAAGAATGTGATTGACGCGTGTTGTGACTGTGGCATATCTCGTTTTATTATGATTTCAACAGACAAAGCGGTAAATCCAACAAATGTAATGGGCGCTACTAAGCGTATGACAGAAATGTATATGCAATCAAGAAATACTAAGGGTGGTATTCATATGGCAGCTGTACGCTTTGGTAATGTATTAGGATCCAATGGTTCTGTTATTCCAATCTTTAAAGAACAAATTAAAAATGGCGGTCCAGTCACTGTAACACATAAAGATATTAAACGTTACTTTATGACCATCCCAGAAGCAGCCCAATTAGTACTACAAGCAGGCTTCTATGCCAACGAAAGAGAAATCTTTGTGTTAGACATGGGAAAACCAGTAAGAATCTGGGATTTAGCTGACAAAATGATTCGTTTGGCAGGACTCGTACCAGGAAGAGATATTGAAATTCAAGAAATTGGATTGCGTCCTGGAGAAAAGATGTTTGAAGAATTAGCTCTAGAAATGGAAGAATGCCATAAGACAGACAACAATCTAATCTTTGTACACGAAAAGATGGACATCGATTCAAAAGAAGTAGATTCTAAATTAAATAAGCTAAAAGAATTAATGGACCAAACAGACGACAAACTTCAAATCAAAGAAGTATTAATGGACATGATCAAAGAATAGAGATTCAAGCTGGGGTAATCCCAGCTTGTTTTAAATTATCTTGCTATATAATTTGGATATGACAGATAAATAGTGAGTGCATAGCGCACCAACAGTGTATCTGTAACGGTTAACCGGTGTAAGTGTCATCTGTAGTAAGTATTCCATGGTGGCTCTTAGGGCTAGACAGAATGACTCTGAGTATGCGGAATACTCACTCACTATATCGACTGAATTATTTTTTTAACGTAGTGGGTGTATTTTTAATATGTAATATTTAGCAAACTTTACAACAACAAAAGACTAAATATAATTAGAGCTATGTCACGAGTATGAATTAAGTAAGAATTATGGTAAAATTTCATTGATACAATTGAATGAGAAAAGGAGGCGGAGTAGATGGAAACTAATAAAATGAGTAACTTAAATAGAATATTTACTAGAAATATGCTTCGCCATTTCATGGATGGAAAAACGGATAATGTATATGCTACGGTTGTTAAACGTTATATCTGTAATCCCAATCAAAAGAAGAATAGGCAGTTAATAAGTGAAATATATTGTGAATTGAAGAATAATTATAGAAATGAGTATTTTTATAAGAATACTTTGCTAAACAAGTTGCTTTTAGGTGTGCACAGTATTAATACGACAACTGCGTTAACAGAAGTTCCTATAGCAAAATCAAAGGCGGATTTTGTATTAATAAATGGTAAAGCAGTTGTATATGAGATAAAAACAGAACTTGATAATTTAGAAAGATTAAGCTCTCAGATAGATGATTATTACAAGGCATTTGATCATGTGGCTGTAGTTACATTTGAAAAAAATTTACTGCAGTTACAAAAGGTTTTAGATAGTATAGATAAACCTGTTGGCATTTATGTTCTAAGAAAAAATGGAAAATTAGGCATGATTCAGAAACCTCAAAGATATATTGAGGATTTAAATAAAGAAATTATTTTCAAATTATTAAGAAAAAATGAATATGAAAATATTATTGCTCATTGTTATGGTTACTTGCCAGAAGTTTCACAATTTAAATATTATACGGCTTGTAAACAGTTGTTTTTAGAGATTCCATTAGAAGAATCATACTTATATGTTTTAAAAAATTTAAAAAAGAGAATGCAACTAGAAAAACAGGAGTTTGTTAAGGTTCCTTATGAATTAAAGTTTTTAGCTTATTTTATGGAATTGAAATATGATGATTATCAAAAACTCGAAACTTTTTTAGAACAGCAATATGGAGGTATGTAGATATGTATTTTCCTTATTTAAGAGGACGACAATTTGAATTGATTGCATTACGAGATTTGGTGGATAAAGGTGTGTTGAGTGATAAAATCATACCTATTATTGAGCCAGTAAAATTATCTTCTACACTTATTAAAACAATAGAATCTTATGGAAAAAAAGGTAAACAACTTGGTATTATTGTTAATCCTAAAGTTGGTGGGTTTAAAATTGATATAGAAGAAGAAAAAAATCTAAAGTTAAAGAATAGTTTGTTGACTAGTTTAAAAGAAAATGATTATATTCTGTATATGATTTTGCTTAGTGCCAACTTAAATCCAGATGAGTTTATAAAAAAACATAAAGATAACATGGGTACAATTTGTGATAATAAAGATGCAATACCAGTGTATGAAGCAAATTTTGCTAAAATGAAAGTTAAATATAATCTAATTCCTGATGAAAGTGGTTTTAGAAGGAAAATAAGAAATAATAGAGTTTTATTAGCAGATAAATTCAATAAACAAGAAAGAAATAATGATTATATCGAAATAGATGATGAACCATTTTCAGAAGATCATTTGTATTATGCAGATGATGGATATGTAGGTTTTTCTGACTATACTGTAGTAGGGAAAG
>ENA-ORVB01001971-ORVB01001971.1-human-gut-metagenome-genome-assembly--contig:-NODE-1971-length-12363-cov-3.01779_pt1 | contig 12363 bp, 9 predicted proteins | sample MGYA00242090_ERZ509231 | MGnify/ENA primary metagenome ERZ509231 (study PRJEB26280, sample SAMEA2338798) | human gut metagenome | biome: human gut; feature: human-associated habitat; material: faeces...
CAGCCATTACGATCCGATGATGCTGCAGAGTATCCGCCTGGCACTCGTCATGCAGCTGGCAGACTGCATCAGCGCGGGGATCGGGCTTGTCGAAAATTTTTGCCTGGATGCTGCCTCCGTTTGACAAATTTTGCATGCAATCGGCGTTATGATAGGCGGAAAGAAATTCATCATACTCCTGAAATTACGGAAAATCATGTTACTGTATTTGAGCAGGTATTTTCAGCACTGAAAATGCTGCACGGTGCAGCAATCAAATCATGGAAGCAAGTACAGACCCGGTTTCAGGAGAATCTATCATAGCGGGGTGAACATATGGGAGAATATTCTGGTTCCCGCGCAGAACTGCCGAAAAATATCCGGCAGATCGGCGAGCGGGATGAGGTGGTTCGGTTGTATGTGGAAGATTATGTAAACACGTATTTGAAACAGGTATATCCATCCGGCGGACCGGGACTCCGGGTCGGGCTGCTGCTCGGAAATTCGGATCCACAGCAGGAGGTTCCGTGCCTCTTTGTGGACGGGGCGCTGGAGATGGAGGAGGTTGTGCCGTCCGGGGAGAAGATTGTCTTTTCGGAGGCGGCATGGAAAAAGGCATACCAGCGGATGGAGGAGACATTTCCAAAAAAGACCGTGCAGGGGTGGTTTATCTGCGGCGCGCCGGGGTGTATGTTAAGTCCCCTGACCTACTGGCGGCTGCACAAGCAGTATTTCGGTGGGAAAAACCAGCTCATGTACATAAACAGCGGTGTGGACGGTGAGGCGGCATACTATGTGATGTCGGAGGACGGGTTTTACCGTTTGAAAGGATATCATATATATTACGAGAAAAACCAGATGATGCAGGACTATATGATTCTGCGGAAGGACGCCCGCCGGGTGGAGACAGGCACCGGCGATCGGGTGATCCGCGATTTCCGTAACCGGATGGAAGAACGGCAGCAGGAGGCAGCGTCGCGTTACGGGACGATCCGGGCGCTGGGGACGCTGTGCGGCGTGCTTTCGGTCGCGGTGCTTGCCGGCGGCGTGGTGCTTTTCGGCAATTACCAGAAAATGCGCGAGATGGAGAGTGTGCTGGTATCCGTCCTCCCGGATGGTGTGCGGGGCACTGCGGACGGGAAAGAGGCGGTCACGGTGGAACAGCTCCGCGGCAGTGTGACGCCGCTTGAGAGCGGCGAGGCCGGCGCGGATGTGGATGCAGACGGAACAACAGCGGAAAACGGAGGACAGGCGCATAAATGGACACTTGAGAGCGCGGCGGATGGAGATACAGAGGGCACTGCCATAGCAGGCAGACAGAATGGACAGGCTTCCGGTGGGCAGAGCGAAGAGAACGGAAAAGTGGCGGAGACGAAAGCCCCGTTTGCCGGAGCCGGAGGCACAGCGCGACCTGCCGAATCCGGGCGGCAATTCGACGGCGGGACAGGACTATCCGGTCACAAACTTGAAGCCCGGCGGCACGTACACGGTCGGGGACGGGGAGACGCTCTATGGGATCTGTTTTAAGCTTTATGGCAATATCCGTCATCTGGACGATATCCTTGCGGTCAACCATCTGACCGATGAAAACCGCATTATCGCAGGGCAGACACTGGTGCTGCCGGATGTGTCCGGAGAATAGCAAAAAGATAATGCCAAACCATCTAAAATAGTGTATAATCAAGATGGCAGTCCAGCTACAGGAGATAAAAAAATGAGTGAGATGAACCCGATTGAACGGGAACAGAAGAAAAAGCAGCTGAGAGGGCGTGTGATCGACACCGCCACGCAGGACATGTTTCCCCGCCGGGGCATAAGCCACGGAGAAAATGAGGAAGAGGTGGCGGAGAAAGCCGAGCGCCATTCCAGACGGAAACGTCTCCGCAGGGTGCTGACGGCGGTGTTAATCGCGGCGCTTTTGGCGGCTGGTTTTATGTATTATAAAGATAACCATGCCTACACGGACTATACGGTGGCGTGGGAAAAAGAGATTGCGGCGAGTGAGAGCAGCACGACGGAATTTGTCCCGTTTGGGGAAAATGTACTGAAATACACGAAGGACGGAGCTTCCTATCTGGACAAGACCGGCAAGGCGGTCTGGTCGATGAGTTATGAGCTGAAATCACCGATCTGCTATGTCAACGGCGATTATGCCGTGATCGGGGACCAGCAGGGCAATGATATTTATATTGTGGATAAGACCGGAAGCCAGGGACAGGCGACGACGCTTCTGCCGATCCTGCGCGTCAGCGTATCGGCATACGGCATCGTGGCGGCGCTGGTGGAGGACAGCAATGCTTCGTATGTGACCTTTTTCAAGAAAGACGGCAGCGAGCTTGACTGGGCGATCAAGACGGTTATGTCGGGAAATGGTTACCTGATGGACGTTTCCTTATCGCCGGATGGTACGCAGGTCATGCTTTCCGACTTGTATCTGCAGGACGGGGCACTCAAAAACCGGATTGTATTTTACAATTTCTCCGAATATGGAAAGAATTATCCAGACCGTCTGGTCGGAGGTTTTGATGAGCTGGGAGACAGCATCTGTCCGCGCGTCCGGTTTCTCGACGAGGATCACGCGTGTGCATTTGCGGATGATCAGGTGGCATTTTTCTCTTTGGAAAATGTAACAAGCCCGGCGCTGGTGCGCCAGGCGGAGATCGACGGGGAAGTCCGCGGCGTGGCATGGTCGAAGGACTATGTGGCGGTCATCTCGGACAACACCGAGGGCGGAAGTGAGAGCCGTTTGAGCATGTTTAAATCCGATGGAACCGCTATGGGTACGGCAGAGTTCTCGTATTCGTGGCGTAACATAAATATACAGGGCGATTTCGTCATCCTAAATAACGAAAATTCCTGCCGGGTCTACAGTCTGTCCGGCAAGGAGCGGTTTGCCGGGGAGTTTGATTTCTCTGTGGCGCAGGTAACACGCGGCCGCGCGTTCAATTCACTGATTATCAGCGGCGGCGACCGGATGCGCGAGATCCGCCTCAAATAACACACGTTTAGTTTTTAAAATTAAGATACATAGCAGGAGGTTACTTATGAATCAGATTGACACATTATCCGTAAACGCGATCCGGATTTTATCCGCAGACGCAATCCAGAAGGCAAATTCCGGTCATCCGGGACTTCCGCTGGGATGTGCAGCAGCGGCTTATGAACTGTGGGCACATCATATGAACCATAACCCAGCTAACCCGAAGTGGGAGAACAGAGACCGTTTCATCTTATCCGGCGGTCATGGTTCCATGCTGCTGTACTCTCTGCTGCACCTGTTTGGCTACGGAAATCTTTCCAAAGAAGATCTGATGAACTTCCGCCAGTTAGATTCCAAGACTCCGGGACATCCGGAATATGGTCATACCGTTGGCGTTGAGGCGACGACCGGTCCGCTGGGCGCAGGTATGGGTATGGCAGTCGGCATGGCGATGGCTGAGGCACATCTGGAAAGCGTATTCAACAAAGAAAACTATCCGGTAGTTGACCATTACACCTATGTATTGGGCGGCGACGGATGTATGATGGAAGGCATTTCCTCTGAGGCATTCTCTCTGGCAGGTACCCTGGGACTTTCCAAGCTGATTGTTCTCTATGATTCCAACCGCATCTCCATCGAGGGAAGCACCGACATCGCATTCCGTGAGAATGTACAGGAGCGTATGCAGGCATTTGGTTTCCAGACGATCACTGTAGAAGATGGCAATGATATCGACGCGATCGGCAAGGCGATCGAGGCTGCAAAGGCAGATACCGAGCATCCGTCCTTTATCACCATCAAGACGCAGATCGGCTTCGGCTGCCCGGCAAAACAGGGCAAGGCGAGCGCACACGGCGAGCCGCTGGGCGTGGAGAATGTGGAAGCACTCAGAAAGAACTTAAATTGGCCGAGCGAAGAGCCGTTCTTCGTACCGGAAGAGGTATACAAAAACTACTCCGAGATCGCAGAGCAGAAGGCAGAGGTAGAAGCTGCATGGAACGTGATGTTTGCCGCTTACTGCGAGGAATATCCGGAGATGGAAGCGCTCTGGAACCAGTATCACAATGCAAAGGCGGGCGAGGCGCTGAAAGATGACGCCGGATTCTGGGCAAAACAGGAGAAACCGGAAGCAAGCCGTGCGATCTCCGGACGCCTGATCAACTACATCAAGGATGTTCTGCCGAACCTGTTTGGCGGTTCTGCTGACCTGGCACCGTCCAACAAGACCAACATGAAGGATGCGGGCGACTTCTCCAAGGAGGACAGAGCTGGACGTAACCTGCACTTCGGTGTCCGCGAACTTGCGATGGCAGCGATCGGAAATGGCATCATGCTGCACGGCGGTCTGCGTGCGTATGTATCGACCTTCTTTGTATTCAGTGATTACTGCAAACCGATGGCAAGACTGTCTGCACTGATGGGCGTGCCGCTGACCTATGTATTTACGCATGACAGCATCGGCGTTGGCGAGGATGGACCGACCCATGAGCCGATCGAGCAGATGGCAGCGCTGCGTGCGATGCCGAACTTCCATGTATTCCGCCCGTGCGATGCGACCGAGACAGAGGCAGCTTGGTACAGTGCTGTTACTTCCGAGCACACACCGACCGCACTGGTGCTGACCAGACAGAATCTGGAGCCGATGGCAGGCAGCAGCCGTGAGGCATTAAAGGGCGGCTACATCATCGACGACTGCGAGGGCACACCGGAGTTAATTCTGATTGCCAGCGGTTCCGAGGTAGCTCTGGCGGTTCATGCAAAAGAGACTCTGGCAGCAGAAGGTCAGAAAGTCCGCGTAGTCTCCATGCCGTGTATGGATCTGTTCGAGGAGCAGAGCGAGGAGTACAAGGAGTCCGTACTTCCGAGAGAAGTACGCCGCCGTGTAGCAGTAGAGGCGCTTGGAAGCTTCGGCTGGGACAAGTACACCGGCTTAGACGGCAAGATCATCGCGATGGAAAGTTTCGGCGCCAGCGCACCGGCAGGGCTTCTGTTCAAGAAGTTCGGCTTTACCGTTGAGCATGTGGTAGAGGTGGCTAAGAGCCTGAAATAATGCTGATTTTGGTAAAAAAATAAGATAAAAGACAGGCACCTGTCTGTCGGCAGAAAAGAATGCGGTACCGCTTAAGCAGAAATGCGCCTTTCTCCGGCAGGCAGGTGTATTTTGCTTTCCAAACCTTGCAAAACGGGGATGCATTGCGTATAATAAGAGCCAGCGCAGAAAAAAGATGAGGGCATAGAAGAAAGGCTGTCAGTGCAGCCGTAAGGGAAGGGATCCAGACATGGAAAAAAAATGTATTGGGATAGACGTCGGCGGAACGACGGTTAAGATTGGTATTTTTGAGACGGACGGAACGCTTGTTTATAAGTGGGAGGTTCCGAGCCGCAAGGAAGAGAATGGGGCGTACATTCTTCCGGATGTAGCCGCTTCGATCAGGAAGAAATTGAACGAGCGGGGAATTCCGATGGATGCCGTGATCGGCGCAGGCATGGGATTTCCGGGACCGGTGCAGCCGGACGGCTATGTGGAGGTCTGCGTCAACTTAGGATGGCGCGATCTGAACCCGCAGAAGATTTTGAGTGAGTTATTAGATGGAATGCCGGTCCGCTCCGGTAATGATGCTAATGTGGCGGCGCTCGGCGAGATGTGGCAGGGCGGCGGCAAGGGCTGCCATGATATCGTGATGGTGACGCTGGGAACCGGTGTCGGCGGCGGCGTGGTACACGATCAGAAGATCGTTGCAGGACGCCACGGACTGGGCGGCGAGATCGGTCATATCCATATCCGCGAGGGCGAGAAAGAAACCTGCAACTGCGGCGGACACGGCTGTCTGGAACAGGTAGCGTCCGCGACCGGTATCGCCAGGGAGGCGAGACGGAAGATGGCGGCAAAGCCGGATGCATCGCTGATGCGTGCCTACGGTGATGCGATCACCGCAAAAAATGTGCTGGATGCGGCAAAAGCCGGGGATGCACTGGCGTTGGAGGTTATGGACACCGTGTGCTATTATCTCGGATGGGCGCTGGCGACCATTTCGATGACCGTGGATCCGGAGATTTTCGTCATCGGAGGCGGCGTATCCAAGGCGGGGACTTTTTTAACAGATTGGATTGACCGCTATTACCGCGAATTGACCCCGATCTCTGAGAATAAGGGCGAGGTCCGCCTGGCAACATTGGGAAATGATGCAGGTATCTATGGGGCGGCAAGACTGATCTTAGATTAGGCGCCTTGTTTTGAGTGACAGAGTGCAGGGTAAATGGTCTGGACGTTTGAAGGAAATAGGGATAGAAAAACGTTCAGATATGCCGAAAAATGCTGTAGACAAGAGGAGACCCCGGAGCGGTCAAGCATCCGGGGCAATTATGAAAAATCTATGTGCAAAATCACTATAAAACAAATTTGAAAAGTGAAATCTTTTATGCTTTTAGTATAAAAATAAGATATGAATAAAATATGAACACCGTGTAAACAGATTATGAAAATTGGCGATTTTGTACAAAAAAGTTTCATGAATCAGAGGTTTCTCTATCAAAACAGAGGATAGAAAGAAAAATGGCAGAATTTGCAGCGCACGGTGCGAATCAGGAGGAAAAAATGGCAGCAGAAAAAGCAAAGAAAACGATTGTAATTGGACATAAAAACCCGGATACGGATTCGATTTGTTCTGCAATCGGCTATGCGAATTTCAAAACACTTCAGACGGGCGGCGAATATGTACCGTGCCGTGCCGGAGAACTGAACCCGGAGACAACCTTCGTACTGGATTACTTTAAGGTAGATGTGCCGAAACTGATTAAATCCGTCAAAACGCAGGTCAAGGATATTGAGATCCGCGAGACGCCAGGTGTTTCCAAGAATATTTCCCTGAGAAAAGCATGGAACCTGATGCAGGAGGACGGTCTGGTAACACTTCCGGCTGTTACCGATAAGAATATACTGGAAGGTCTGATCACAGTCGGCGATATCACCCGTTCTTATATGAATGTATACGACAGCAGCATTCTTTCCAAGGCATGCACCCAGTATGCAAATATCATCGAGACCCTGGAGGGCGCGATTTTTGTTGGCGATGAGAAAGAGTACTTTGATAAAGGAAAAGTCCTGATTGCGGCAGCTAATCCGGATATGATGGAATATTATATTGAAGAGAACGACCTGGTTATCCTCGGCAACCGCTATGAGTCGCAGCTGTGCGCGATCGAGATGGGTGCAAGCTGTATCATCGTGTGTGAGGGCGCTGGCGTTTCCATGACGATCAAAAAACTGGCACAGGAGCGCGGCTGTACCGTCATCACAACTCCGTATGATACCTACACGGCAGCCCGTCTCATTAACCAGAGTATGCCGATCAGCTATTTCATGAAGACTGAGAAGCTGATCACCTTCGATACAGATGATTTCATCGATGATATTAAGGATGTGATGGCAAGCAAGCGTTTCCGTCATTTCCCGGTACTCGATAAAGAAGGCAAATACAAAGGCCTGATTTCCCGCCGTAACTTACTGGGTGCGCGCGGCAAGAACGTGATTCTGGTCGATCACAATGAGCGCGGTCAGGCGGTAGACGGCATCGAGAATGCCAATATCCTGGAGCTGATTGACCACCATCGTCTGGGTACTGTGGAGACGGTCGGACCGGTCTTCTTCCGTAACCAGCCGCTCGGCTGTACGGCAACGATCATCTTCCAGATGTACCGCGAACAGGGGCTGGAGATCGACAAGACCATCGCAGGTCTGCTCTGCAGTGCGATCATCTCCGATACGCTTCTGTTCCGTTCTCCGACCTGCACACCGATGGATCGGGCGGCAGCGGTTTCTCTGGCTGAGATGGCAGGCATCAAGCTGGATGAGTTCGCAAACCAGATGTTTGAGGCAGGCAGCGAGTTAAAGGGCAAGAGCGATGCAGAGATTCTGTATCTGGATTTCAAGAAATTCTCAGCTGGAAAGACAAACTTCGGCGTCGGTCAGATCAACTCCCTGAATGCAGAGGAACTTGGAAAGCTGAAGAACCGTATGCTGCCGTTTATGGAGAAGGCGCGTGAGGACGAAGGTCTGGATATGATCTTCTTTATGCTGACGAATATCCTGACGGAGACGACCGAACTTCTCTGTGTTGGACAGGGGGCGGCACAGGTTGTGGCAGATGCGTTCCACGTAGGTGATGCAAATGAAGAACTGAAGCAGACGGCAACACTGCCGGGCGTTGTTTCCAGAAAGAAACAGCTGATTCCGGCACTGACAGTGACACTGGAGCAGTAAATCAGGTGACAGTGCGCGGACGGGATTGTTTCATACGGAAAATCCAGTGATAGTTCGTGCAGGGCAGGAAGGTCGGACGGAAAGGAAGGATACCATGACATTTGTATATCCGGCGGTTTTTACGCCTAAGAAAGATGGAAAAGGGTATGATGCATATTTCCCGGATTTGGAGTGCTGCGAGGCGGAAGGTCCGGATCTGGAAGATGCGGTGGAAAATGCGCGGGAGGCAGCGTACAACTGGATCAGCCTGGAGCTGGAGGAAGAGGGCGATCTGCCGGCACAGACGCATATCGATGATATGAGCCTGCCGGAAGGAAGCATGGTGAAACAGATCATGGTCCGGATCAAACTTCTCCCGGACAACGATTAAGAGGATATAGGGATGGCACAGAAGAGAGCGGCTGGAAAGCCAGAAGAGCGTCGCCGGGGAGGAGCAAGGCAGAACCCGGAAGGACAGTTGAAAAAACGGGTGGAGACCCGGAACACTCCGGGACCGCGCGCCCAGTGGAAGCCGGGCAATATGATTTATCCGGTTCCGGCGGTGCTGGTCACAGTGGCGGACGGCGAAGGAAACAGCAACATCATCACGATTGCCTGGACGGGCACGATCTGTACGAACCCGCCGATGGCGTACATTTCGGTGCGCCCGGAGCGCTATTCTTACCATATGCTGCGGGAGAGCGGTGAGTTTGTCATCAACCTGGCGACGGAGTCGATGGCGTATGCGACCGATTACTGCGGCGTCCGCTCCGGCAGGAATGTGGATAAATGGAAGGAGACAGGGCTCACACCGGTTCCGGCGCAGACGGTGAAAGCGCCGGCGATCGCCGAAAGCCCGGTCGCGATCGAGTGCCGGGTGACCGAAGTCAAGGAACTGGGGTCACATCATATGTTTCTGGCAGAGGTAACGGGTGTCAGCGTGGACGAGCAGTGGCTCAACGAGCGCGGCAGCCTGGAGCTTGCAAAGGCGGAACCGATTGTGTATTCGCATGGCGGCTATTATGGGCTTTCAGAGCTTCTTGGAACATTTGGATGGAGTGTAAAGAAAAAGAAGAGGTGCCAAAGATGAAAAATAATGTAACCCTGATTGGTATGCCGTCCGCAGGAAAGAGCACGGTCGGAGTGCTTTTAGCAAAGAGACTGGGCTATTCCTTTATAGATGTGGATTTGCTGATTCAGGAACAGGAAGGTAAGCGTCTGCGCGAGATCATCGAAGAACAGGGACTGGACGGATTTCTCGATGTGGAGAATCGCGTCAACGCGGGGGTGGAAGCCGAGCAGGCGGTCATCGCACCGGGTGGCAGCGTGATCTACGGAAAGGAAGCGATGGAACATTTAAAATCCATCGGACTGGTTGTCTATCTGAAAATTACTTATGACGAGCTGGTAAAACGCGTCGGCGATGTCAAGGACCGCGGCGTGGCGCTGAAAGACGGCATGACACTTCTGGATCTCTACCATGAGAGGATCTCGTATTTTGAGAAATACGCGGACATCACGATCGACGAGGAAGGTAAAGAGCTGGGGGCGGTGGTTGATGAGCTGCGCGAAATATTGGAAGAGCGCGGTTATGTGCTGGGAAGTGCGCCGGAGGAAGAGTAACAATTTCACATGAGAATGGGGGCAGCCGGTTCTGCCGGACGGGTTTCATAACGGGTTACAGTGAGAAAAAATCAGTTGCAAAACAGTTGAAAATCCAATACAATAGAATAGTAACCATTTTTATAGAATGTTAACAGTCGGGGTGCAAAGATGCGGAATCTTTTTTGCATCCCTTTTTTGAAAGGTGTGCGTATATGACTACAGTGAAATCTTTGTCCAGAGAGATGAAATTCTTTCTTCTGGCACTGATTCCGATCTATTTCATTTCAGTGGGGCTGATTATACAGCCGTTTGATTCCATTGTGACTGGTATCTATGAGATCATATGGGAGCCGGATTTCCTGATCACCGATTATATTGCGGTCGGCGGCATGGGAGCCGCGTTTGTCAATGCCGGGATGATGGCGCTTATCAGCATCTACTTTGTCTATAGTCTTGGGATGGAGATGGACGGGCATACGATCACGTCCTGCTGTCTGATGTTTGGATTCTCTTTGTTCGGAAAAAATCTGATGAATATCTGGGCGATTTTTCTGGGTGTATTTCTCTATGCCAAATATCATAAAATGCACTTATCCAACTATATTTATGTCGGCATCTACGGAACGAGCCTGTCTCCGATCATCACACAGCTGATGCACGTGGTGGAGCTGCCGATCTGGCAGCGCTTCTGTGTGACGATTCTGGTGGGAATCTGTATCGGATTCGTGCTTCCACCGCTCGCGACGCATTCTCACTATGCCCATAAGGGATATTCCCTTTATAATGTGGGATTTGCCTCTGGCATCATTGCGACGGTCCTGGTCTCCACGTTTAAGTCCTTTGGAATTGAGACGGAGGCGCGTCTTATCTGGTCCTCCGGCAATGATGCGATGCTTTTAGGGCTGCTATTTGTCCTGTTTGCAGGCATGTCGGTGGTGGCAGTGCTGTGGCGCGGAAAAGATACACTTTTAGGGTATGAAAAACTCCTTGGGACAACGGGAATCGGCGGTACCGATTACCTGCTGGAATTGGGCGGTGCGGTGACGCTTCTCAACATGGGACTCAATGGTCTGTTTGCGACCTTCTTTGTGCTGGCAGTCGGCGGAAACCTAAATGGACCGACGATCGGCGGAATCTTTACCATCGTTGGATTCAGTGCGACTGGAAAACATTTGCGGAATATTTTCCCGATCATGGCGGGCGTCTGCATTGCGAGTACCGTCCGGGCGTGGGATATCACGAATCCGTCGGCACTTCTGGCGCTGCTCTTTTCCACGACGCTGGCGCCGATCGCCGGAGAGTTTGGAATTTTATGCGGCGTGTTAGCCGGTTTTCTGCACGCGTCGGTGGCGCTCAATGTCGGGATCGTGTATGGGGGCATGAACCTCTATAACAATGGATTTGCGGGCGGTATCGTCGCAATGTTCCTGGTGCCGGTGATCCAGTCGATCCGCGACCGGAGGGCGCGGGCGAAGGGAGATCTGTCGCTGTAAGATTTCCTCTTTTTAATGGAATCTTAACACGAAAGAGGCATAGAGATATTGTATCATTATAAAAACACCACATTTATGATACCTACTAAACATAGAAAGGAATGATACATATTTCAACTTCATTTGCGCTTCTGGTCGTAGCGATTATTATCCTTGTCTGCATCGCGGGAAGCCGTCTTTCGGGGCGGCTGGGGGTGCCGACGTTGTTTATTTTTATTATGCTGGGAATGCTGTTTGGATCGGACGGTATTTTTAAGATTCCATTCGGCAATTTTGCACTGGCGGAACAGGTCTGCTCGGTGGCACTGATTTTTATTATGTTTTACGGCGGGTTCGGCACGCGCTGGAGTGAGGCGAAGCCGGTCGCGGGGCGGTCGATTTTGTTATCCTCGGTGGGTGTAGTGCTGACGGCGCTTTTGACCGGGCTGTTCTGTCATCTGGTGCTTAATATGGCACTGATGGAAGGAATGCTTCTCGGCGCAGTTCTTGGATCGACCGATGCGGCATCCGTGTTCTCGATCCTGCGTTCGCGCAAGCTGAACCTCAAATACGGCACGGCATCCATGCTGGAGTTAGAGAGCGGAAGCAACGACCCGTTTGCGTACATGATGACGGTGATTCTGCTGTCTGCGATGACGGGGAGTGTGAGCGGCGGTTCGGCGGTTCTGCTTTTGATCCGCCAGCTCGCATTTGGGCTTTTGACCGGCGCGACGGTCGCGTGGTTGGTGACATGGCTTTTAAAGCGGTATGCCTTTTATGGCGAGGGATTTGACACGATCTTTGTCTTTGCGGCGGCAATCATTTCTTACGCGCTTGCATCCCAGATTGGTGGAAATGGCTACTTAAGCGTGTATTTGACCGGTATTATCCTCGGAAATCAGGAGCTGAAGAACCAGAAAGCGCTGGTTGGCTTCTTTGATGCATTTACCGGCATGATGCAGATGCTTCTGTTTTTCCTACTGGGACTTCTGGCATTTCCCTCGCAGATGCCGTCGATCGTGCTTCCGGCGATCGCAATCGCATTGTTTTTAACATTTGTGGCTCGTCCGGCGGCGGTTGGCTTGCTG
>ENA-ORVB01001982-ORVB01001982.1-human-gut-metagenome-genome-assembly--contig:-NODE-1982-length-12279-cov-27.5613_pt1 | contig 12279 bp, 11 predicted proteins | sample MGYA00242090_ERZ509231 | MGnify/ENA primary metagenome ERZ509231 (study PRJEB26280, sample SAMEA2338798) | human gut metagenome | biome: human gut; feature: human-associated habitat; material: faeces...
TATTGATTAATCTTATATCAGTTTTTTGTGTTTACACAAAACTTGAAACAGTCTCGTTGTATAAAGGACTTCCTTCTCCATATTTCATACATAATGAGTTATTTAATATTCTCAAGATACTTCTGAACCATTTCATCCTCGCCCAAATCTATATGCTTCAATACAAAATCATACAAAGGCTGCACAACATCTGAATCTTCTTCCAATTCATCTACAATTTGGTCAAAAGATTTATTTTTATGGATTTTTTAATGATTAGTTTGAGTTTGGTTTTTAACGCACCTTCCTGGCGGCCTTTTTCCTCTAGTTTCTCGAGAGCTTTACACATATTAACATTCCCTCCTTCTTGTTGAGCGTTTACAGCAGCGTTGATCAATTTTTGTGATTCTGTGATACAGCCAATAACCATAGCTAATTCTGAAGATATATTTTCATCTTTAAATATATCAGTGATTTTATCATATTTTTCGTCAAAAATAAACCTACGGATATTGAATATTTTATCAACATCATCATTGTCAACTACCCACCACCTAAAGGTGGGGGCTTGTAACTGCCCAGTCGTACTAACGACTTACGTCTCCGACCTTTCACACCAATAGATATTGCTATCTAAAGTGGCGTTACATCATAGGGTGGTTGACAACACCCTTTGTAGCAAAGTCTACTCTGTTACAACTGTATTAGGTACTTGGCTATCAACAAGATAGTTTATTCCCATACGATACAGATTCATAGCTCCTATACGGTCATCATTGGACTTATAGCCACAGTTTTTACAAGTAAACAAATGTATCTTCTTGTTACGGTTGGACTTTTCAGTATGTCCACAAATAGGACAACACTGACTTGTATAACGGGGGTCAACTTTTATTACAGAAGACTGATTCTGCTTAGCCTTGTAAATTAGTTTCTGTTCTAAATCATAAAACGACCACGATACAGAAACATAACGGTCTTTAATTCTGACACGCTCTGTAACATTACGAATACCCGACAAATCTTCTAATACAAAGAGTGTATGCTTTGGGTTGTTCTCAACGAGTGCCTTTGATACACAATGGTTAACATCTTGCATCCAACGGTTTTCTCGCTGACCAATCGCTTTTAATCTTCGCCTTGAAGATGGAGTTTGCCGCATTTGGAGTTTTTTACGGAGTTTGGAATAGTTAGCACGTTTTTGTTTAATAGTCTTGCCGCTGACAAAACCTGACTTGTGCTTACTGTCATAAGTGGCAACGACAAAGTTAATACCTCTGTCAATACCTACGACATTACAAATGTCAGAAATATTACTTTCTTCGACATCATAAGTTGCTGGTATGTGAAGATAATATTTACCATGTTTGTTTGTGAGCTTGGCTGTACCAAACTTGTAGATTGTGTGGTCAAAATATTTAGACATACCTTCAGCGAAATATGGCAGTTTAACACGACCATTCAGTGTATTCACAGAAAAACAGTTTTGCGTTAAAGAATAATCTCTGTTCCAAACTAAATCATACTGAGGTTTCTTGAAGGTTGGTTGTATCCACTCATTTTGATTTTCGAGAATAGTTCTATATCTTGCAATGACCGTTTTCAAAACGGACTGAGCCATTTGCGATTTAAGACCAAATTTTTCTCTTAGAGTAGAATACAAAACCTTATTAAGTGAAAACTGCTTTAAATCATGAGTTTGGAATACATAGTCTGAAACATAATTACAGGCATCACGATAAACAGACATAGTTTCATCAAGCAAAACTTTATCTGTATCAGTGGCGACTATTTGAACTTTTACAGTTATAGTCATCTGTTGCATAGATGTACTCCTTTCATTGAATTTCACTAAAAATATCATATAATATTAATTAGTGAAAGTCAATCATTATCAGAGGTAAATTATGGACAATAGATATAATCGTCATAACAGACGAAAATACAGCCTAAAAGTACATATAGTTCTTGTAACTAAATATCGTAAGCAACTACTAAAAGGTTCTATTGCTGACGATGTTAAGCAAAAGATTTTTGATATAGCCAATACTCATGGCTACGAAATAATTGCTATGGCAAACGAAAGGATTTAATTTCGACTTGCCTTCAAAGAAACATGCATTGATCTGATCATGCACAAATAAAAACTTTCTTTTTCCGCCATCTCATCATATAATAAAACAGAATGTACAAGAAAGAAGGGGAGCCATATGAAAGACCTAGATGCAATGGATTCCATGGAAAAGATGCTGGTCCAGAAAGCATATCAAAGACAAGCTCCAGTAAATGGCAGTCTGGAATTATTACCACTTTGTAATATGAACTGCGATATGTGTTATGTTCGTTTATCCAAGGCAGAGATGGAACAAAAAGGCCGTTTAAGAACCAAAGAAGAATGGATCAGACTGGCTCATCAGATGAAGGATGCAGGAACGTTATTTCTGTTACTGACAGGAGGAGAGCCGTTATTATTTCCGGGATTTAAGGAATTATATATCGAACTGCAGAATATGGGAATGATTCTTACGATCAATACAAATGGAACGCTGATCAATGAAGAATGGGCAGATTTCTTTCAGAAATACAAGCCAAGAAGAATGAATATTACTTTATATGGAGCAGATGACCAGGCCTATGAGCAGTTATGTCATTATCCAGGTGGATTTCAGAAGACGGTCAATGCAGTCAGGCTGCTAAGGGACAGGGAGATTGATGTAAAGATTAATGGAAGCATCACTTCAAAGAATGAAGAGGATATCAGGAAGATTTTAGATATTGCAGATGATCTGGATGCAGCCGCGAACCTTGATACCTATATGTATCCGGCAAGCAGAGAAAGAAATAAACCATTTGATGAACAAAGTCGCATGAATCCAAAGGATGCAGCGATGGCGAAGAAGTTGATCTTTCAACATCAATGGGGAGAAGAAGCTCTTAGAGAATATCAAGATCATGTGATCAGCATGGTCGAAGATCATCCGCAAAATATGCAATATAGCAGGCACATTTCATGCCTGGCAGGCAATTGCTCTTTTACGATCAATTGGCAGGGGATGATGCGTCCATGTGTGATGCAAAGTCAACCAGAAGTGAATGTATTTGCAGAAGGTTTTCAAAGAAGCTGGGAAATGATATCAGCACAGACGAAAGAGATCTTGATCAATGAAAGGTGTACAGAATGCAAATATCGTCCAATCTGTAATACATGTGCGGCGGCAGCTTTATTAGAAACAGGAGATTATGAAGGAATTCCGAAATATATCTGTGAGTATACAAAAGAATTTTACAAAATTATGAAGGAAAGAAGGTGATGATCACATGATGGACAATGAAAATCAAAATCAACCCAATCAGAAGATATCGTTTGAGTCATTAGATATTCTGATCGGGAAATGGCGAGATGGAACATTTTCAGAGATCATTGACGACTGGAAATGGATCTTTTCCTACAGCAAACGATATAAAGGAGCGATCGCTTTCTACACGATCCTTGGTATTTTCAGCACATCCATGGGATTGGTTGGAAGTGTGGCAAGTAAATATATGATCGATATCATCACAGGATATCAGATGAGTAAGTTGTGGATCATGGTTTTGATCACACTTGGAAGTGCATTTTTTAGTCTGACGATCGGAAATGTGATCGGACGTATTTCTATAAAGTTGAGTATCTATATCAATAATGATATTCAGGCGGATATTTTTGATAAAATCATCGATGCCGACTGGATGGAGATAAATAAATATAGTAATGGAGATGTTTTGAATCGTTTTAACAGCGATGTCAATACGATCAGTGGAAATGCGATCAGCTGGCTGCCGACGATCATTATAGCAGTTTACGACTTTGTCGCAACATTTGCGGTTATCTGGCATTACGATAAGATCATGTCATTACTGGCATTTGCAAGTGCACCGTTTATGCTTTTGATGTCGAAGTTTCTTATTTCCAAGCAGAGAGAATATGGGAAGAAAGTGCGGGAAATGAGTAGTGAGATGATGACATTTGAAGTCGAGACATTCTATAATTTTGATACGATCAAGTCTTTTGGGATCTCTTCTTTATATGGAAAGAAGATGAGAAACTGGCAGGAGAAGTTTAAAGATATCAGTTTAAAGTATAATATGTTTACGATCAAAACGAATATCGTTATGTCGATCATAGGAATGGTTGTTCAGTATGCAGCATTTGGATATTGTCTGTTCCGACTTTGGACAAGAGATATTTCTTATGGAACGATGACTTTATTTTTACAACAGAGAAGTAACTTAAATGGGGCATTTAACAATCTGGTATCGATCATACCAAACTTTTTGAACAGTTCGATCTCTGCACATCGTATCAGAGAGCTTGCACAGCTTAAGAAAGAAGTTCATATTCCAGAAAGCTCTGAGATGGATGCTTATGTGGAAGATGGGTTCGAGGTGAAGATGCGGGATGTGGATTTTTCTTATATCGAAGGAAACCGTGTTATTACAGATTCTGCATTTATGGCTAATCCGGGCGAGATCGTTGCGTTGGTTGGTCCTTCTGGAGAGGGAAAGACAACGATGATCCGTTTGATCTTAGGTTTGATCCATCCGGAAAAAGGAGAAGCATATTTAAGGGCTTCAAATGGGAAACAGGTGGAGATGAATGCAGATACCAGACATTTATTTGCCTATGTACCACAGGGAAATACAATTCTTTCTGGTACGATCGCAGAAAATTTAAAGATGGTGAAACAGGATGCAACAGAAGAAGAGATGATCGAGGCATTGAAGATTTCCTGTGCATGGGATTTCGTAAAGAATATGGAAGAAACGATCTATACCAAGATCGGAGAGCGAGGACGAGGATTTTCGGAAGGACAGGCACAAAGAATTGCGATTGCAAGGGCTGTTTTAAGGGATGCACCGATCTTATTGTTAGATGAAGCAACATCGGCACTTGATGTAACAACGGAACGTAAAGTTTTAAGAAATATCATAAAACAACGCCCAAATAAAACATGCATCGTGACAACCCATCGTCCGAGTGTTTTAAATATGTGTCAAAGAGTTTATCGTGTTATGGAAACACAGGTTACAGAATTGTCAGAAGAAGAGTCAAGCAAAATGGCGATGGATTTTTAGGGCACAGGTTGTCCGAAGATGCAGGATTCATTGACCACAGATAGAAAAAAAGATATAATAAGACAAGAATAACGGTATAAGGGGGAAGCTGAATGAAGAAGAGTGGATGGAAGATCATTCTTGGAGTTGCAGTACTAGTCTGTGTGATCTGTCTTGGAAGATTCGGATGGGTCAAGTATCAGGACTATAAGACAGAACAGGCAAGAAAAGCAACATTAAAAGAGATCGCAAGCACAGAATTTACTGGTGAGAACGAAGGAAAAGAGCCGGAGAAAGTTCCAGCTGGAGTCAAACATGGACAGAAGATCAACTTTAAGAAGCTGATCAAGATCAACAGTGATATCTATGCATGGATCTACGTTCCAGGAACAAGAATTGATTATCCGGTAGCACAAAGTCAGGAATCAGACGATCATTATTTAAAATATAACTTTAAAAATGAGCCAGAGTTTGCAGGATGTATTTATACAGAGAAAGCGAATAAGAAGGATTTTTCAGATCCAAACACAGTATTTTATGGACATAATATGAGAAATGGATCTATGTTCCAGAATCTTCACAAGTTTGAAGATGAAGCATTTTTTAAGAAACACAAAGAAGTATATGTCTACACACCAAAGAAAACATACACATACACGATTTTTGCGGCATATAAGTTTGACGACAGGCATTTACTTAAGACATTTAATTTTAAGAATAAGAAGAAGTTTGAGAATTATTTAAGAAATGTCAAGAACATCAGAGACATGGGAAGTCATGTAAGGAAAGATCAGGAAGTTACAAGCAACGATAAGATTATCACGCTGAGCACCTGCGTAGGAGGACAGCCAAATAATCGTTATTTAGTACAGGCGGTGTTGACGGATGAAAGAAGTACAAAATAAGAACCATACGGATGAGGCTAAGAGATTAAATGAAGAATTGGATCAGAATCTGAAGGATCTCCAGCCAGAATCCAAGGAAGCATTTCAAGGCTTTGAAGTAAAAGAAGAAAAGAACGAGAAAAAGAAGAAAGCAAAGAAGAAAAAGACACCAAAACAGATCATAAAAAGAGTTATAATCGTATTAGCGGTGATCATTTTGCTTCCATGTGCAGCCATTGTTGGAATGTGGGCACTTGGAAAAGGCTCATTATTTGGAGGCAAGATGAAGATGTCAAAGAATGTAGATGGCGTAAAAGTCCAGAATCAGGGAGATTTGGTTATTTACAATGGACATAAATATCAGTATAATAAAGATATAACGAGTATCTTATTTATGGGTGTTGACCGAGATAAGATCAATACAGATGAAGAATACTTAAAGAAACACGGAGCAGGACAGTCAGATACCTTGTTTCTGGCAGCTGTGAATACTTCTACAGGGAAGATTTCACTGATCAATGTTCCTCGAGATATCATGGCGTATGTTAAGACATATGATGAGAATGGAAAGTATTCAGGAAGGAAACTTCGACAGTTATGTTTAGCCTATGCCTATGGGGATGGGAAAGCCAAGAGCTGTAAGAATGCTGTGGATGCAGTTTCCAAAGTGTTATATGGAATTCCTATCGATTCATATATGTCGATCAACCTCTCTGCGATCAGTGTACTGAATGATGCAGTAGGTGGAGTGAACGTTCAAGTGATCGGGGATCTGACAAGCGTTGATCCAACTCTGAAGGAAGGTGCGAATGTGACATTGCTGGGTGGTCAGGCAGAGACTTATGTAAGATCCAGAGAATTTGATCCACTGGATGCGAACATGGCACGTATGCAGAGACAACAGCAGTATATTACAGCATTTGCCCAGAAAGCATTACAGGAGATGAAGGGCGATCTTACATTGCCATTAGATCTTCTGAATCTTGTATCAGAGAATTCAGTAACGAATCTTTCAGCACCGAAGATCACATATCTTGCAACGAAAGTTTCAGGAAGCAGTTTTTCATCTGACAATATCTACAGCATTGACTGTGACATCAAAGAAGGTGAGACAGGATATGCAGAATATTATCCGGATGAGACAAAATTATTTGAGATGATATTGAAGGTATTTTATACACAAATCAGTTAGAATCCAGTAAGGGGGGATTTAGCATGAAAAAGTTGATTATGATGGCAGCAACATTGATTATGTGTTTTGCTTTTTCACTAAGTGTTATGGCAGCACCAAGTCCTGAAGATGAGTATTATAATACGAGTACAGAACAGGAGAAGGTTGATGAGAAAACCCAGATTGATGATGATGAATTCGACAAGGATGAAAAACCAGCTAAGACGAAAACAACAACGACATCAACATCATCAACATCTGCATCACCAAAGACTAGTGATCAGGGAGCGCCAGTTACATTAGTATATGTATCACTCGCCGCAGCAGCATTAGCTGTATATGCAGCAAAACACGTCAAAGAACAGTATTAATCAAAAAACAAGGTGGATTCCTCCAGTCTTGATGGACTGGAGGAATTCTTTTTGCATATGGGATTTCTGAAAGGAAAATAAAATAGATGATCGATATACATACGCATATTTTGCCAGGATTGGATGATGGAGCGAGAGATATGGAAGATTCTCTATCTATGGCAGCATTGGCATTGAAAAGTGGTGTTCATACATTAGTTGCAACATCGCATGCCAATACAGGGGGATTTTTCAAAGAATATTCGATCGAAGAATATCTGCAAAGATTAGAAGCGTTTAGAAAAGCACTGGATGAAGTAAAGCTGCCATTAAGAGTATTCTCTGGAATGGAAATTTATATGACAAGAGAAGTTCCTCGGATGATCCGTGAAGGCAGATTGCTTTCATTGAATCAGACGGGATATTTTTTGACTGAATTTTCGTTTGGAATCGAGCAGGAAGAGATGGATGAGATGCTTCATGATCTGATGGAACTTGGAGTTACGCCAGTGATCGCACACCCAGAGAGATACCGGTGTGTACAGGAATCAGAAAGAGGTATCGCAAAGTGGAAAAACAGGGGATGTCTGTTGCAGGTAAACAGAGGGAGCATCTTTGGCAGATTTGGATCAGGAGCAAAACAATGTGTAGATCGTCTGCTGGATCAACATATGGTAACTTGTATCGCAAGTGATGCACACAAACCATATGAGCGGACAACCTATATGGCAGATGTCAAAGAATATATGGAACAAGAATATTCTTTTGAATATTCAAAGAAATTGTTATATGATAATCCTAAGAGAATTCTTGAAGGAGAAAAGGTGGTACAATGAAGAAATTAAAATTGGTAAGTTTTGTGATATTTTGTATATCACTGGCAGCAAGTCTGATCTTCTGGTTTACACAGGTCAGAAAAGGAGACCGGATCGGACCGGTCATTACAATGGATCAGCAGGAATTGACAGTAGGGCTCAATGCTACCGATGAAGATTTTTTACAAGGAGTAAAAGCAGTTGATGAGAATGATGGGGATGTTACGGATTCTCTTGTAGTAGAAAGTGTTTCAAACTTTCTGGGAGGTGGACGGCGTCTGGTTGTATATGCAGCAGTAGACAGACATAATAACGTCAGTCGTGCAAACCGTATTGTACAGTATGAGGGTTATACATCACCAAAGTTTTATTTGAAGGAACCATTATGTTTTGAATCTGGAGGAGCTTCTAAGAATGAAGAATTATTAAAGAATCTTACGGTGAAAGATAAGATTGATGGTGATTTATCAAATCAGATAAAGATTTTGACAAACTCAGTAGTTGATCTGTATACACCAGGAGAATATCCGGTCAAACTTCAGGTAAGCAATAGTGCAGGAGACACGGTATCATTTCAGGCAACGATACAGGTTTATGATGCAACGGACAGATCAGAGATTCCTTTTATTCATTTGAAGAAGTATCTGGTTTATACGAAGAAAGGTGACAAACTAGATGCAGCATCTTACATATCTAAAGTGTGCATGGGAGGAGATTATGACTCGGATGTACCAGGAGATATTAATAAGAGCAAAGTGAAGATCAAAGATGAAGTAGATTACGATACCCCAGGTTCTTATGAGATCACTTATTCAGTAAAAAGTGGAAAGAGCCGTACAGGAACGGTAAGACTGATCGTGATCGTTACAGAATAGGAGGCCGGCAAATGAGCAGTGATAAACGAAATATATCAGTCAACGATTATGAAATGAATATTGATTTGTATAGTATCTTAAGAGATATCTGGAAATATGCACTAGTGATCCTGCTTCTGGCAGCATCTATGAGCTTGCTTTCTTATGTTTATGTCGGACGAAACTATCACAAACAGTATGAATCAACCAGTACATTTATCGTAAGCAGCAAAGGAAGTAACAATAGTGTATATTCAGATTTGAGTGCAACGTCTGAGATGGCGACAAAGTTTTCTGAGATTCTAAACAGTTCGATCTTACAAAAGAAAGTTGCAAAAGAGATGGATATGGATTATTTTCCAGGAAGTGCATCTGCAGAGGTAGTAAATGAAACCAATCTTTTAGTTTTGAAAGTTCAGGCAGATTCCCCAGAGATGGCGTTTCGTTTGAATAAGGCAATCATGAATAATTATTCTGTTGTGACAGATCAGCTGATCGGAAATGTTGTGCTGGATGTATTGCAGAAACCAACAGTGCCAAGTGGTCCGGTAAATAAATTTCAGCCAACAGCACTTATGAAGAAAACATTTTTTACGACGATCGTTGCGTTATGTGGATTGATCGCAATCTTGTCATTCTTAAAGGATACAGTGAGAAAACCAAAAGAAGTTTCAAGGAAACTTGATGCAAAGCTTTTGCAGACGTTATATCATGAGAAGATCTATAAGACATGGAAAGCAAGAATTCACCGCAAAAAGAGTCCGGTATTGTTGACAAATCCAGGAACAAGCTTTCAATATGTGGAGGATATGAAGAAACTTGCCCGCAAAGTCAGCAGTAAGATGAAAGAGAAGAATGCAAAAACACTTCTGGTTGCAAGTGTGGAAGAAAATGAAGGTAAATCAACAGTTGCAGCCAATTTAGCATTGGCACTTGCGGAAGAATCAGAGAAAGTATTGTTGATCGATGCGGATCTTCGCAAACCTTCACAATACAAGATTTTTGGATTGGATCAGGAAGAAATACAGCAGTTTGGAGAAGTATTGAATGGAAATGAACAGATAGATAATCTGGTAACAGATCTTCCAAAATCAGAATTGTTATTGATCGCAGGTTCTATGATCTATCCAAATTCTACAGAGATGATCGCATCACCGATTTTCCAGAAGATCGTAGAGTTCTTTAAGACAAAGCTGGATTACATTATTATTGATACACCACCAATGTCACAGGCGGCCGATGCAGAAGAGTTAGTAGACCTTGCAGATGCATCGATCCTTGTTGTAAGACAACATACAGCATTAGTAAAAGATATCAATGAGACGATCAGTATCCTAAATTCAGCAGAAGGAACGATGCTTGGATGTGTTTATAACGATGTATTCCATGGAGTTGCTCAGACAGCAAGAAATTACGGATACAAATATGCATATGGAAGCGGTTATGGTTACGGAAGTAAATACGGTTATGGAAACCATGGATATGGCTATGGTTATGGTTACGGCTATGGCTATGGTTATGGAAGCAGAACGAAAAAGGGCAATGAAGATAAAACACAAGAATCAAAAACAGAACGGCAGGTGAAGAAAGATCATGAGTAAAGAATATGAATCAAAAACAGAACATAAAGAGAATCTGATCGATATTGCTGGATTGTTTGATGACTTGATCAAAGGCATCATTCAAATGAAATGGAGATTTTTGATCATTCTTGTGATTTGTGGTGCAGTGTTCTGTGGATACAAGAGACTTACCTATTCCCCATACTATGTAGCATCTTCCACATTTACGATCAATTCCAGTATTACATCAGAGAATTCCAATACATATATTGAGAATGCAACAGCCAACCAAATGGCAAAATCATTTCCGTATATTTTGAAAAGTGGAGCATTTAAAGAAGTATTGGCACAGGATCTTGGCCTTCAGTCTGTTCCTGGAACGATCGAAGCAGAAGTCATGGAGAATACAAATCTGTTTACGTTGAAAGTGACTGCAAATAATCCGAAGATGGCTGAGAAGATTTTAAAAGCAGTCGTTAAAAATTACCCATCGGTAGCAGAGTTTGTCATTGGAAGCTCACAGCTGACACTCATGGATGAAAGCGGGGTTCCGACTACACCTGCCAATCCATTTAGTTATAGACATGAGATACAGATCGGCGTTTTGATCGGAATTTTACTATGTATCTTGCTCGATGTCCTGTTAGCACTTGGTAAGAATACAGTTAAGAAAGAAGAAGATTTCAAACGACTCTTCCATGCAAAAAGTCTTGGAATCATGCCTCATGCCAAATTCCATAAGAAACGTACGCAAACACAGGAATTGATTGTGCTAGATAATCCAAGAATTCCAAGAAGCTTCCTGGAAGCAGCAAGAACGGTACGACGAAGGATCGAGCGTGCACAAAAAGAGACAGGCATGAAATCTTTTCTTGTAACAAGTGCTATGCCAGGAGAAGGAAAATCAACAGTTTCAGCCAACATTGCAATATCACTTGCGATGAAAGGGTATAAAGTAATTCTGGTAGATGCGGATTTAAGAAACCCATCCACCGCCAAAGTACTTGGAATGAATGAACAAGAATTAGGAACTCTGGAAGTAATGAAAGGCGAAGTTAACATAGACGATGCAGTACAGCAGTACAAAAATACAAGCGTTAAAGTACTTGCAGGTTCTACACCGATCCAGGATACATCTACCGTTTTAAGTGGTAAGAATATGAGACAGTTTATAAAAGAACTGGAGGCAGAAGCCGATTTCGTGATCATAGATACACCACCAAGTGGACTATTATCAGATGCAGCGATCGTCGCCCAGTATGTAGACGGAGCAGTATTTGTGATCCGTCAGGACTATACAGATGTAGATCGAATTCTGGAAGGTATGGAAATTCTTTCAGGGTCAGGAGCTGAAATTACAGGATGCATCTTAAATGATGTGAATGTACGAACAAGTGAATCACAACACTATATGAACAGCTATCGTACAAAAGGAGAGACACTATAGAATCCGATTTGAAGGTAGCTTGCATGTATGTGAGAGAAATAAAAGAAAAACAAATATTTAAAAGAATCAGGTGGCAACTCCGCATTTTTGAGAGCGTTTTTTACAAATCGCTGATCCGTGCCT
>ENA-ORVB01001984-ORVB01001984.1-human-gut-metagenome-genome-assembly--contig:-NODE-1984-length-12273-cov-2.70683_pt1 | contig 12273 bp, 13 predicted proteins | sample MGYA00242090_ERZ509231 | MGnify/ENA primary metagenome ERZ509231 (study PRJEB26280, sample SAMEA2338798) | human gut metagenome | biome: human gut; feature: human-associated habitat; material: faeces...
GTCCTGTGCGTCTGCCAGTTCCGCCACTGCGGCGAAATGGGCGGAGATGGATTCGAACCATCGAAAGCACTGCTAACAGATTTACAGTCTGCCCCCTTTGGCCACTCGGGAACCCGCCCATACCGGCTTTAACAAGCAGAGTTATCTTATCACAGCATGGATAAAAAATCAAGACGTTTTTTCAAATACTTTTTTTATTTTTCAAACATTCCTGTTATTTTATTATTCTGCTCTGTTTTTTTCATCCGATCCTGTTCCTGCCTCGTCCACTCCAGCCACCAGCAAAATGCTGCTGTGAGCAGGCATTTCCAAAGCCAGAATACCATCTCTGGCATAATATTCCAGAATTCCCGCATTGTAGCCCTTTTCTTCCGTCAGCATGACGCGCATGATTTTTTCCTCATCCGTAATCCCCAGCTCCCATACCGGAAGCTGAATCTCGCGTCTGTTGTTGCGGTTATTGACTGCTACGACACATTTGTTCTTTCCGCGAATCCGTCCGTAGGCAATCAGCTGGCGATCAGCCAGAAGCTGCTTTATCGAGCCCCGCCGAAGAGCCGGCATTCCCTTGTGGATCCGGATCATGTAGCTATAAAATTCAATCAGTTCAAAATTCTCATGGCCCCAGGGATAGGTTCTCCGATTATCCGGATCCGTCCAGCCGCACACACCTGCCTCATCGCCATAATAAAGAGTAGGAGCACCCGGCCAGGTCATCTGTACCATCACTGCTTCCCGAAACACACCGTAATGAATGCCCTCTTCTGCTTTCTTCGCTCCGGCGGTAGCCAGACGTCCCACCGTCTGGTTGGTTCTGGTCAGAAAACGGCTGTGATCATGGTTAGAAAGCTGATTCATTGCCGTAAGAAGAGACGGCGTTTTCATTCTCGCCATATGATAATTCATCGAACGGAAAAAGCTTACTCCATCCCCGAACAGAATTCCATTATACTCGTCACTGTGCTTTTCCATTCCCGTAAGAAACCAGGTAAGCGGCTCCATAAAAGCATCATAATTCATCACCGTATCCCACTGATCCCCGGCAAGCCAGCTTCCCGGATCTCCGTAATGCTCTGCCAGAATGATTGCCTCTGGATTGGCCTCTTTCACATTCTTCCGGAAATCTCTCCAGAATTTGTGGTTATACTCGCTGCTATGGCCCAAATCTGCCGCCATCCGTCCACGTTAAAGGGCGGAGACACCCATTTGCGGGCAATGGACATTACATAGTCATATAACTGGTCAGATTCCTCATAATTCAGCTTAGGAAGAGTATCATGGCCCCACCAGCCGTCATAAGAATCATTGTCCGGCCATGCTGTCTCATCATTAAACCGGAAAAAGCTGCGGTAAGGGCTATCCTCGCTGACGTATGCCCCTGTTTCATAGCCGCCCATTTTCTCATAAATCTTTTCCCGATCCAGCCATTTATTAAAAGAACCACAGTGATTAAACACACCGTCTATGATCACACGCATTCCCCGCCGGTGAAGCTCTTCCACAAATTCTGCAAAAAACGCGTCGCTGGCTGTAAGATTTTCCGGCGCTGCGCTGCGGAGTCTGTAACGGGACGCATCCTCATTAGATACAGCTCCCTGGGGAACAGCCTGTCCTCCATCACGGACAATCACGCCAAAGTGCGGATCAATATGCTCATAATCCTGGCTGTCATACTTGTGATTCGATGGGGACACAAAAAGTGGATTGAAATAAATCACCTCAATCCCCAGATACTGCAGATAGTCCAGCTTATCCCAGACACCCTGCAGATCTCCTCCGTAAAATCTTCCCACATCCATTGCCTCCGGGCCGGCATTCCAGTCTTTCACCTGCTGCACGGGACATCCAATATAAATATATTCGTCATCCGTCACATCATTGTCCGGATCTCCATTGCAGAAGCGGTCAATGTAAATCTGATACATAACCGCACCCTTGGCCCACTCCGGCGTATGAAAGCCCGGGGTAATGCAGAAGGCATGACTTCCCTTGGAATCCGCATCCGTTCCCAGTCTATCATAAAAACAGATCTGATCACCCTTTTCTGCCTGAAAATAATAATAAAGGGGTTTCTCCCCTGCTGTTATCTGAATTTCATAATAATCAAACAAAGAATCGGATGAGGTTTTTTTCATCTGCATTTTTCCCTCATCCGAAATACAATACACATGATCCGTATTATCTTTTCCTGTACGGAACCGGAGGACTACACTGTCTCCTTCATCCGGCTCTTCCGGTATCCGGTAGTCCAGAGTCTCGTCTGCGAACAGCGCCCGCTTATTCAGTCTTTCCATCTGTTGTTCTGGCATCATCTACAATACTCCCTCTGCGTCATTACTGTTATTTTATCCCATTCACCGACAAGATACAACTGTTTTTTCACAGGACGCAATATCCTATGAAATGAAAAAGAGAAAGAGCCGACGGGGCAGTCGGCTCTTTCAGGAGAAGGTATTTCGTTTCTTATGGGGTGTAGCAAAAACTATATAATGTATTGGGGGGTTTACGCTAATTATAGTACCATAAAGATGAAAATAAGTGTGCACAAACTTCCATAAATTTCATTTTATTTTTTATGCAGAATGACGGAACGGTATTTCATATATAAAATTTCTGTGAAATTTCCCTGCACTCCGCATAAACTCAGCACTCTTTCGCTTCCCCTTCTGCCTCTGCAAACAGACTTTCAAACTCCTCCTGCCCGATTTTTTCTTTTTCCATCAGCAGGCTGCAGCAGCGCTCCAGTACATCTCTGTGCTGTTCGATGATTGCTCTGGCCTCTTTGTAGCAGTCGTCAATAATCCGCTTCACCTCGCGGTCTATCATGGATGCTACCTCCTCGCCATATCCCTTGGTGTGTCCAAAGTCACGGCCAATAAATACCTCATCATCATCGCCGTAATCAATCATACCCATCTGCTCAGACATTCCGTAACGGGTTACCATCGCCCGGGCAATCTTGGTTGCCTTCTTAATATCCTGAGACGCACCGGTTGTCACATCATCGAAAATAATCTCCTCGGCAATCCGGCCGCCCAGAGATACCATAATATCCTGGAGCATTTTTCCCTTGGTATTAAACATCTCATCTTCCCCAGGCAGCGGCATGGTATATCCGGCTGCACCAACTCCTGTAGGGATAATAGAAACCGTATGCACCGGTCCCACATCCGGCAGAACATGGAACAAAATTGCATGGCCGGCCTCATGGTATGCCGTAATTTTCTTTTCCTTCTCAGAAATCACACGGCTCTTCTTCTCCGCGCCGATTCCCACCTTAACAAAGGAACGATCAATATCAGACTGGCGGATAAAGCTTCTGTTTTCCTTGGCAGCCAGAATCGCTGCCTCATTCAGCAGATTTTCCAGATCTGCGCCGGTAAAGCCTGACGTGGTCTTTGCCACCCGCAGAAGATCCACATCCTCGCCTAAGGGCTTGGACTTGGAATGAACCTGCAAAATTTCCTGACGGCCCTTCACATCCGGCCGTCCTACCATTACCTTCCGGTCAAAACGGCCTGGTCTAAGAATCGCCGGATCCAGAATATCCACCCGGTTTGTAGCCGCCATAACAATGATTCCCTCATTTACACCAAAGCCGTCCATCTCTACCAGAAGCTGGTTTAAGGTCTGCTCTCTCTCATCATGGCCGCCGCCCATTCCGCTTCCTCTGCGGCGCGCTACGGCATCAATCTCATCGATAAATACGATACAGGGAGCATTTTTCTTAGCATCCTCAAACAGATCGCGGACACGGGATGCACCTACACCGACAAACATTTCCACAAAATCAGAACCGGAAATAGAGAAGAAAGGTACGCCTGCCTCTCCTGCAACCGCCTTGGCAAGAAGGGTTTTACCTGTTCCGGGAGGGCCCACTAAAATGACACCCTTGGGAATCCGGGCGCCTACGCTGGTATATTTCTGAGGATTCCGCAGGAAATCTACCATCTCCTCCAGATCCTCCTTCTCCTCCATCAGGCCAGCTACATTCTTAAAATTGATATTGCTGGTATGAGTCATCCGGGCGCGGCTCTTTCCAAAATTCATCATCTTGGCATTGGCTCCGCCGCCTCCGGCCGCCCTCATATTCATCATAAACACCAGAACCAGCACGGTTCCTACCATCATAATCACCGGCAGCGCCAGGCTGATCCAGTAATTGACCCGCGGTACATCTCTGGTAACATAATCAACGCCCTTTTCATCCAAAAGCTCCTGGGCAGATCTTACATCCGGCACATTAACTTCGTAGTAATTACCGTCATTTAACATCATCCGAATCACTCCGGTAGGCGCTTGCTCATTCTGCTTAATCTCTGCCGCCATAATCTCGTTCTGCTCCAGAACCTCCTGGAACTGCTGGCTGCTCAGCTCATTTTGTCTTCCGCCGGATGTATAAAGCATCCAGGCAAACATTCCAAACAGCAGCAGAATAAATAACCAGCTGCTGCGAAAATAGGTCTGCTGTTTCACTTACTTTCCTCCTTACTGCTCCACAACTCCAATATACGGCAGGTTGCGGTATTTCTGGGCATAATCCAGGCCGTATCCTACTACAAATTCATCCGGAATCGTAAAGCAGGTGTAGTCTACAGTCACCTGTTTTTTCACGCGGCGCTCCGGCTTATCCAGAAGCGTACACAGACGAATGCTTTCAGGCCCTCTCTGCTTCAATACCTCAATCAGATAGGACAGGGTCCGTCCAGAGTCAATAATATCCTCTACAATCAGCACGTCCTTTCCTGCCAGCGGCTCATCCAGATCCTTTACGATACGAACCACTCCACTGGATTTGGTGTCATTGCCATAGCTGGATACAGACATGAAGTCCAGAGTAACCGGAAGCTCCAGTCTTTTCGCCAATTCACAGGTGAAAAATACACCGCCCTTTAAAATACAGATCAGGTGAATCTCTTTTCCCTGATAATCCCGGCTGATCTGTGCGGCAACCTCGCTGATTCGTTTGTTTACTTCATCTTCTGACAACAATACTCTGATTTTATCTGCCATGTTCTTCTCCTCCATTATATGTGACCTGTAAAATGGTTTTTGTCTGGTCTGTTATTTTATAATATTCACTGATACGGCCTCCCACCACCCAAAGTACGTGATTTCCTTCAGCCAGCACAGGAATCTGCTCTCTCTCACCGCGGGGAATCTTGTCATCAATCATACAGCGGGCCACGGTCTTTTTTCCGCCGCCTCCCAAGGTAAGAAAATCCCCTGGACGCCGGTGCCTGTAAGAAAGCATATTTTTAATCTTATCATAATCAAACCATTTCGTATACTGGTTTTTGGGAATTTCTCCTGCTTTTTCCCTGGAAAGCGTACAAATCTGAATACGTTCTTCAGGAATTTCCAGTTCCAGGCACAACGTCCCATCTGCTGTGATATATCTTCTTTCTAAGGAAATCCGCTTCCCTTTCTCTGCGTTTTTTTCATTCGTATTCTTTCTGAAAATGCGAAGAGTCTCATAAGTTTTTTCTGCTGCCAGACCACAGGGCAGATCCAGCCTGCTTCCTGCCTGATTGCGGGCCAGAGCTGCCAGGGCTGCAAAATGGCGGCTGGTAATATCCTTCCAGCCCGGCGCTGTCACATCCAGCATTCTTCTGAGAAGGTAGGTCTGGATAATCTCCTCCTGCTGAAGAAACAGCTTGCCGTCTATTTCCGCAAAAATCTGGGAACAACTGCCTTCCGGATTCTGCCTGCTCTCCGGATCTGCACATCTGTTTTCCAGCTCTGCATGTCTGTTTTCTGGCTCCTGTCGTCCGCCCTCTTCCCAGACCCGTTCTGCCTGCTGCTCCAGATACCGATCCGCCTGAGCCATAATATCCGCCGCCCGAAGAATGTTTTCCTCTGCCCTTTGATTCACTGTTTCTCTCATCAACGGAAGAATCCTGCGCCGGATAACATTGCGGGTATACTCCTCTGACTGGTTGGTTGAATCCTCGCACCAGGAAACTCCCTCTGCTTCCAGCCATGCGCAGATCTCCTCCCTGCTCACAGAAAGCAGGGGGCGAATCAACCGTCCCTGTACCGGGCGGATCCCCGACAGCCCCCGCAATCCGCTGCCCCGCAGAAGATTATGAAGAACCGTCTCTGCACTGTCCTCCCTGTGATGAGCCACTGCGATTTTCACCGGACAGTCAGAAACAGCGCCAGTCTCTTTCTCCCAACATTCCGCAGCCTGCTCCAGCGCCTCATAACGCAGCACACGCCCGGCCTCCTCTGTAGACATTCCATGGTCTCTGGCATATTCTGCCGCATTGCAGCGCACAGTCTGAAAAGGAATTCCAAGTTTCCGGCACAATTCCTCCACAAACCGTTCGTCCCGGTCAGCCTCTGCCCCCCGCAGTCCATGGTGTACGTGAACCACACGCAGAAATGCCGGGAACTCCGAAGCAATTTTCTGCAGTGCCCACAGCAGGCAAACTGAATCTGCCCCTCCTGACACTGCTGCAATTACCCTGTCTCCCGGCCTCAGCATTTTATAAGCCTCCATATAAGACCTGATTTCCATTATCATTGATTTCTGCATGTATCTCTCCATTATTCATAACCGTTCAGCCATGCACCTTCCTGCCCGCTTACAGCGGACAAGAGGCGCCGGGCGCTTGTCCTCTGTCTTTTCTATTTCCACTATAGCCCACACTGACCGCAAAGTAAAGACCCTTTTACCTCTTCCAGATTCCCGCTGTCAGAATCGTCATGTCATCCTTTGGGCCATCTCCCCACTGGCAGGCAAACTGAAGCATTTCCTCTGCCATCTCCTGCGGGCCTTTCAGTATCATCCCCTCCAGATACTCCTTCACCGCTTTTTCCTTGTCTTCTCCAGGCCAGGAATCCAGCACACCATCTGTCATCATAACAATCCGATCCCCGTCCCACAGCTTTTTTGACAAAAGCAGCGGCTCTGCCTGACCAATCACACCAACCGGCACCTGACCGGCCTCCAGAATGTCCGCACTCCCTTCATGAAGCAGAAAAGCTGCGACAGCCCCCATTTTCATTGCTTCCAGAACCCCTGTATGCAGATCCACACAACACAGATCCATCGTAGCCGGATGCTGCTGGGCTCCTGTCAGAAGCAGAATGGTATTCACCATTTTCAGCGCTGATCTGGCAGAAAAGCCGGCTTCCAGAAGCTGTTGGGTCAGCTCCACCACACGACCGCTTTCCCGGCATGCCGTTTCTCCGCTTCCCAGACCATCTGAAAGGCTCAATACTGCCTGTCCTGGCAAATTTATAAAGGTATAATTATCTCCAGACACGCGCTCTCCTTCTCTTGGCAGACGGGCAGCTCCGCAGACCATCCGATACTGTCCTGTTTCAACAAATCGAATCGTTCCAAGCTGCCGGGTAATCAGATTCCTCGTATCCGCAGGCGCATACCAGGTTCCGCTTCCCATAGCCTGTCCAAACAGCTCCGCCGCATCTCTGGCAGTCATACATTTGCCGCCCAGCATCCGAACCGTAAGGTAAGCCTCCCTGCGCCTGTTTTCATATTCCAGCACCAGCATATTTTCCACCACGGCCCGGTGAAGCCGAAATGTCCGTGTGACCGCAGCAGCTCTTCTCTCAGTAATATCTGTGGCCTGCTCCATCTGATGAGCAAACTCATCCAGTATGAGAGCCAGTTCCCGAAACTGTACCATCACTGTATCACGGCTTTCCAGAAATCGGTTCTTCCATTCCAGATTCATAGTCGCTCTGCCCAGATTTCTGTTTAGATGCATCATATAATCATCCTTCTGACGGCAGGTTTCCAAAAACAGCCTGGGCATGTCCTCGTCCTCAACCCGCCCCTTCTGTTCAAAAGCCCGAAGCAGATAATAGATATAATAGCTGTCCTCTTTTTCACTGTCTCGGTACAGATTGCACCGGCTGCAGCCCCCGCACACCAGAGCCCCCGCCATCTGCATGGCTGCCAGCGCATCCTCCCTGGTAAGCCCGTTTTCCTCTTCCAGACTGTCCGTGCAGGATCTGGCTAAAAGCCCCAGTGAACGGGCCATCTCACTGAGACGTCCTGCTGTATATACATTCACATCCGCCATATCGCGGCGTCTTGTCCGTTTCCACACAAAAATCCCCTCCTAAGCCACATTATATGCGGCGGAAGGGGATTCTATGCCTGTCCTTATTCTTTTGGCGCCGGCTTTAACAGAATCTCATCAGGATTCACCAGTCCCAGCTTCTGTTTGGCAATTTCCTCTATGTACTGCTTTGTCTGTACATACACCCGGTACTCCTCCAGCTCTCTGGCCCGATTTTCCTCCTCGGTCTTCTGCTTCTCCAGAGCCTCCTCGCGGATTTGATACTCCAGCTCCTTCTTCCTCATAGAGGTGCTTTTCAAATTCACTACAACCGCCAGGCTGGCCACCACCACGGTGATTCCCACAATGGCCATCCGGTTGCCCCATCGATCCCGTTTCTTTCTCCGGGTGTTTCCGCGTCCTCTCATACTAATCACCAGCCTTAAATCCTCGTTGCCCCGTTACCTCTTACGTTTTATTTTAATCCATCTCCCAGCCTTTTTCAATAGCTTCATAAAATTTGCGCTGAAAACCCGGTCATATGCAATCATTGCAGCCAACACTCCGCCAATTACGCAAAAACGCAAACCTCCGTCATTCTCCCTGTAAAGAAGATAAAAGGTGGCAAAGCCTGCAAAAATCCAGTATAAAAAATCCTCCAGCCCTACCCACAGCCAGCTGTGGCGTACCAGAAGACGAAAAATCCTCAGACAGTCATAAACTGCCATCAGCCCTGCTCCGGCTGCTGCGCTGACTAAAATCAGTCTTGCCTCCGTCTGAATACTGGGACTCATGCTTCACGCTCCTGACAATTTATTTAAACAGGCGAGAAAGCAGCGACTCTCCGGCCTTTCGGTATGCTTCATTAGAAGAGTAAACCAGACTGTCCACAGTTCCCTCCAGATCCACCTCTCCCTGTTCTACCGTCAGGCGGCTTACATGGAGATCCTTTCCCTTTATCGTCAGAAGCCCCATATCTGTATCCATAACAGCCTGCTGCTCGTCAAAAGATACCACCTCACGAATTCCGGTCAGCCTGACTGACGAACGGTTCTGTACCTGACAGGAGTGAGGACGGATTCCCTCTTTTTCTTCCATATAAATCAAAACCTCCCCATATCCGAACCTCTGGTTCAGTATATGGGGAGATGAAAAAATTTATGATAATGACTTTTAAAGATAACGGTACAGTTCTTTGGCATCGTCCTTGCGCACGGTTTCCTGCACATCAAGAACCTCCACTTTTACGGAGCTTGTTCCAAACTGTATTTCAATAATATCCCCGGCTTTTACACTGGCCGATGCCCTGGCCGGCCGGTCGTTGAGCAGCACCCGTCCTGCATCGCAGGCTTCATTGGCCACCGTCCTGCGCTTAATCAGCCGGGAAACCTTCAGATATTTGTCCAGCCTCATAAATTATGCGTTTACCAGATCCTTCAGAGCCTTACCTGCTTTGAACTTCGGAGTCTTGCAGGCTTCGATCTTCATGCTCTCACCAGTCTTCGGATTTCTTCCTTCTCTTGCTGCTCTCTCAGATACCTCGAACGTACCAAAGCCTACCAGCTGAATCTTATCACCATTCTTTAAAGCATCAGCAACCACATCTGTGAAAGCCTTTACTGCTGCCTCTGCATCCTTACGAGAAAGACCAGCCTGCTCAGCTACTGCTGCAACTAATTCTGTCTTGTTCATTATTAATTCCTCCTGCAATGGTCCGACACGCCCTGCGGCGCCCTGCCGGACACTAATCAAATAAAAAAATGTACTCTTCCATTTATATATGGTTTACTGCTCTTTGTCAAGTTTTTTTGGCTTTTTCCTGCTTTTTAATCTCATTCCATAAATCCAGACTTTCCTCCGGTGTCGCGGCTACTGCATCTCCAAATACATGGGGGTGGCGGCGAATCATTTTCTCGCATAAGCCATCGATCACATCCTCTACAGTAAAGAGTCCCTGCTCGCTGGCAATCTGGCTCTGAATCATAACCTGATAAAGCACATCCCCCAGCTCCTCGCAGAGATTTTCCATATCGTGATGATCAATGGCCGCAAGCACCTCCCCGCTTTCCTCCAGCAGGTAAGGCTTCAGGCTCTCCAGGGTTTGCTTTCTGTCCCAGGGACATCCGTGATCCGAACGCAATACCGCAACAATCTCTTTCAAATCCTCAAATGTGCGCATCTGCCTCTCCCTCCTGTGTCATCCGCTCCGCCTCATTCACAGGTTCTTCTGCTTTTGCGGGCTTTCCCGTTTTTCCCGGCTTTGCGTTCTTCCTGCGCCTCTCCTCTTTCCCCTGATCCGGCGCCGGTTTTCCTACAAATACAATAATCGAACGGTAGGGTACCATATACCGCTTCTGATTTTCCAGTTCCCGTTCCTGCCCCGCTTCATAATACCCGCTTCCGCTGCTGTCGCTGGTATCAAAGGCAATCTTCCACTGCTGGGATCTGGGCAGATGAGGAAGGGCAAATTCATGAGGCTCCCAATGCATATTATATGCGACAAAAAAGGTTTCATCCGCGGTTCCGTCTGCTTTTTTCCCATAAGGTCCCCAATACATAATGCCGATCTGCCGGCGGAAATTCTCAAACTCCGGCTTCCAGGCATTGACTCCGTGGTAGGAAATATCCGGCTTTCCTACTGCCCGATAATCCATTACCTTGGGCTCTTCCTTCATGTGAAATACAGGATGGGCTTTTCTGAAAGCAATCAGATGCTTTACAAAGGCCAGCAGCTCCCGGTTGGTTTTCTGGAGCTTCCAGTTCAGCCAGGAAATCTCATTATCCTGACAGTATGCGTTATTATTGCCGCCCTGACTGTGGCCAAATTCATCTCCTGCCTGAAGCAGCGGCGTACCCTGGCTTAAAAATACCATCAAAAGGGCATTGCGAAGCTGCTGTCTGCGCATTTGAACCAGCTTTTTCTTCCGGCTGGGTCCTTCCTCCCCGCAGTTCCAGGTGTAATTATAATCCGTCCCATCCTGGTTTTCTTCTCCATTGGCCTCATTATGCTTCCTGTCATAGGAAACCATATCCATCAGCGTAAACCCATTGTTGGTAGCCATATAATTGATCACGCCGTGACCAGCCGGATTGCGGCGACTGCGGAAAATCAGATTTTTCATCTGATCCTCATCTCCCTTTAAGGCCCGCCTCATATCCACCAGAAAACCATCATTGAATTCGCCAAGATTTTTCTGATATCCCGGTTCCTTATCTCCGTCATCCCAATAGGTAGCCCACAGCTTCGTGTCCGTCAGATAGGGATCCTTTGCCAGAATCCAGGCAGGTGCCTGTCCCGTCAGATGAACTCCGTCTACATGGAATTCCCGAACCCAGAACCGCACCACATCCAGAACTGCCGCCGGCGTCTCCCTGCCTGTGAAAAACAGTTCGATAACCACTTCAATGCCTGCCTGGTGAAGAGCCTTTACCATCTGCTTAAACTCCACCGCCGGATTTCTTCCCGTACCTGCATAGGAGGCCTTCGGCGCATAATAGAAAGAAGCTCCACAACCCCAGTAATTTAATCTTCCCGTAGGCTTCGGGCCGTCTCCATAGGGATTGCCGTCCGCTACATCCGGCATCTCAATCTCCTGAAACTCCGCGACAGGCATAAGCTCCAGCGTCGTAATTCCCAGCTCCTTCAGATAGGGAATCTTTTCCACAACGCCTGCAAAAGTTCCTTTATTCCGGACACCAGAGGAGCCGTCCTTTGTCAGCCCCCGCACATGAGCCCTGTATACAATACACTCCTCATAAGGAATCCGCAGAGAAACATCCCCCTCCCAGTCAAACTCCGGCTGACTGACCGGCGTTGTAAGAAGTCTCTCTCCATTTTCCAGACATCCCCATACTTCATTGCCCAAAAAGCTTCTGCCGCAGGGATCCGAAAACCGTTTTCCGTCCGCCTCAAAGGCATACTCATACTGCTGTAATCCCTCTCCCTCTACTGTCATCTCCCATACCTGACCATGACGTCCTGCTTCCGGAAATCTGATTCTTGCCGCTTCCTGTTTTTCGCCCCTGCCCTTTTCCGGCGAAAACAAAAGCAGGCTGCACTCCTTTGCAGCCGCTGCAACCGATACGTGAATTCCTTTCTCCGTTGGTGTAAGCCCCATCGGATATACCCCTGCGCTGTCAATGCAAATCTGATACTGTCTCATCCTTCCACCTTTCCATTTCACGTCCCCGTTATTAAGTTACAAAGAAGAAATCCTATTCCCGCAGCTGCCCCCAA
>ENA-ORVB01002019-ORVB01002019.1-human-gut-metagenome-genome-assembly--contig:-NODE-2019-length-12101-cov-24.5916_pt1 | contig 12101 bp, 10 predicted proteins | sample MGYA00242090_ERZ509231 | MGnify/ENA primary metagenome ERZ509231 (study PRJEB26280, sample SAMEA2338798) | human gut metagenome | biome: human gut; feature: human-associated habitat; material: faeces...
GAAGGTATGGGAAAGAACCATGCTAGTCAATACGCCAATTTTGGAAGCTTACTGAACATCACTATTTTCCCGTGGTTGGAAGTTGGTTACACCTGCACCATCAACTATGCAGAGCACGGTTCGACCTATTTCCCTGAAAGTGTCTGGGGTAAATATTCCAATCAAGACCGCGCTTTCTATGGTCGTCCACGGTTGTGGAAAGAAGGATGGTGGAAGACATGGACGCCACAGATCGTATTTGGTGCGAACGACCCGGGTACGCATGAAAGTGCCGGTGGAGGCGGCATAGGCAGTCGGGACAGTAACGGAGGAAACTGCTGGTTTATCCGATGGTATCTTGCAGCCACAAAGCACTTCACCTTTGAAAACATAGGCACATTAGGTGCACACTTGTCTTTCGTCTGGGATAGAGGATTGAGAGTAGAGCATAAGAACAGTCCTGCAGGCGGTGTGAATTTCCGATTGGAACTGCCCAACGAAGGATTTTGGCGCAAAGCAGTGAATGGACTGAACCTAATGGCGGAATATGACTCGCGTACCTTCAACGTAGGAGGCACGTATTCTATCTGGAAAGACCGAATCAACCTTGTGGCGGAACTGAACGATGGCAAGTATTTTAGTGGTGGGGTTTATTTTAAGGTGTGTTTGAAGTAATCAACATTAACTTCATATAAAATGATACGAATTTTACAAATATCAGATATTCATTGGTTAGCCATTCCTGATGCAATGGACGATTACAACCTGATGCGTCGTGAGTTCTTGGATGACATAGAAAGTTTTCACAAGAATGGAAATGGGAACTTTGACCATTTGTTAATCTGCGGAGATATAGCTTTCAGCGGAGAAAAAGAGCAATATGCGAAAGCTCAAACTTACATCAAGAAAATTTGCGATAGAATCAAACTTAAAAAGTCTGAGGTGTACGTTGTTCCAGGCAACCATGACAAACAAAGGAATGCAGGAAAACCTGCATTGAGAAATCTTATCCAATCGGGATTGGCATGTGAATCAGCCAATGATAAGATGTTTTATGAATTGATGGAAGGGGATATTGAAACATTTCGCAACTTATTCGTTCCTTTTAAAGAATATCGTGATTTCAGTGCAGGTTATGACAGCGTGGAAATGATGATGGACAAATGTATAGAACGCAAAGAAATAGACGCAGACAACGACCACACGTATTGGGAGTCCATAATATCTGATGATTTAGACGGTTATCAAGTTCATTTGTATGGGTTTAACACTTCTTTGAGCTGTGACCAATATGATTGGGACGATTGGGACACAAAGAGAAATGGACATAAGATGTTCTTGTCTAAATTCGCATACAATGATTTTCACAAGATGAAAGGAAAACACATCTATATTTCCATGATGCATCATCCAACCAAGTATTTGGCTAACAGAGATAAGATAGAGGAAGAATTTGACAAGTTTTTCCAACTGCAATTTTATGGCCATGTCCATGTTTCTGATGCGTCACAAAATGCGGATAAAAGTACAGTCAGAGTATTCTCTGGTGCGATGCAACCCCCTGGTGGATTAGACAAGAAAGATTGCAAATATTGCCCTGTTTTCAACATTGTAGAATTATCCATCAACAACATAGATGGAAAAGAATTTCTGCATATAAAACTCAAAGTCAACCGGTGGAATGATTCTACGAAGAATTTTGAGATTGATAATGATTCATCAAAAGAGTTTGATGTTGAAATAAGCTCCAACTCATCCCGTTGGGAAAATGCTCCAGCATCTATACTGCCCAAACTGCCTGATGGCGTAACGATAAGAGACATACGTGTAAAGTTTGTGAGCAGACTTGACACCAAACGTATCATCAATAGCATTTATCACGGTTTTTTCGATGAATCACAAACGGCCCATACGAACAATGTGAACTTTCTGAAAAAGATTAATGAAGACAATAAATGGATAGAGCTATGGAACAAAATGCAATAGGAGAAAATTATATTTTAGACCAACTTCTTATGCAAAGTGGTCTCATTGTTCCTTACAGTAAGGATTACATTCTTTTACTGGAAGAAGGATGTAGAAATTTTGTTGATGAAAAATTAGACTATGGTATTTTCACAGATTTGGCATTGAGCTACACAAAAAACACCTGTCCCGACTTATTTAAGAACTATATTCAAGGACTATTTGAAGAGACTAAAGAACTTCCTCCATGTGTGTGGAACACGTTGGTTTTCTACGTTGTGTATCTTACCATTATTGCTAATGAAGATGAGAAAGGAAAAGCTATTTACTCCTGTATGCTACAGAACATACTCGTTCGGTGCAAAGGACATTGGGAAGAATTGAGATTCCCATCCTATCTCATAAGATTATACGGTTTTATGGATATGTATTTGCAGGGCAATATGGTTGGTGATGGGGACTTCCCTCATGATCTTTTAGGAACAATATTCAGTGATATTGATTCACTAAGAACATCACTCAATGCAGAAGAAGAGCAAAGGAAGTTAAAAATCATAGGGAAATACGCTTGGAAGCATCATTTGGAAGAATGGATTAAAAATGGAGAATTTCAACATCAAAATCCTTACTTGAAGGCAATAGAGTTTCTTCAATATCTATTCGAGAGTTGTCCTGATGTATTCATTCATGACGATGTGTTTGAGCTTATTAGAGAATCCAAATTCCTACAGAGCCAGAAAAAAGAAACTTTGGACAGGATACTTGAAACCATAAGAGCTGCAGAAATTATTAACGCAGAGACTGAACGGTCAAAGTCCTCGGTCATATTGAGACTAATATCCGAAGAACATATAACAAACGACACATTCCTTCAGGAGAAATTCACTCCGAAAGAATTCTTTGTCTGTGTGTATTACGAACTGTTGTTGGAATCTATACTGAATTAAAATGGAAAACAATAAATCAGCCATATTAAAGGGAAACGAGCAATCTCAAGAATCCATTGTAGGGGTTAATACAAGTGAACTTCTTGCAACAAAACCAAATCTTGGTGGCAGGTTTTATTCAGACGCCTTGGACGATTCGCAAATAAACGACATTATTCGTTCAGTCAATCCGCATCTGATAACACTGATAGGCTTCTCTGAATTTGGAAAATCGACTTTTGTCGCTTCGATGTATCATAGAGCTATGACACAAGGGAAAATAGACGGGTATGACTTTTTCGATTCAGACACCTTCTCCGGCTTCGAAAGAAGGGCATACATACGAGATGTGGGATTAAAGCCTAATAAGAGGTTTAACAGGACTACCAATAATGAAGGATATTTCTTGACTATGTATTTCAAAAAGGACAATGAGAGGTTGCTTTTGGTAATTTCTGACAGGTCTGGTGAAACATACAGAAATGAATATACGAGCAATGCAGAAGCCGTAAAAGCAGACAAGTCCCTTATATATAGCAACCATATCGTATTCTTTATAGATGTGTCAGTTTTGATGACAATCAAGAACTACTTGAGATTCAAAAGTAAGTTCACCACCTTAATTTCAAGGCTCTATAGTGCAGGTGTATTTAATAACGAGAAGGTCATTGATGTGATTTTTAACAAGATAGACCTGTTGGAGGAAGGAGATGAAAATGTCCGTCTATTATTTGAATCAAATGCAAAAGAAGTAATACAAATAATAGAAGATACCTCACCAACCAAAATCAAGAGGCAATTTAAAATCTGCTCGAATAATATGGAGGATAATCATGATTTATACGAGGTATTTGACTATTTCGTAGAAAGCTGCAAACTAGTAAATATACCGACCGCTGCTGAAATTGATTGGATAAATACTAAAGTCAAGGAACTATGAAAAAGATTAATTGTTTATTGGCAGGATTGCCTGACACGGGAAAATCAACATATATAGGCGGGCTATGGTATAACTTGCAAAACCAATCTGCAAAGATGGTAATGAAAGCGAGCCGTGAGTTGGTTGATGATACACAACGTTTGGAATCTTTGAGTGACAAATGGTTAGAAGGTGTAAGGGTTGACAGAACGACAGAAGACAAGTCATCCAGCGTAGAACTGAGGATAGAGCAGAAAGACAACGGAAATGTTCTGAACATCAACATTCCCGATTTCTCCGGTGAAACTTTCCGCCAAATCATCGAAATGACAGACAGTAAGGATTTGGACAATTGGTGCGAAGCAGCCGATACCCTGTTTTACATGGCAAATAAGTTAGAGCCAGGACATTTTGAAGATGATGCCGATATAGGCACTACTGAAGACGAAGAGAAAAAGAATGATGAAGTGCCACCTTTCAATTCGCAGAAAATATCTGCATGTGCGCAAAACATTATGGTCTTAAAATATCTTTTGGGAAGAAAGCATTTTAAGAAAATGATTTTTGCCATATCGTGCTGGGATAAAGTGACTGAGAATGGAGCACATCCTGAAAATCCTGAATCTTGGTTAAAGAGCCACTCGCCAGCTTTATATAATTTTCTTAAAAGCTATCAACCTGATAGCGTAATTGTTGGCATAAGCGCTCAAGGATTTGACTATGAAAAAATACATGATGATAATTTCATCACTAACAAAACCATGTCCGGTGAACGTGCTTTTGTAGAAATCGGCAATGAAATTAAATATGATTTGTCATTGCCTCTATATGTGTTATTAAACGAATGATGCTCATAGAACAGACACTTCATGGATACAATATGGGGCATGGACTCTTAGCATCTTCATTGCCAAATCTTGCCCCGGAAGACCAAAGCCTCTTATTCAAGTTGAGTGACTGGACGGGCTTCCATGTCTTGAATGCAGATGAGGAAGACTGCTATCTGACAGCCTACCCCATACCCAGCAAGAATTATTATGCCATAGCGAAAACGTGGTATGCGGATGAAATGGAAAGAGCAGGATGTGTTTGGACACACACGTTACTGATACCGATTGACGATATTTCACAAGATTTTGATTTCAGAACTATCATTGGGCTGTTCCGTAGACCTGAAAATAATAATTTCTCTAATTATAACTTGTCGATTGAGATTGAAGACGAAGACATGAAAAGTTCTGATGAAACTTCGGTTTTCAAGAACTTCGATGTTTTATCGATATTATTCCTATATACGTTTCTGATTTCAAAAAACAAGGGTGCCTGTTTGAAGATTGAGCGAAGCCAGTCCGAGTTGCAAAAACTGATATTGTCCTTTCTTCAATATCTTCCAGTGGAATATCTGAAATATACGTCGCTATGCACAGGTACAGATACCCCAAGGAAATATGGGAACGAATTATTTTCCCTGCAATTTGTGATAGGAGGACAGGCTGTATCCATAGATAATGATACCCCATGGGAAGGAAAAGTGAATGAAGAAAACTTTAATGAAGGTATCCGCTATATTATAAATCAATCTTTAAAGACAGAAGATGAAACTCCATATCTAATCCGTTTGTTTTCCAAAGACATCGGTAGTGATGAGAACAAGTTCATTTCAGTCGCCAATCTATTGCGGCTGCTTGATGCGACAATGACGCAAGACGTTCACATTTCACGTCCGGACTATAAAGAAGTTCTTCATTATATGTTCACAGCATTCCCAAATCCACAAGATGGAATCATTGTAAAAAACAACTTTTACAGTGAGCGGATTGTAAAATTATTCTGTCCGGAAGATGAATTCTTATATGATGTCGCCACCTATAAGGGTATGGACAAAGCGAATATGGCTTTGATGGGCTTCACTAAACGGCTTCAGAACCTGAAAGAAAATAATATATCTGATTTTTATAGTTTAGTGAATGGTGTAGCTTCCATAGAGGAAAGCAATGATGCCACCATTGCAATTCTCACCTATGCTTTGGATCAGTTGGACAAGGATGTTATAAACCCCGTCATTGAATTGCATTGGGAAACAATGTACCCTATAATTTCAAAAGATAAGGATTTTATCAGAAAATGTTATTGGCTGGATTTTAATAACGAACATTTCAGCGTTTTCTTCCGTTCGTTAAGTCCAGACGTGGCGGATGGATTCACGAAGTGGAACGAATTGCTTGACAAGATACTTTCTGTTAATTGCGTGATTGAAGATGAATGGGCTTCTCAGATAGTAAATCATGCGGACAATTCAGTGGCAAAGATATTGGATTCTGCCAACGCAAAGGACGTCCCTCACAATCTTTTATGGGAATGTAGATTCTTCGTAAGGCAATGTTTGCAATGGGTGGAAAGTCAGTCATCGCTCAGTATCAACATTATCCGCTTTATTTCCCGTGCCATAGAGCCATCAAGTTTAGTGGTGAAACTATCACCTCCATCCATGTGGCGTTCTTTCCTCAATTCGGGAAGTGATGAACTGGATTATAGCTATTATAGCTTTATCTTTTTACTATCATTCAATTGGCATGATGAATATGCACTTCTCTTCTTATCTCATTCATTAGACAAAATCTACGTAGCATTGAGTAAAAATCAATTTCCTCAAAAAGAATGGGAGAAAATAGAGCCATTCACTGAAAATCGTGGATATATCTTTGAATGGGATAAATGCAAAAGACTGTGCGCAGGAGTGATATCTTACTTAAAAAGATTCCACTTTGAAAGTGAAGTGATAGAAAAAATCTCCTCTCGGAATAAGATAAAGAAACGATTATATAAAATGTGGTGATTATTTCCATCACTATCAAATTGTTTTTACATTCCTTCAAAATGCCTAAACAGACTTGGTGTTGAAATGTAACAGACTTAGAACTACAGTTTCAAATAGCGATTTGATATGGATAAGAGGATCCATGATTATTGTAAGCATATACGTAAAGCTCAAATAAAAGTTTTGCGCACGGATCATAAGAAACATTCCAAGTTTTGGGATTTGCCTGCTATGGCTACTATATGCCACGACATTCAGCGGATGCACTTTGCCAAAGGATATGCACATCATCCAAAAGGGACGAAATGGCATAGCTCCCTAAAAAGAGAATTATTAAAACTTGGGGATATTGGCAAAAGGTCGCGTTTAGGTAGAGGTTATATTATCGGTAATTGCGCAGAACAGCATGCCGGAAACAATTACATGAACAGGTTTCATGAAAACAATATTCATCATCTCTACTTTACAGAAACTGTAAGGCCAAGAACCATGGAAGTATTCCCTTCTTGTGATAACTGTAAAGCAGTCTTTCCGAACTTATGAAATTTGATGAAGCATATCTCTATTCAAGAGATATTGATTGGTTTTGTATTATAGGCGGAGTCTTTTGTCATGTAGCTTCCGCAGGAGGATTATTGCCTGATGTAGTCAATGACAGGGAGAAATTGCGTGACATCCAAAAACGTGTTTTTGATATGGATTATGCCATTGGAAATGAAGAAATTGGGTTTAATAACGAATTCCTATATCAAAGGTTTGGAAATGATATAGAAAGCCGAGAAGCCTATTTATCTTCATTCATACAAATGTCAAGAAAAGGATTTGTTTCTTTGGACAGAACCAATGTGATGGACATAACAGACCAAACCTACCATGTGGTATGTTACCCAAGGCGTATTATTGAATTAAACCTTTTGGATCTGCCTCAAACGGATGGGGATATTTCGCATAACCAATTGACGAATATACACTTACTCGATTTCTTTAAGTGAGATTACTAAATTCAAACGGCATGAGATTAGAAGAGAAAGAAAAGGAATTGAACAATTATCTAAACGAATGGGTTAATTCCCGATATGAGGATTTATGTTTGTTTTATAACGACATTCATAGGGATGGGCACCATTGGATGCATGACTTGAAACATGGAGAAAGACTTGAACAATTGTTGGAAAATATAAAAGGCGCAATAGATGAATATCTACGTGTCACTGAAGAACAACATATCATACCAAGTAAATTTTCATCCATTGACCAACTTTTGAAAGCCCTAAACCGATTTGGGGATATGATAAAGGCCGAACAACCTTATATCGAGGACAACTTACATGGTGAAGATACAGATTATAAGGCATTTGGATTATATCGTATAACTTTTGACATTATTAACATGGTGGAACGCTGTAACAAGGCATACATCTATGATGAAAATTTAATAGAACCCTATCAAAAGCTAAAAACGCTCCTTTACCAGAATAACATTAAAGGTTTTTTGGAGCAATTATCAAGTATATTGTCAACCATACCGGCAAGGGTAAGAAAGGAGAAAATGAACGAGGCTTATTTTCATATTATGGTGCATACCTGCCTTGTCACCATCGGATTTAACGTTTTGTCAGAAGTTGCAACCAATATTGGTTTTATAGATTTGACTGTCAACCTTCCTAAGAACATCTATGTTTTTGAGTTCAAATATTCAAAAGATAGTTGTGATCAATCAGAAATGGCATTACAACAAATAGAAGATAAAAACTATTGTAATGGTTTCAAGTACCATTTAAAGCCCATATGGGGAATCGGAGTATCTTTTGGAGAAAAACAAAAAAACATCAATGGACATAAGATAAAACTGCTATATGAACCTGACCGAGATGTTGTAAATAAACTTCTCAGTAAGAGCAAATCATAATAGAAATAGTGACATGTAAAGAAGTGAAATATTAGAGCGTAAGATATTTACTACATATACGTAAAATGTCACGGACATCCAAATCTATTTGTAAAAATAGTGCAAACATACTTCGTTCTTACCAACAGGACATTGAGCAAAAGGTGTTTGACGCATGGGGACAATGCAATAGCATCATGGTGCAGATGCCTACCGGAACAGGCAAGACCCACCTGCTTGCATCCGTCATTTATGATTGGCTGAAAGAGGCGGAACACAAAAGCGTTTGGATTGTCGCGCATCGCAGGGAGCTGGTGGAGCAGATCGAGGAAACGGTGGCACGGTATGGCATAAAGCCAACGGACGAAACGGTCAAAGTGATGTCCATCCAATGGCTTTCACGTCATTTTGATGACATGAAGAAAGAACAGCCAAGTCTGATTGTGATAGACGAAGCCCATCATGCATTAGCGGAAACCTACAAGGAGCTGTGGCTGCGCTATCCGGAAGCGAAGAAATTGGGCATGACCGCCACGCCCTGCCGGTTGAACCGGAAAGGGTTTACGGACTTGTTTGAGGTTCTGATAACTTCGGACGGAATAGCGGACTTTATCAAACAAGGGTGGCTTTCACCTTTCGATTATGTGTCCATACGTCCGGACAGCGAAGACCAAAGATTGATAGACGGTCTGGAGAAACGGGGTGCAGACGGGGACTTCCAGATGAAGGAAATGGATGCGGTGCTGAACAGGCGACCGACCATTGAAAGGCTGTATGAAAGCGTAAGACAATATGCAGATAATAAGAAAGGTATCGTGTATGCCGTCAGCATCAGCCACGCACGAAATATTACCTCATATTATAAGGAACACGGAATGAATGCCGTCGCCATTGACAGCAAGACTCCCGCCAAGCTGCGTAAGGAAATGGTGGAGGACTTCAGACAGGGCAAGATACAGGTATTGGTGAACGTGGATGTGTTCAGCGAGGGATTCGATTGTCCGGACGTGGAGTTCGTGCAGATGGCTCGGCCGACCCTCTCGCTTGCCAAATATCTGCAACAAGTGGGACGAGGACTGCGCAAGACGGCAGGCAAAGAAACCTGTATGCTGATAGACAACGTGGGACTGTACCGTCTGTTCGGATTACCAACCGCTTACCGGGACTGGCAGGCCATGTTTGAGGGGCGGTTGGCAGGTAAAGGCTATCCTGCCGCAAGTGCAAGAAATGTTTCTTATATGGCAGCCGGGCAAGTTAAAGACGAGATGTTGGATGCAGAGGGCTTACTAGAAACAATTGTGTCGCACGGGCAGTTGATGGAATACCTGCAAGGCAATTCTCCCCTGCTTGACAATCCTGCTTCACAGGCAGAAGTCCTGAAACCATATAAAGACAGGCAAAGCGGGCTTTGGGGATTGAAACAAGGACAGACCATCACAGCCAAAGCACAATACCGTACCATATTTGACGTGAAAGGCAATCTGGTTGCTGTGCGGTTCGATGACAACCGAACCGGCATCGTGGACGGAAACGGGAACATACGGATGAAGCTCGAACGGTACCGGAATATGAAATTCATGCCGGACGATATAGTTGCCGTAACGGACAATGCCGGACATACATTCTACATCGACTTGAAAACGTCCAAGCTGTATAACGTGAAACCGGAAGTGCTGAAATTCGGGAAGATTGAGATGCTGAAGGTCGGAATGATGTATTACAGCCGTACCAAGCATGTATATAAAAGCCCGTTGGGAATGAACAGTTTTGACTTGGTGCCACGGGGCTTCTATCTGCGGATCTACAACGGCCTGGCGAATGACAGTAAGTTCAGGAGCATAGACAGTGAGGACGCTTTCTTCAATCGGGACAGCATGTGCATCTTAGCGGATGACGAGGACGAATATTATGGATTCTGCGGCGAACTGGCAGACGGTAGCATCGTGATTGCCGATGAAAAAGGCAATTACTACCACGCCGTGGACGGCAGGGAAAAACAACACATCGCCTGCGAGCACGCGAAGACACAAGACGAGGATTTTGATGTGGCGGTGTCCCGACTGAAAGCGGAAGCCGAGGCGCGAGCCGCTAAGATGAGAGAGAACCATCAACGTGAAAAAGAAAAGAAACAGCAGATGCGGCTGGCCAAAATACAAAATGTCGTTCCGTTCCAATCAGGATTGAAATGGGGCCTGAAATCAGGTAGTTGCGTCATCGTCCCACCTGTTTACCGCAGCATACAGAAGCCCGTGGGCAACTATTGTGCCGTGGAAGCCAATCCCCGGCAATGGGGCATCATCATGTTGGATGGAAAGGTGGTGATAGAGCCTCGTTACACCCATGTGGAGATAAACAGCAACGGGACTGCCCTGTTGACTGTTTTCCCCGGCATAACAAAGACGGTGAATTTAAAGAAGTTCTGAAATTTGCCTGCTGTTATTTGCGAGCTTGTTGCGGATGCCATTCCCTATTCCTAATCTTGAAGGAATGAGGAATGGCATTTTTTGTAGGAATATCTTTAAGGAGATAGGCAAAATACAAGCAGGATTTCTTGCTTGACTGAAAAAGATTTATTAACTTAGTAGTCTAATAACCAATGACATGAAATACATTGTATTACTGGTTTTTGCCTATATTCTTTTGAAAGTGTGCGGAAAAATGCTAAGGCATTTCCTGTCGCCGGAAACAACCGCTTTCTGGTTAATTGTCATGGGGCTGTGCCTGTTCGGATTGGAATGGGGCGGCTTGTTATTGATAGCGTGGCGGTATATCGTAATACCGATTGGAAGATTTTACGAGAGGCATCCGGGGCGCAAGTATGATAGGAAAGGCCATGAGAAATCAATCAGCAACCGGACGGTCATGTGGATGATACCTGTCTTTTGGCCTTTTTTGATAGTGAGGATGTTCTTGTCGGGAAAGACCTACAAGCCGAGGATGAATGAATATGACTACGAGCAGTTCTTAAAAGGGAACGGGAAGTAGCTCAGCCGGCTACCAAATGCTTCAAGGCTTCTTCTTGGGTTTCCTTGACTAACTGGAGCAGGATGGCTGGGTCGATGTGCTTCTTGCCATATTTGGCGGTGATGTGCAAGTGCGGTCCTGTACTACGACCCGTGTTGCCACTAATGGCCACCACCTCACCAGGCAAGACTTGTGCACCTTTCTTTACCAATGCCTTTGAGAGATGGCAATAGCTGACGGTGTAGTCACCGTGGCGCAGGATGACATACTTGCCAGACCGCTTGTCTTGCCCGGTCTTCACGACCCGCCCGTCCAGCATGGCAAACACCTCGTCGTTACGCGCATGAAGGTCGATGCCGTTGTGTGTGCTCCGCTTGCCTGTGAAAGGGTCTCTACGCCGCCCGAAAGGTGAAGTGACTATGATTTTCTTCAAAGGGTAAGACACGCTCATATAACAGTCTATCCAGTAGTTGCGCATTACTTCTGATTGTTTCCCTACCATCAAGGTAAGGGAAACAAGGTTATCAGCCTCTCCATTTTCGGGGAGGCTTTTTGTTTCTATAGGTTTAGCTGATTCATGTACTTTGTATGTAAGCATTCGAAGAAATGCACCTTTTACACTTTGAGGTTTGGTTGTAGCTT
>ENA-ORVB01002024-ORVB01002024.1-human-gut-metagenome-genome-assembly--contig:-NODE-2024-length-12073-cov-48.3771_pt1 | contig 12073 bp, 9 predicted proteins | sample MGYA00242090_ERZ509231 | MGnify/ENA primary metagenome ERZ509231 (study PRJEB26280, sample SAMEA2338798) | human gut metagenome | biome: human gut; feature: human-associated habitat; material: faeces...
AACGTATTGAGTTCTGAAATAATATGTGTATTTTTGTTCATAGCTTTTAGTATGAGTTCTTTGAAGGTGGTACTTAAAGATACTCATTTTCTGTGACATACAGAACTAAAAGCTATATTTTTTTACTTGCGAAACTTAAATAATAATTTTCATTTCGAACAATCGGCTGCAGATTCACATCAATATCATCAGGAATAGTTTCAAGCAAATTATTTATATCTTCCACTTTTATATTCTCTGTAACTCCTTCAATAGAACACTCTCCTGTACGAGAAAGAGCAATGATATTTGTACCTGGTATCAATGCTACCTTATTCTGACCATATCCAGTTCCTATTTTTACTTCATGCCCTTCAATATTGACATTATTCTTCTTCGGAGTAAGTACAGCATCGATTTCCACATCCGTCTCCAAAGGATTATCAGCTTTCAGTAAGATTACCGGATTAGTAATATCCAAACGAGTATCCTCGTCTTTCAAGAAATCGGGAAGGTCGTTCAATTCTATTTTTGTTGTTTCCGCTTCAATATTTGGCTGAATAACACCAGTTACAGAATTTATATTCATCTCCTCTAAAACAGCCTTCGGAACTAAGGCCAAAGCTCCTGTACCGGAGATTCCAGAGGTTACTACATCACCCTCCATAGAAATATTTCCTTCAATAGTCAATGAACCTTCTGCATTTGGTTTCATACCCGAACCTGCAGCATCACTAAACTTATAGCCTTCCACTTTCAGTGTACGAGTATAAGACGAACCATTTACAGACAAAACTTCTTTATCCAAAATCAGCTCATTATCTTGGATACCCTCATCTTCCTTAAAAACGATGTAATCAGGAAATACAAGTTTCAGTTTATTTGCTTTTACCTGATTAAAGGTCAAATTTCCTCCACTTATATTAAAATCAATCGTCAAGTTTAAATCTACCGGAGTTTTAGCCCGAAGAGAGCCCAGTTCTTTCAATGCTTCATCAATATCATTGGCAGTAGCTTCAAAATCTCCAGATGTAGTTATATCTGCAGAAACTTCTGTTTCAGAAAAAGAGACACCTGTATTATTAACAATCTCTATAGACTCTAAATCAGTGGTAGTTGCTCCGACTGTTACCTCCTTCACCGTAGTAGGCTCCACATTAATATCATCCTTTTTCGTCAGATGATACACCCGAGTAGTTGCATCTGGTTGAAGAATATCCCCTTCTTCTACTTCAATAATCTTGCTTAAGAAAGTCGTATCTGTACTACCGGCAGGAATTGTGAGATATTCCCCTCCTACATTTATTGTCATGTCTATGTCTTTGTCAAGATCATACTTGTTATCCACACATGACACCGTCCACAATGGGAACGACAACAAAAATCCCCATAACGGAGACATTTTTTTACCTTACACATCATAATTTTATTTTAACTAATATTCAACTATCACTATCAATAACACTTTCTTACTTACAATTGTTGAGAGAAATCGACCACAAATATAGAAAATTTTACTATACCCATAAAGGAAAGTCTTAAATCAGTATAAAAAGTCCTATCTAATCCCCATTGCAAGAACAAAACAGAAACCCTATCTTTGCAAAAAAGTTACAAATAATATGATTCACGAATACCAACTCCGAATTCTACCCGAACAGGCAGCCAGTGAACAATCACTCAAACAATACATTAGCCGGGAAAAAGGTCTGGACGTACGCACCATCAATGCCATACGTATCTTGAAACGAAGTATTGACGCCCGGCAACGTACTATTTACATCAACCTGACCATTCGCGTATTTGTCAACGAAACACCTTCCGAAGACGAATTCGAACGTACAGATTATCCTAACATAGAAGGTCGTCCAGCCGTTATTGTGGTAGGCGCGGGGCCTGGAGGATTGTTTGCAGCCCTCAAGCTCATTGAATTAGGACTTCGCCCTATTGTAGTGGAACGAGGAAAGAATGTACGTGAGCGAAAAGAAGACCTGGCCCGTATCAGCCGGGAGCACAAGGTAGACGCTGAATCAAACTACAGCTTTGGGGAAGGTGGAGCCGGGGCTTACTCCGACGGAAAGCTCTACACCCGCAGCAAAAAGCGGGGCAGCGTAGAAAAAATATTAAATGTATTCTGCCAGCACGGAGCCAGTCCTACCATTTTGTCGGACGCTCATCCGCACATCGGGACGGACAAGCTTCCCAGAGTCATCGAAAACATGCGCAACACCATTCTGGCCTGTGGAGGAGAAGTACACTTCCAGACTCGAATGGAATCCATACTTATAGAAGGTCAAAAGGTAAAGGGTATTGAAACGAATACCGGAAAGACCTTTTTAGGCCCCGTCATTCTAGCAACCGGACATTCTGCCCGAGATGTATATCGCTGGTTGTATGCCCATGGGGTGCAACTGGAAACCAAAGGAATTGCCATCGGTGTGCGACTGGAACACCCTTCCATGCTGATTGACCAGATACAATATCACAATAAAAACGGACGAGGGAAATACCTTCCTGCTGCCGAATACAGTTTCGTACAGCAAGTAGACGGACGAGGAGTGTACAGCTTCTGCATGTGTCCCGGTGGATTTGTGGTACCGGCAGCCAGCGGTCCTCATCAGCTGGTAGTCAACGGTATGAGCCCGAGCAACCGTGGCACCAAATGGAGCAACTCGGGTATGGTGGTAGAAACACGCCCAGAAGACCTTCTGCTCCCAGAAATGCAACTCCAGGCGGAACCTTTCCCCGGATCCAATGAAAGCCTGACGGAAGAACTGATTCTGCGCGACGGAAAGCAGCCTGAAGGAACTGTCCACACATTAGCCATGATGCGTTTCCAGGAAAAACTGGAACAAATCTGCTGGCAGCAGGGAAATATGCGACAGACTGCCCCCTCGCAACGTATGGTCGATTTCACACGAAAGAAACTCAGCTATGACCTTCCGGCTACCTCTTATAGCCCGGGATTAGTATCTTCTCCCCTTCATTTCTGGATGCCCTCTTTCCTGAGCGAACGCCTGAGCAAAGGTTTCCAGCTTTTCGGAAAGAGTTCACGTGGCTTTCTCACTAACGAAGCAGTCATGATTGCCGTAGAAACACGTACTTCCTCTCCCGTACGCATCGTACGTGATAAAGATACCTTGCAACATCTTACCGTAGAGGGTCTCTTCCCTTGTGGAGAAGGTGCCGGATATGCCGGAGGTATTGTCTCAGCAGGAATTGACGGAGAGCGATGTGCTGAAGCCGTAGCCAATTATTTAAACCACTAATTACCTACCTATATGCACCACCTGCCGGAAATTGCCATCATTGAGCCCAACACGCTGACGGCCCTCGGACTACGTACGATTCTGGAAGAACTTATTCCCGAGGCAGTCATACGTACGTTTTCTTCTTTTGAAAAACTGATAGACGACACGCCCGACATGTATGCACATTACTTTGTGTCGGCCAACGTGTATTTTGAGCATACATCCTTTTTTCTGGAAAGAAAACCCAAGTGCATTGTGCTCTCCGCAGGAGAACCTCCCTTGCTGACAGGAATCCCAAGCCTGAACATTCTTCTTCCACAGGAGCAACTGGTAAAAACCATCATGCAGACCCGAAAACGAGGACACGAGCTGACGCATCATCCCGTAACACCTCCTGCCACTGATGCAGAACATGAACTGAGTGCCCGAGAAATTGAGGTACTCAGACTTGTCACCAAGGGATTGATTAACAAAGAAATAGCAGACAAACTTCACATCAGTCTGACTACGGTTATTTCTCACCGGAAAAACATCACAGAAAAGCTGGGCATTAAATCTGTATCCGGCCTGGCCATCTATGCAGTCATGCACGGATACATTGACGCAGACCGTATCTAATTCAAAATCCTCATTTATTAGGATTGCCCATCCAGGCAAATTGGCGTTACTTTGCAGCCGTTAACTAAACTATATCTTTCAACAGAATGAAAAAAAATATTGCTATCGTTTCGTTACTGGCTGTTTCTATAAAGAGCGCCTTGGCAGGTCCGGTATCACCTGAGAACTCATTACCTAAAGATACAACAAAGGTTATTGACATAGAAGAGGTTGTGGTTATTGCTACTCCAAAGGAGAACAACCGTCTGCGTCAGCAGGCTACTTCATCGACTTCCTTTTCACAAAGTGCGATGCGCAATAATTCGGTAACCTCTGTAAAATCATTGTCTGCACTGGTACCGAACTTATTTATTCCGGAATATGGTTCTAAGCTGACCACTTCTGTTTATATCCGAGGTATCGGTTCACGTATCAACACACCGGCTGTCGGACTTTATGTAGATAATATCCCTTTCATTGACAAATCCGCATTCGATTTCAACTACTCCGATATTGAACGTATCGACGTAATGCGAGGACCACAAGGAACACTCTACGGACGCAACACCATGGGAGGACTTATCCGTGTGTTTACCAAATCGCCGTTTACGTATCAGGGAACAGACCTTCGTTTAGGTGCTGCCACCTACAACAATTACAATGCCTCACTTACTCACTACCATCGTATCTCCAATCAGTTTGCCTTCTCAGTCGGACTGTTTTATGACCATAAGGGAGGTTTCTTCAAAAACGACTTCAACGGAAAACGAATTGATACGGACAATGAGTTTGGCGGACGCATACGTGCCATTTATCTGCCGACTGAAAACTTGAAACTTGACTTTACCGTAAACTACGAATATACCAACCAGGGTGGCTATCCGTATGAATACACGGGTAAAGTCAAAGGAGAAGAAGACCGTGCAGAGTATATCGGCCGCATCTCTTACGACAATGCCTGCGGATACAAACGTAACTTGCTGAACACGGGAGTAAACCTGGAATATCAGGCTGACAACTTTATTCTCAGCAGCGTAACCGGTTTCCAGTACCTACGCGACCACATGGATCTGGACCAGGATTTTACGGAACAGAACATCTACACCATGATGCAGAAACAGAATTCCAAGACACTCAGCGAAGAAATCGTGTTGAAGTCCAAACCCGGACGCCGCTGGCAGTGGACTACCGGAGTTAGCGGATTCTATCAGTGGCTGGATACAGAGGCTCCTGTCACCTTTCAGAAGGACGGAGTAAACTGGCTGAATTCTACCATCAACACAAACGCCAACAAATACATGCCCACGATATCAATGGGGGCCATGAGCATGAAGCTGAACTTCAATGACGTAATCAATGGTGAACAGCTTGCCATTCCGGGAAAATTCAGCACGCCGATCTTGAATGGGGCGATTTTCCATCAATCCACTTTCAATGATCTTTTCGGACTGGAAGGACTCTCTTTCACTGCCGGTCTCCGCATGGATTATGAAAGCCTGAAACTGGATTATTATAGTGGTTGCCAATTCACACATACTTACTCATTGAGCGGTACATTGACTCCAGCCAACAAAGTAATTGAAATGATTCCGGCACAAGAATTCAACGTAAACAACAGTTATAATGGAAAGCTGTCGCACGACTATATCCAGCTGTTGCCTAAATTCTCCTTGCAATATGATTTTGACTCACGTAACAACATCTACGCCAGTGTATCCAAAGGATACCGCTCGGGAGGATACAACATCCAGATGTTCTCCGACCTGTTACAGAATGACATGCAGGCAAGCATGATGAAACACGTGGCCGATGTAACTATTCCGGTGGTCAACAATGTACCGATGCTGAACGAGGAACAGAAACAAATGATTGCCGGAATGCTGAACGGTATGGCTCAGAGCCCGCAAACAGACGTAAAAGCAGCCACGCTCTACAAGCCGGAATATTCATGGAACTACGAAATCGGTTCTCACCTCACCTTGTTCAACGGAAAGTTACAAGCTGACCTCTCCGCGTTCTACATGGACACTCGCGACCAGCAGTTATCACGCTTTGCTGAAAGCGGATTGGGACGTATCACGGTCAATGCCGGAAAAAGCCGCAGTTTAGGTGCGGAAGCCAGCTTGCGCGCGCAGCTTACCGACCAGTTCAGCCTGAACGGAAACTACGGATATACATACGCCACATTCACTGATTATGTGATAAGTGAAACAGAAAACTATAACGGCAACTATGTCCCCTTCGTCCCTAAACATACATTTGCAATAGGCGGACAATACATTTTCCCGCTGCGCAAGAACGCTATTCTGGACAACATCACCCTGGATGCCAACTATCGCGCTGCCGGCCGCATTTACTGGACAGAACAGAACAATGCCAGTCAGGCACTTTACGGCACATTGAACGGCCGACTCAGCTTGAACAAGGGTAACGGACAAATCGGTTTCTGGGTAAACAATGCCTTAAACAAAGATTATCAGGCTTTCTACTTTGAAACAATGAGCCGTGGATTCGCACAAAAAGGACGTCCCGTACAAGTGGGAATTGACATCCGTTGCCGCTTCTAAAAAGCGTAAGAATACTAAAACAGAACGCTTCGACGTTTGAAACAAGACGCAAGTCCGTTTCAAGTAAAACGCAAGTACATTTAAGACAAAACGCAAGGAGGTTTCAAAACAAACGTCCTTGCGTTTTTTACATTGATATAAATCCTCCTTTAAAACAGCATAAAGCCATTAAATTCCAGTCAAATATCCTTTCAATGCTTCCACATATTCGGCCATAGCTTCCCGCCCTTTTGAGGTCATCCGGCAAACAGTACGAGGTTTCTTGCCCACAAAACTTTTTTCCACCTCGATATAACCAGCTTCGCTCAACTTGTCAAGCTGCACACTAAGATTACCTGCCGTGGCATTAGTCTGCTCTTTCAGGTACACAAAATCAGCCTCGTCCACAGACAAGAGTATCGACATCACAGCCAGACGAAGCTGTGAATGAAGCAGTGGATTCAGTTCTTTCAACATACGTTACGGGCCTTTCGGTTTAAATAATGGCCGGGCAACACCATCATGACCACAAACGACAATCCAAAGTACAGATACCAGTCAATGGTAACGGCCTGATGAAGTGTATAGGCCATCAGCATGTAAATGGCAAAACAAAAGCCTACCAGCGGTGACCACATCACGACTCGGCTACGGATGATGATTCCCGTAATGGAAACTCCGATACCGCTATAAAGCAGAGAAAGGGGCAGCATCAATGAAAAATTGACTCCTCCGTAGTGGAATACCAGCAAAGACATGATGACTACGGTCAGCACAAACAGGCTGCCTATCACTTTCCAGACCTGCAGAATAGCACGGTCGGTATACGTAATTACCGAAGGAGTTTCCTTGCGCTGCATGCGAAGCATAAAGCCCCAGAACAGAAACATACTGAACCAGCCGATACTCCAACGGGCATCTCCCGTATAGTACACCAATAAAAACAACAGTACCGAAAGCGCCGCAGTAAAATATCCCCAGTAAAGAAACTGGTTTCCACTGCCCACTTCCATATTCTTCCGAGTAGAACGAATCATTTGTGAAATCAGTTCCAGGCTTTCTTGTTCTGATAATTTCTTTTCTTCCATAAGGCAATCAGTTTTAGGTTTTAAATTCAACATGGTTTATTTTATAAACCATAAAGCGAAAAATAAAGGCAAGGAGGCGCGCTTCTCTCTTGCTTTAATGCAAATATAAATAAGTTTATTTTATAAACCAAATAAAACAGCAGGAAAATAACAGAAAAAAAGCCGTTCCAATCTTTACGACTGAAACGGCTCATATAGAATAAAAAAGATGTACTTACTTATTTCTGCAAGTCATTCTCATTCACTAGCAACTTACCTTGGTATTCTCCGGTCAACGTACGCAGGAAGGATACCATCTGTGCGACTTCCTGTGTTGACAAATCCACGCCTACCTCGTACTTAGCCATGGCAATGACGGCATCTTCCAGCGTAGCCTGTGTTCCATCATGGAAATAAGGTGCAGTCAATGCCACATTACGCAATCCGGGCACTTTAAAGCGATGACGGTCTCTTTCGTCTTTTGTTTCCTTGAAACGGCCATTGTCTTCTATGGTCAGTTCCGTACCACGGTCGGCAAAGTAATCATGCTTGATGCCGAGCAATTCGTACGACTGTCCACCCATGTTCTCACCTACATGGCAAGTAGCACAGTTGTATTTCTTGAACAAATCATATCCAGCCAGCTCTTCAGCCGTCAGGGCTGCATTATCCCCTTTCAGGTACTTATCGAAACGTGAGTTCGGTGTAAGCAAGGTTCTTTCAAACTCCTGAATGGCATCTGTAATGTTTGCCTGATTGAAACCGTCGGGATACACTTCCTTAAATGCCTTGCTGAAAGCTGCATCCGCATTCAATTTCTCGCAAATCTCATCAAACGACTTGCAAGCCATTTCTACCGGATTCAAAGGAGGACCGGCTGCCTGATCGGCCAGCGTAGCGGCACGTCCGTCCCAGAACTGCACGAAATTATAATGTGCATTATATACAGAAGGAGCATTTACTCCACCAAACTGACCTCCTACTCCTTCTGAGAACTGTTTGTTATCTACTCCACCGGTATTCAATCCGTGACAAGACGAACAAGATACAGTATTATCGGCCGACAGACGTACGTCGTGGAACAGCAGATTACCTAAAATCACCTTCCGCATATCTACCGGAACGGAATCCTGAATCGGACGGATGGTTTCATTGCTCCACTGCGCATGAGCCAGCTGATTGGGATAGAAGGCTGCACGCTGTGACTTCACCCACGAAAGTGCCATCTGCTTTTCCGTATCATTCAACGAAGCTCCCCAATGTACCAGATAATATTTGGCCATAGGCATGGTGCCGTCCAATATCACCTTCTCTACTTTTGCCAAATCTACCTCGCTGACTTTCTCTCCTTTTTTCAAGGCTTCTAACATCGGAGTCATGTCGAAAGAGCGGTAGGCCAGACGAGCATCTTCCTTGACCAGCTTTCCGGCAACCGGCAGACTGGCATAAAACGGCAATTCCGGATTGGCAGTATGACAGGCCATACATCCGCTGCTCGCAATGATTTCTTCCATCTGAGCACTGCTTTCCAAACTGGCTGAGGGAGGACGGTTCACCACCCGATAAGTTGCGGCCAATACCGCAGCTACCACCAGCACTGAAAAAATAATTTTTGTTCTTTTCTTCATAAGAAACTGATTAGATTTTAATAACTCAATAAATATCTCACACGTTAAAATGCTAAGAACGGTTGTATAAATGCACGCTTTGCTGTGCGGCAGGAAGGTAATTCACCCCATACCAGCACATCTGTAGCGAAAGGAAAGACACAATCAGTATCCAGTACAGCGTACGCGGAGTATTCCTGCGGAACAAGCGCAGATGTACGTACAGCAAATAACCTGTCCACGTAACTGCTGCCCAGGTTTCTTTCGGATCCCAGCTCCAATAATGTCCCCAGGCCGCTTTTGCCCAAATTGCTCCGGTCAGCATACCGACTGTCAGAAAGGCCAATCCTGCATAAACTAACTTGTCGGCGGCTTCAAGGTAATTCTCCCGATGCTTGTAAAGTCCCATACAGGCCAAGATGAACGCACAGCCTAATACAGAATAGGAAAACATATACACCGTGACATGAGGAACAAACCACGGGCTTTGCAAGGCAGGCATGAGGGACTGGTCATGAATTTCCGGTTTCAGAATATTGATAATCGCAAATACCGCACCTACTACAGTGGAAAAAGACAATATCCAGGGATACTTCCAGCGAAGATAGGTCAGCAAGCCGGATATACCCATAAAGAACGAATACCACAATCTGGTCTCGCCCATGGTGCGCAAAGGAGGACGCTGAAGGCTTAGCCAGAATCCGGTAATAAAGGCGGCAAACACCAGTATACCCGACAAGGTCAGCCCAATAGCCCATCGGCTCCGCTCTTTAGAGAACAAGGCAAAAACCGCTCCGGCTCCCCATAAAACGATGGTAGGCAGGGCAAACAAATAAAAATTATCCCACGTAATCATTCAAGAATAGTGTTAGTTATATATAAAGTCAGTCAACAAGTTCATTTACAGATTTACTCATCTGCTTGTCTGGTCCTGCCAGAAAGAGCAGTAACCCTCCGCACAGCATCATCACAATGCCTAACAGCATGACGTATTTCAGCGGCTCACGCACAATCTGCACTACGCAGTATTCCGGTTCGGCAGAATGCACATCATAGGAAGTCAGGTAATAATCTTCTGCCCAGCTTGCCGAATAGGGCTGGTTTACTTCCAGATGTATCGGTTTTCCGTCCATTGACACTTCGGCAAAAAAGCGGCGTGGCGTACCATTGGGATAATGCTCTACAGTAAAGTTTGTCAGCTGCAACGGTTTTTCCAGGTATACCACATTTCCCCCGGAGGTAAAAGCTTCATTGTTCGGATTAGCCCGAAATACCGGAATGCGTAAGGTTTGTTCCTCTGCACTTCCCATAAATCCGGCAAAGAGCGCCAGCCACAATCCGGCATGATTCAGCATAAAACGCCACCGATTACGCCTCGGCGTGAAAAATCGTCTTACGGTAATCATTCCCAAATGAGTCAGCAACCCGAATAATCCGGTAACAAAAATCCAGGAAGACATAAAATTATAGCAACCCAAACGAGAAAATAAACCCGACTTCTCTGCAGCCTCTTGCGCAGAAAGCTGGGGAAACAAGCCTATCACCAGACAACCGGCCAAAAACCAGCCTAATGTCCAGCAGGTACATTGCGGGGAAAGCCACAGACGGACAGCTTCCGAATGACGCTTCTCCTTATAGCCATATCCTATCAATGCAATCCACAGTAAGGCTAAAATAGCATCTAATGGAAAAGCAAAAAAGGCAAACGGAAAATTGCCAAAAACACATTGGGCTGCCACAGACAGCAGCAATAATAAAATGAATAGTAAGTTAGTCTTTAAGTTCATTCATCAGTCGTTGGTGAAATATGTGCAAAGATAGAGAGTTTATTTAATACTGCAACAAAATTGTAAAGATAACAAATCTTTTTCCCTGCAAAATCCGGAAAAAGATTTGTTATCCTCCTTTTTTAATGCTCCCGACGCATTCTGTGGCCATATATGGTAATGACCACAAAACAAACGAGCGGAAGTACAAACGACAGATTCACTGCAGGCATCCCCCACAAGGTCTTGCAATCAATGATAGCGGCCTGCAAAGGAGGAAGTACCGACCCGCCCAGAATAGCCATAATCAATCCTGCGGCACCAAACTTGGCATCATCGCCCATTCCTTTCAATGCGATACCGTAAATGGTAGGGAACATCAGCGACATGCAGGCTGAAATGCCTACCAGACAATACATACCGTATATGTTCTGCAAGAGAATTACTCCCAGCACACACAAGGAAGCAGCAATGGCCAGCACTTTCAATAACTGTCCCGGATTAATATACTTCAACATCAGGGTACACACAAAACGGCTGATACAGAAAATGACCATGGCCACGATGTTATATTTCTGTGACAAGACTTCGGCTGCCTGCTCCTCCATTCCTTGTGCCATGAACAGACGGGTACCATACTGGATAATGAAAGTCCAACACATAATCTGTGCACCGACATAGAAGAACTGTGCCACTACTCCATAACGATAACGTTTCACGGCATACAAACGTTTCAATGTAGGAAGAAAGTTTATGGAATGAGACTGATCCGCATTCTTCGGCATCTTGGACATACGAATGATGAGAAGCATTACCAAGATTACAATACCAATGGTCAGATAAGGAGTAATGAGAATAGTCAAGTCAGCGTCACGAATTGCTTCAAATTCAGCCTGACTAAGCTGGGCACGTTCGGCCGTATCCATCGGATGCAGCTGGTTCTGAATGAAGTTCATAGCGACAAACATCCCCATCAGTGAGCCTATAGGATTAAATGCCTGGGCTAAATTCAAACGACGGGTGGCTGTTTCTTCCGTTCCCATTGACAAGATATAAGGATTACAGCTGGTTTCCAGAAAAGATAACCCGCAAGTCATGACAAAATAAGCTAACAAAAACGGATAATAGCTTCCGGTCAGCTTGGCAGGAAAGAAAGCCAAGGCTCCCAGGGCATACAAGCCCAGTCCCATCATGACTCCGGCTTTATAAGTATATTTACGGATAAACATGGCTGCCGGAAAGGCCATAGCAAAATATCCG
>ENA-ORVB01002042-ORVB01002042.1-human-gut-metagenome-genome-assembly--contig:-NODE-2042-length-11998-cov-2.01666_pt1 | contig 11998 bp, 7 predicted proteins | sample MGYA00242090_ERZ509231 | MGnify/ENA primary metagenome ERZ509231 (study PRJEB26280, sample SAMEA2338798) | human gut metagenome | biome: human gut; feature: human-associated habitat; material: faeces...
TTCGGGAGCCGCTCGGGATGCGTGACGGGACCGACGGGCGCCACGTTGACGGGAAGGCCCGGAAGGCCCCTGCCCGCCGACGCGCCCGCGCCGCCCGAAGAGTAGTGGTAGCGCGTGCCGATGCCCGTACCTCGTCCGCCGATCTGGCCGAGCGCTGCGGCGAGCGCCCAGACGGCCCAGACCGTCGACTCGCCGTAGCGGGCCCTCTGGGGCCCCCAGCCGAGCATGATCATCGTCCGGTGCGCCGCAAGCTCCTCAGCGAAATCCCTGATCGTCTTCTCGTCGAGCCCGCAGATGCCGGCCGCCCAGGCGGCGTCGCGGACGACGCCGTCAAGACGTCCGTTGAGGCAGGCCTCGAGCGTTTCGAAGCCCGTCGTGCGGGTCTCGAGAAAATGACGGTCGGCCCTGCCCGTCGCCAGAAGCGTGTGCACGAGGCCGAGCGCGAACGCGGCGTCCGTCCCGGGAAGCGGCGCGATCCAGCGCCCGCCCGTGACGTCGAGCGTCTCGGGCTTCACGGGATTGACGGCGACGACCTCGAGTCCCTCCTTCGTTCTCATCGCCTCGAAGACCTTCGCCGTGTCGTGCAGCGTCGTGGTCCAGGCGATGTCGTTCGTGACGACCGGATCCGCACCCCAGAGAATGACGCGCTCGGCATGCTCGAGCACCTCGGCCGCAGGCGGCACGTCGGGGTCTCCGCTTCCTGCGATCACCTTCTGTATGGCGGCGATGGCGGCCGTGGAGTAGGAGTTGAAGGTCTGCACGAATCCGCCCTTGAGCATCAGCAGCCTTCTCAGGAGTCCGATCGGATTGTTGACCTCGCCCGTGTTCTTCCAGCCGCAGGACCGGCCCCAGACGGCCGAGGGTCCGTGGTCCGCATACGTCCTCTCGATCGCGCGGGCGGCAAGCTCGAGCGCCTCCTCCCATTCGACCTCGACGAAGGCCTCCCTGCCGCGGCCCTCACGGGTCAGGGCGGGATCGCGTCCCTCGCGGCAGGCCCTGAGATAGCCTTCACGGACCTTCGGAGCGAGAAGGCGTTCGGCGCCATCACGCCCCGCCAGATAGTCGGCCATGCGTTCCGAGGGCCTCATGTCCTCGACGATCGGAACGAGCGCGGGACGGCCGTCCGTCATGCGGACGCGGGCGACACCCCAGTGGGCGGCGACGAGCTTGTCGGTACGGGTCATGATCATTCTCCAGATCGACGCAAAGGCCGGCACGGGTCGAACCCGGACCGGCCTTGCCTTGCATTTCACTTCAGACTAACGCAATTCTCAGAAGACGGGAAGCACGCCGCCCTGATACTTCTCCTCGATGAACTTCTTCACTTCAGGAGAGGTGATCGCCTTCTTGAGCTTCTGGAAGGCCTCCTTCTTGTCGTCCCCTTCGCGGATCGCGACGACGTTGCCGAAGGGCGAACTCTTTTCCTCCAGCGCAATGGCGTTCTTCGCCGGGTTGAAGCCCGCTTCGAGCGCGTAATTGGCGTTGATGACGGCGGCCGTCACGTCGTCGAGGGCGCGCGGCAGAAGAGCGGGCTCAAGCTCGACGAACTTCAGCTTCTTCGGGTTCGAGACGATGTCGTCGATGCCGGAAAGGAGTGTCGCGCCGTCCTTGAGCTTGATGAGGCCCGCGTGCTCGAGCACCTTGAGTGCACGCCCCTCGTTCGTCGGGTCGGACGGCACGGCCACCTTGGCGCCTGCCGGAATGTCGGCGAGTCTCTTCACCTTCTTGGAGTAGAGGGCCATCGGCTCGAGATGCACGGAGACGAGGATGTGCAGGTTGAGGCCGCGGGACTTGACCATTTCCTCCAGATACGGAATCGTCTGGAAATAGTTGGCGTCAAGTTCGCCCGCATCGAGCGCGAGGTTCGGCTGGATGTAGTCGTTGAATTCCACCACCTCGAGCTTGACGCCTTCCTTCTCAAGCGTCGGCTTGATGAAGTTGACGATGTCGGCGTGCGGCACGGGCGTGACGCCGATGCGAAGCGAGGGCGCTGCCGGAAATGCCGGACAGGGCAATGGCGGACACGAGAGCGATGGGTGCGAAAAGTCGGGAGAGATTCATTTGTGTTCTCCGGATGTTGATTGCGGAAAAAGTTTTTTGGGATTGTCGGACGGGGACGTTGTCCGTCCGTTTCGCAGAAACATCAGAGCAGTCCGTGCGGCCGAGGATGCCGCATCAGGCCGAAGAGGATTCGGATGACTGTTCTGGAGAAGGTCGCCTTTGACGAGAACCCCTCGGGTTCGTCTGAAGGCGAGCCCGGACCTGCCGGGCGTTTCCGTTTCGGTCAACTCTCAGAAGACCGTGATTGAACTCTAGCAGAAGCCTTTCGAAGCGTCATGTGAAAGTGAGCGAACCTTGAGGTATTACATCGCGACCTTGGAAAAATGTCTTAGAGCCCGGACTGACGGCCCTTGGTGCGTCACGCGCTTTTCGCCCAAGCCCACTGCATGGGTGGCGTCCACGGCACCGTCCGCCTCGGCTCCAACACCCTCACGATCTGCATCATCAACGGGATGATCGCCGCCCGGAAGGTTGCGAGCCGCTGAGGCACGACGTACCGAGCATCAGCTCAACTGCCTGAGTGCCGGCCGGAACACGCACGCCGTTCAGCTTATACTGCAAAACATCTCCCGCAAAAAGCCCTCGAAAACCCTGCATTTTCACCTCTTCTTCGCCGATCGTCACCCATTCTTTTGTATCGACATCTCAATCTTTTGAGCCAAGTCATGTCATTTACACTCAATTGAGCAGATACTTAAAGCACATGTCCGAAATATTCGACGCAACTTTCCGACCAAGGAGAATTGAAATGACGACAGTTGACACGATCGCACAGGCGATCAAGGAAAAGAAGGCCCTGGAATTTGCATACCACGGCTTTGACCGCGTGGTCGTCCCCTATGCCTGCGGCCTTACGCCCACCAACGAAATCAAGATGATCGGCTTCCAGATCGGCGGCGGCAGCAATTCCGGCGTGACCGAAAAACTCCGTTTCTACACTGCGGCCGACATCGCAGGCGTCGCCTTCTCCGACGCAGCCTATCGCGAAGCCACTGAAGAAGACAAGGCCGTCTTCGCACAGCTTTCCAAGATCTACGAACAGATCTGATCTGATCTGCAAAAGCAGCCTAATGACTGAAGCCCGGAAGCGCAAGAGCCGTCCGGGCTTTGTGGTTTTCAGGAGTTGCGCCCGCCGGACTGATGCAGGCGGGCAGAGTGCATCAGAACAACCGAGCCACTCCAGAATTGGATAGAAACTCCGCAGTTTTCAGCCCCTCTTTCAAGAGAAAAGAATTCGATCCCACAAAAAATAACAGCCAAAGCCTGTTACAGGGAAAGGTCAGCGACCCAGGAAGAGCTTGACTCACAGGAAATTTTCCCTGTCACCGGGACCTGCCGTGCAGAGGTGCCGGTGCATGAACACAGGCGAAGGGCTCCTTCGGGAGAACCTGTCCGGCGAAGCAAAACATCTGCGAAGAAAGGCGAATGCCATCCTCAATTCCCAGAGAAGAAAAGGCCGCCCACAGGCGGCCTCTGAAACCGAAGCAACGGACCGTCAGGCCTGCTCCTTCCTGATGCCGATGACTCGTGCGCGGAGCTGTCCGCAGCCGCCCTCGATGTCCTGAGCCGCACTGTCGCGAAGGGTCGCGACGGTACCTCGTCTGCGCAGGATCGTGATGAGGTCCTGCATGTGGGCCGACTCGGGCCTCCTGAAGCCCGAGCCCTCGACGGGATTGACGGCGATGAAGTTCACCATGGCGTAGCGTCCCTCGATGAGATCGGCCAGACGCTCGACCTGCTCGGGCGCGTCGTTGATGCCCGCCATCAGCGTCCACTCGATCTGGGCGGGGTATCCCGTCTCATCGGCGTAGTCGAGCGTTCTCTCGAGGAGGGTCTCGACGGGAATGTCCTTCGAGTTGGTGAGGAGCTTCCTGCGCAGCGCGTTGTCCGTGGTGTGGAGGCTGAGCGCGAGCGCGGGACGCACGGAAAGCGCGGGCAGGCGGTCGAAGAGCCTGTGGTCGCCCACGGTCGAGACCACGATGTCCTTGTGCGCGAGTCCGCACACGTTGCCGAAGAACTCCACCGCCTCGCAGACGGCGTCGAGGTTGTGGCTCGGTTCGCCCATGCCCATCAGGACGATCTTCCTGACGTCGCTGCGCACCCGCCTGGCCTCGCAGTACTGCGCGACGATCTCGGCGCTCGAGAGCTGGCGCACGAGGCCGCCCTTGCCCGTCATGCAGAAGACGCACCCGACGGCGCAGCCCACCTGAGTGGAGACGCACAGTCCCTGCCTGGGCAGCAGCACCGACTCGACGCACTCGCCGTCCTCAAGCCCGAGAATGAGCTTGACGGTCTCGGCCTCGGCGCTTCGAACGGGCAGCGCATGCGAGAGGCGGTCAAGACGCTCCCTGATGCCGGGCAGCGCCTCGGCCACGGCCTTCGGAAAGCTCTCGCCCTTTCTGGCCTCCCACGGGGCAAGCCCCGCCCAGGCAAGAAAGATGCGCCGAACGTGCTGGGGCTTCGCGCCAAGCGCCTGCCACTCGGCGGCGAGTTCGCTCAGATGAGGACCTCGGGCCATGGATTCTCCTTTTATATATGGGATGGTGAACGGAAAGCCGTGATTTTAGCCCATGCGCCCGCCGCCTTCAGCGGATCCGCACGGGTGCGTGCAAAACGGTCGCCTACCCACATTTGTTACAAAACCACGAAATTCACTGTGCCGCAGTCACGTGCAACACCGTATACCGTGTTTATGGTATTTTCAATCCGCACCCCTTGCAAAACCCGAAACTTCCTGTAAAATTCAAGTCTCTCGAGAACGACACGCTCTTGAGAAAACAAAAAAGACTGGTGGGAATAGCTCAGTTGGTAGAGTCCCGGATTGTGATTCCGGTTGTCGTGGGTTCGAGTCCCATTTCCCACCCCAGATTCTTGAGTCCCTGCAGATGCAAGTCTGCAGGGACTTTTCTTTTGTCCGCTTTCTCCTCCCTTCCGCCTTTGCATCCCGCCTCCAGGGACTTCCTCCTCGTGCTGCGGCGAAACCGCGCCCCTCAACGCTTTCCCCGATTTCAGCCTCATCCGCCCTGTGCTATTGTTCGTGATCTCCGCAAAAGCCGTCCGAAAGAGGCCGGCTGCGGTCAGGCGCGCGATCGAGAGGACGCGCGCAGACAGACACTCAATCACAGCACACTATGAAAAGCTTCACTCTCAAGGAGCGCTGCCTCATCGGCCTCACGCTCTTCTCGATGTTCTTCGGCGCGGGCAATCTGATCTTCCCGCCGTTCCTCGGCGCCCTTGCGGGCGACGCAACCCTGCCCGCCATGTCGGGCTTTGCCGTCACGGCCGTGCTCTTCCCGATTCTCGGCGTGGCCGCCGTCGCGCGCTCGGGCGGCCTCACGGCGCTCGGCAACCGCGTCCACCCGGGCTTCGCCTTCCTCTTCACGCTTCTGATCTACCTCTCGATCGGTCCCTGCCTCGCCATTCCCCGTACGGCGGGCACGTCCTTCGAGATGGCGATTGCGCCGCTCTTCGCAGGTGAAGGCGCGCTCTCGGGCACCATCATGGGCTTCGAGGCCCATGCCGTCGCCCAGGCCGCCTACTCCGTCTTCTTCTTCCTGCTCGCCTTCACGATCGCGCTCAACCCCGAAAAGCTCACGCAGCGCCTCGGCAAGATCCTCTCGCCCACGCTGCTCACGCTCATCGCGGTGCTCTTCATCGCCGCCATCGTGCATCCGCTCGGCGAGTACGGCGCCGTGCGCGCCCCCTATGACGCGGCGCCGTTCGTCCGCGGCTTCATCGAGGGCTATCAGACGATGGACACGCTCGCGGCCCTCAACTTCGGCCTCATCATCGCGATGAACATCCGCGCGCTCGGCGTCACGAAGGACTCGGGCGTCGTCCGCGAGACGATCTTCGCGGGCTTCGTCGCGGGCTTCCTGCTCATCACGGTCTATGCCGCGCTTGCGCACATCGGCGCCGAAGCGGGCGGTGCGGGCCTTACGGGCGAAAACGGCGCCCAGACCCTCACGGGCGTCGTGATCCAGCAGTTCGGCCACGCCGGCCTCTTCATCCTCGGCGCGATCTTCTTCATCGCCTGCCTCAACACCTGCGTGGGCCTGCTCTCCTGCTGCTCGAACTACTTCCGCGACACGTTCCCGGTTCTCGGCTACCGCGGCTGGCTCACGGTCTTCGCCGTGACGAGCACGATCATCGCCAACGCCGGCCTCACCGCGATCCTGAAGTTCTCGGTCCCCGTCCTCGTCGCGATCTATCCGCTTGCGCTCGTGCTCATCATCCTCGCCTTCCTGCACCCGTTCATCGAAAAGCACCGCTTCGCCTACCCGATGACGATGCTCTTCACGGGCGCCGCCGCCATCACGGCGGGCTTCGGCCAGGCAGGCTTCAAGCTGCCGGTCCTCGCCGACTTCTTCGCCGCCATGCCGTTCGCGGCCGAAGGCCTTGACTGGATGCTTCCCGCCGCCGTCGGCCTCGTCGTCGGCATCGCACTGAGCCTCGTGACGCCGAAGAAGGCCGCCTGACGGCCTCCCCTCTGAAGTCACTCAAAATCAGAGCGCCTTCGCGAATTCCATGGATTCCGAAGGCGCCTTTCATTTGACCGTTCACTTCACGGAACACCCTCAGGCGCAACACTGCGGCATCCTCGTGACGCCTGACGCGCGGGGATTCTTCGGTGCAGCCGGCCTGGCCTTCTGCCGAACGCAGGTGCCCGAAGAACGACCGCCGGCCTTCGCCAGGCACCTCGAAGCAAGTTCTAACGCCTGGCGGCACGCAACATCGACGATCGTGGTGCCCGCAAGAGAGCAGAGCCGCTCGAGGAGTTCAGGCAGTCGCGAACCATGACCGTACTCGGGATCCACGCCTCCAAGCGTGCGCCACAGAGCGGTTCCCAAGAACGGGAAAAGCTGCTCGAACACGCCCGCCTTGTTCTTGCCGTAACCGGGCATGTGCTTCTTCAGGCGCTTGAGCACGGCCTCGGGATGAGCAACACGTTCCAGAAACTCCATCGTCATCCGGACGCTTCTGTCCGGAGCCACCTGCTTCCCCTGCACCTGCCGCTTCGCAACGTACCAACCCTGCGCCAGAGGAAGATCATCCTGAAAATCATCGAAGTGAAGAAGCAGCCAGTACTCGAAGCACGGCTTCGTGGCCGCAAGATGTATGCAGGGATGCTGCTTCACAAGCTCGAACGCCTCGTGAAAGCCTTCATGGCGGTCGCGATCAAAGACCAGCCAGCACTCGGGAGAGGCGGCGGACGCCTTCGAAACGCCGGGCACTTGCCGGCATATCCACTCGATCGCCCGTGCGGGATTCTTCACGGGACAGACGGAGATGACCGCCTTTTTTCCGGAAAGGCCGATCAGCCTGCAGAAGTCCTGCAAATAGAGCACCTCAGTCTCGCCTTCGCAGAAGACATGGATCCTGCCGGGCCCCGGAACCCGGTCATGCGGGAGATTTGACATCGTCATGAGAATCTCCTTCAGGCAGTCGCAAATGACCGGCTCACGCCTGATCGTACTCGAGCGCAGCGAAAAAGCCCCTCTCCCCGAAGCACTCTTTTGTGACGAATGTTCACGCGGCGCATCCGCCGTCGAAAAAGGCCCGCCTCGAAACCGAAGCGGGCCCTTCTTCTCCCTTCGAGACCTTTGTCAGAGCAGCGTCTTGAGCTTCTCGACGACCTCCACGTCGGCAGGCAGCCAGTCGACGCTGTCGAGCTCGTCGGGCGAGAGCCACTTCGCCGCCTCATGTTCGACGAGACAGATCTCTCCCTTCACGATGGACGAAAGGAAGCAGTGCATCGTGAGGTGAAACTTCGGATAGTCGCACTCGACCGTCGTCACGAGGGTCTTGGGTGCAATCGTCACCTTGAGCTCCTCCTCGATCTCGCGCACGATGGCGGCCTCGGGCGTTTCGCCGGGCTCCATCTTGCCGCCGGGAAACTCCCACCCGTCCTTGAAGTCGCCGTACCCGCGCTGGGTGGCGAGAATCCTGCCTTCATGCTCGATGATGGCTGCGACCACTTCGATCGTCTTCATTCATACTCCTTGCAGTTTTGAATTGAGCTTTTGTCGGCTTCGTGCCGCCGTGCCGCGCGCCTTCGGATTCTAATCCTCGGCCATCGTCACGTAGGCGTAGATGTCGGAACGCACGGGCACGTCGAGTCTGTAATCGATCTCGAAGGCGCGGTCGCCCGTTGCGGGAAGCGTCACGGGCACGGGCTCGCCCTGCGCCTCAACCTCCCCGAGGAAGTAGAAGGCCTTAGCCTCACCCTTGTCCTCCTTGTTGCGGCGCACGAAGAGAAGGATCCTGTTGTCCTTGTCCTCGAGCGTGCGCTTATAGATGTGGTCCGCGTCGGCCGACGTTGTCCTGCGCTTCGTCTTCGAGAGCGCCACGATGTGCGACGGCGAGACGAAGCGGTCCTCGTAAGCGATCGCGCCTTCGGCCTTGTGGTAGTTGACGAAGACGGGCATCGTCTTCGTCGTCTTCTCGTAGAAGTACCCGCCGATGTTCTGGGCGTTCATGTTGGTCGGCCAGTTGAGCAGCCTGCAGACGTCCTCGTACGTATATTTTTCGTAGAGAACGAGGTCGGTGCCCGCGTAGCGCTTCGAGAACCTGGCCTCGTAGCGCGAGACCATGAAGCCCGCGAGCTCCGCGAGCATCGTGCGGAACTCCGCGCTTCGGCCGAGCTCCTCGCGAAGTTCCGCGGCCATGCGCCATCCGAGCGCGGCGTCGTACTCGACAAAGACCATCCCGGCGCGCTGCTTCGCCTCGTCGGCGGTCTTCACGAAGCGGTTCGAAAGAAAGCCGAAGACGCTTGAGAGATGCGCAGCCGAGGGCTCGATCCCATAGCGGGCGAGTCCCTCGCGAAGTCCCGTCTCAAGGTCCGGTCTGCCCGCGAGCAGGTCCCTGATGACAATCGCCTCGGAAACGCGCCTGCCCGCGCCCGCCTTCACGGACAGGAAGGCGAGCATGCCTGCGGCGCGCGTCGAGAGCCTAATCGTGAAGGACTTCTCGTACTTTTCGAGAAAGGCGTAGTAGGAGCCGAACTTCTCGAAGAACTTGACGGCATCGATCGAGCCGAACCTGTCGAAGTCGAGAAGCCCCGGAATGCGGCCGAGCTTGGCCTTGAGCTGCTCGTAACTCGTACGGATGAGCTTCGTGTCGCTCACGCTCGCGCGGTCGATCGACTCGTAGATGCGCTTGCGCACGATCGGATCGAAGTGCACGCTCGAGGCTCCCGGAATCTGCCTCAGATCGACGGCGAGCGCGCGGCGCATGTTGTCCTTGTTGTACGAGCGGTCGTCGGCGAGCGCCACCGGAATCAGAAAGTTCGACTGGTAGTTCCCGATGAAGTCGAGAATGACCACGAATTCCTTGTCAGGTGCCTTGCGAAGGCCTCGGCCGAGCTGCTGCACGAAGACGATCGCGCTCTGCGTCGGACGCAACATGATGACCTGGTTGACTTCGGGAATGTCGACGCCCTCGGCGAAGATGTCGACCGTGAAGATGTAGTCGAGCCTGTTGTCGCCCACGCCGTACGAGAGGCGGTAGATCGCCTCCTCGCGCAGGCTCTGCTCATCCTCGCCCGTGAGCGCGACCGTCATGAGGCCGCGTTCATTGAAGAGCCTCGAAAGTTCGGCGCACTCTTCCTTCCTCGAGCAAAAGACGAGGCCCTTGACGCGCGGACCGCTCCAGCCGAAGTACTGCGCGCGGTCGAGGATGTTCGAGACGCGCTCCTCGGCCGTCAGCAGCCTGAAGTCGGAGAGGTCCTCGAGCATCATGCCGCCCACCGTGACGTCCTTCACGCCGAAATAGTGGAACGGACAGAGAAGGTCCTCCTCAAGCGCCGTGCTCAGGCGGATCTCGTAGGCGATGTTGTGGTCGAAGAGTGCGTAGATGTCCGCGCCGTCGGGCCTGTCGGGACTTGCCGTCATGCCGAACCAGAGCTTCGGCTCGAAGTGCGCCATGATCTTCTTGTAGCTCTCGGCCGCTGCGCGGTGCACCTCGTCGATGATGATCACGTCGAACGCCTTCGGATCCAACGCGCCGAGCACGCGTTCTCGCGCAAGCGTCTGCATGGTCGCGAAGACGCAGTCCGCGCCCGCCTCGTTCTGCCCGCCGCCGAGAAGCCCGTAGGTGAGTTCGTCCTCACCCAGGACTCGCCTGAAGCTTGCCATCGCCTGCCTCGCGATCTGCTCGCGGTGCACGACGAAGAGCATCCTGCGGGGCTTGAACTCACGCACGGCGAAGGCCGCGGCATAGGTCTTGCCCGTGCCCGTGGCGGAAATGAGCAGCGCGCGGCGCTCGCCCGAACCCGCGATCCTGAGAAGATTCTCGACGAAGGCGCGCTGCATCGAGTTGGGCTCGGGACGCACGGGCGAAACGGGAAGCGGCAGGCGCCTCATCACCTCGGTCTGGGCCGCCATGTGCGCCCTGCGCTCGGCCTCGTAGGCGTCGATCACCTCATGGAGGGGATGGCTGAGCGGATGGTCCCAGAGCGCCCTGAATTCGGCCTGAAGCGCCCTTGCAAAGGCACCCGTCTGCTTCGAGACGAGCCTTGCGTTCCACTCGCGGTTCGTCGCGAGCGCCGTGCCCGTCAGGTTCGAGCTTCCGATCAGGAAGCGGCAGACGTCGCCCGAATTGAAGATGTAGCCCTTCGTGTGAAAGCCTCGGTTCCCCTCGGCCCTGAAGAGCCTCACCTCGATGTTGGAGATGCCCGCGAGCTTGCGCATGGCGGCGGGATCCGAAAAGCCGAGATAGTCCGTCGTCAGCACGCGTCCCGGCACGCCTCGTTCGCGCAGCTCCTCGAAGATGGGCAGAAGCGGCTCGATGCCGCTCATCGTCACGAAGGCGACACTGATGTCGAAGCTCGTGCATCGCGCGAGTTCGTCCTCGATCACGGTGAGGACCTTGATCCTGCGGTCGGGGTCGTTGATGACGAATTCCGGCCGGAGTCCGGCCTCCTCCCCGTCGGTCTCTCCCGTGAGGAAGGCCGAGCGGAGCTGCGCCTCAAGACAGGCGTCCGTCGTCATGCCGGCGGGAAGGCCGGCGGAAATGGGCATGGTCTCGTTCATGCCAGGATTCTAGCAGCCGCTGCGCCCGCGGCGCAGGCCCGGGCCTCCGAATCAGGGCAGTCTGCCGGTCCCGGCCCAGGAGAGAGGCGAAGTCGGGCGAATAGGGGGTTTCCCGGAACACGCGTCAAATCGACATCCGCGTGGTCCTGACCAAGCCTTTGCGGAACAGGAACGGTGCGGGGCCCTGACTTTCCACACGCTTCCGATGATTCCGAATCATCTAGGCAAACCTCCCTAAGAGAATCGTCCGAGGCACCTTGCGTGCAGTCACGACTCCCCCGCTTTCCCTGTGTCCTAGGCAATTCGCCCTAGAGACGGCGGATTTTCCTTCGGATAAATTGGAATCATCCCGACGCCCACAACCTTTTTTCCACCCGCGGCGCCGGGATCACCACGGAAGCCGGACCGTGCAAGCGGTCCGGAAGGAAACCATGAAATCCTTTTTTCACCCCTTCGCCACATGGAGCGGCCTGACCGAATAAGTCGGAGCCGACGCAAATCATGATGAAAGTCCTCGCAAAAATGAGCCAGTTCGTTAACAAGACGTTCGCCCTCTGGGTCGTCATTTTCGGCATTGCCGGCTTCGTTTTTCCGGAGATTTTCAAGCAGATTGGTCCCTGGATCGCTCCTCTGCTCGGCGTGGTGATGTTCGGCATGGGCCTCACGCTCTCGCCCTCGGACTTCCGTGAAATCTTCCGCCGTCCCCGCGACGTCTTCCTCGGCATCCTCGCCCAGTTCACGATCATGCCCGGTGGCGCGTTCCTGCTCTGCTATGCGCTGGATCTGCCGCCCGACGTCGCCGTCGGCCTGATGCTTCTGGGTTGCTGTCCGGGCGGCACGGCGTCCAACGTCGTGACCTTCCTTGCCCGCGGCGACGTCGCCCTCTCGGTCACCATCACGTCCTG
>ENA-ORVB01002049-ORVB01002049.1-human-gut-metagenome-genome-assembly--contig:-NODE-2049-length-11967-cov-3.09285_pt1 | contig 11967 bp, 6 predicted proteins | sample MGYA00242090_ERZ509231 | MGnify/ENA primary metagenome ERZ509231 (study PRJEB26280, sample SAMEA2338798) | human gut metagenome | biome: human gut; feature: human-associated habitat; material: faeces...
AGGACTTGGACAGACTGCTGGCTGCTGTTAAAAAGGGCAAGCTGCGTCAGGTGGCGCTGAAGGCGATGCTGACACCCACCAACTGCACCTGGAGCGGTCTGCAGCTTTTAAGCGAGCTGCAGCAGGAGCATGCTTATATGCACGGCAAAAATGCGGGCAAATAAGCAAAATTGCCGGTGAATGTACTTTTACTGGCATTAAAGCGCCTTATTTGATATAATTAGGCATGATAAACTTTAGCTATATTTAGGAGGATAATAATAATGGCAAAAGATAGTTCCTTTGACGTTGTTTCCCAAGTTGATATGCAGGAGATGGATAACGCTGTTAACCAGGTTAAGAAAGAGATTGACCAACGTTATGATTTCCGCGGCAGCAATGCTTCCATCGAGCTCGGTGAGAAGGAAGTAAAAATTGCAGCTGAGGACGAGTACAAACTGGGCGCAATTTTAGATATGCTGCGCCAAAAAATGGCTAAACGCGGTATTCCTCTGCGTTGTCTGGTTCCGGGCAAAATTGAGCCTGCTGCGAAAGGCACCGTTCGCCAAACTTTGGAAATCCAACAGGGTATTTCTAAGGAGAACGGCAAAAAAATTGTGGCAGCTATCAAAGCTTCCAAGCTGAAGGTAACTGCTCAGATTCAGGATGACCAGGTACGTGTTGCCGGTGCGAAAAAGGATGACCTGCAGGCTGTTATCCAGCTGCTGAAGGCTGGCGATTTTGGCGTTGATCTGCAATTCATCAACATGCGCTAAGCATTCGTCCACAGTCAGGAAAGAGTGGAGCAAATGACAGAAGACAAAGACTTTGACAAAAAGAAAATCAATGACGGCGAGCTGCAGAAGTATTCCGGAAGCTACAGCGAGGAAGGCCTGCTGCATAAAATCAGCCGCTACGGTGCCCACATCGGCATCGAGCTGCTGTATAAGGTCGTGCAGCTGTGGTGCGTACTGCAGAAGCCGGAGGTTCCTGCGAAGGAAAAGGCGTTGATTATGGGAGCTTTGGGGTATTTAATCGCTCCCCTGGATTTTGTGCCGGATATTACGCCGGTGTTGGGATACAGTGATGACCTGGTGGCAATTACCTTTGCGCTGCTGAAGGTGCAGGGGTATATTGATGAAGAGGTTGATGCCAGAGCTAAGGAGCTGTTGGCGAAGGTTTTTGATAAGGATGTCATTGCGAAGCTGTAATTGCAAGCTGACTAAAATATGCGCTGCCAAACAGGCAGCGCTATTTTTATGCCATCAGCGCGCTTCGGAAAATAAAAATGCTTAATAAAAAGATTATGCATATGCATTGCTGCTGCAAACAAATATTGAACAGAAGAAAAGGCTTTAGCTGCGGCTGAAGCTTTTTTATTGCGCAAAAGCAGGCTCAGCTACACTTCTTATAAAAAGATATTGGCTATTATCTTTCTTCCTCTTTCGTAAAATAAAAAACTTTCTTAGCGTGCCGTTTGGCAACAAAAATCGCAAATATAAACAGTGAAAGTAAAAGCAAGCAAGTCTGCATATCCTAACATCCTTGAGCACGCACCTTTTTTTCAATGATATTTTAAATCCTTCAACGTATAATCATATTGAAATAAAAAATATCTGCAAAAGCAAAGATGGACAAATACTGTCACTGTCACTTGCTATACTGATATCAGCAAACAGAAAGGAGGAAGACATGCGACAAAAAGATATCTATTTTATGCCCTTGGGAGGCGCTCAAAGTGTAGGCCGCAGCTGCTACTACCTGCGTCTGGGACAGAGTAACATCCTGCTCGATTGTGGCCTTCAGCGCATTAACGGAGCAACTTGTTCCCCGGATTTTCGCAGCCTGCTTACCTCGCAATTCATGGAAAGCATGCAGCAGCTTGACCATGTTTACATTTCTCATGCGCACACCGACCATGTCGGCTACCTGCCGCAGCTCATGCAGATAGCGCCTCAGGCTTCCGTTTACATGACACTGCAGACAAAGCAGCTTGCCGAATACCGTCTGATTGCCAATAGCAGTCAGCAGAGAGCAGTCGAAGCTTCGCGTTTGTTAAGCAACGTTGCGCCGGTCGATTACCTGCAAAAAATCAAGCAGCGTGATTACACAGTCACCTTTTTCCCGGCAGGGCATATCCCCGGCGCTATGATGACACTGTTTGAATATGCAGGCCGCAAGATTCTCTACACTGGCGACTACTCATTGCAATCAGCCTTCGGTCTTGACGGCTGCTGGCTGTCAGATGACCTGGAGGTGGACGTACTGCTGATGTGCGCACTGCATGCCAAGCAGCCCTACAGTGTTCGTGAAAAGAACACACTTCCACAGCGCATCAGTGAGGTTATGAGCAACCTGCAACGTGGGCAATCTGTTTATCTGCAGGCCTTTGACCCCGGTAGAGTGCTGGAGCTCTTAATGGCGCTCAACCGCGAGATGGAGCAGAGCGGACAGGTTTATCCAATCTACCTTGAGCCGAAGGCCATGGCCGCTGTGCACGTGATGGAAAGCCTGCGGCTGCCGGTACTGCAGCAAAACAACTACAGCAGCTTTTATGCCGGTGCAGCACATCCGCACGTTGTTATCGGTACCAAGCGCAAGGAGCATGTAAGCTGGCGTTATCGTATTTTTGGCAATGCCTATACGTTGCATGAGGACTACGGGGAAATGCTCAGCTTCATTCGCAGGCTGAATCCACGTCAGGCCTATCTGGTGCATTGTGCCGAGGGTTATTATGGTCACACCGTGGAGCAGGAGCTCATGCGTGATGCCCAATGCCGTACTCAGGTAGTCTTTCCTGAGGAAGGCGACATTTATACAATTTAAGAATTAGGAGGTAGCATAATGCTGGAAACAAAAAGTATTAAAGTACAGGGGATTTTAAAGGAGATTCATGAGAAGGTGCAGCAAAAGGCCGGGCGCTTCGAAAAAATATCGGAGGATATTGTTTTGGAGAATCTGACCTTGCAGGCTCTGTGCGCCAATCTTAATATGTCGCCTGCTGCCTGTGCAGATTTCGTACAAAATAATTATGACTGCAGCTGCAGTGTTGACGATATGATCAGAATCTATCGCGACTTCAAGATTAACACCGAAGAAAAACGCCTGGAGGTTTTTGAAAATGCTACCGGCGTTGCCATCATGTTGGAAAAAAGCATGAACGGTGACCAGCAGGCTTATGAGCTGTATCGCAGCACCCGGGAAAAATTCATGGAAAAAAAGCCTAAGCATTACTATAAAATTCTGCTGGCTGTAATTTTCCACAATATTAAGCCGCTGCAGCAGGAAAATGATCAGCAGCTGATTACCAGCTTTGGCAATACACTGTGCAAATATCTGCTTTATGATATGGAAAACGCCATTACTTATGCCTATGGCTTCAATAAGCAGCGCAGCAGGGCACCAGCCACCAATAATAATGCGAAAAAAGTTCATAGCCCTGAGCAGGAGCGTTTGCTGCAAAAGCTGGCAAGTCTTGAAAGTGCGCTGGAGCAATCCGATATGCTGCTCAGAGACCTGCAAAGTGAATTTGACGAACGCCTGGAGGCTGTTAAGCTGCAGGAAATGACAGAGTTCTTCGGTAAGCTCAATTCTGATAAATATGGCTGTATTCTGGATGAGCTGCTGATGCTGCGTAAGGGCATTGACGCTGTGAAAAAGAGCGGTTATGTGCTGCCGTTGGAAATCAATGGTTTACTGATTATGGTGCGCAAGCTGGTACAATTTTTGCGTGACAGCCACATTAATCCCATGCTGAAGCCTGAATCGCTGCGCATTGTAAAGGCTGGCGATGTTGAATTCTGGAACTACGAGGGAACTCCTTTTACCTGTGCTGAGGAAGAAAAGCAGGTTAAGGTAATTTCTCCTGGTTGGATTTATAGCGAAAAACAGGTACAAATTTCTCGTCCGAAGGTTAAGGAGGTTGTAGATAATGTTGATTAATAATGAAGAACACAATGATTTATGCGTAGGCATTGACCTGGGAACCACCAACTCTGTTTTGGCTACAGTTAATCTTAAGGCTAATGGCGATATCGTCAGCAAGGTAGTAGACCTGCCGCGTGCTGTAGATGTTTACAACAGCGCAGCAGGCAAGGCGCGCCTGAACACGCAGAAGAAGCCGCTGTTGCCGTCCTGCGTGTATTACCGTGAGGAACGTTGCTATGAGCCGCTGGTAGGCGATTTTGCCAAAAACCAGTATGCGCTGCGCCCGCATCTGGTAGCAAAATCTATTAAAAGCCAGATGGGAAGTGCGCATGCCGAAGGCTTGGCTGATGAGATTATGGACAAAACTCCGGCGCAGGTTTCGGCACGTATCCTGCAGCACATGCTGCGGGAGGCCAGCAAAATTTATCGCACGGAGATTAAGGATGCGGTAATCACCGTACCTGCTAACTTTGACTCCGTAATGTGCCAGGCAACACGTGATGCTGCCGCGTTAGCCGGTATTCAGGTTACCAATAAGGATGGCAGCGAAAGAGCAGTGCTGCTTTCTGAGCCGAATGCCGTTATTTATGATTTGATTAACCAGGTACAAAATGGTGAAATTTCCAATCATATTATTGACCTCAACAGCGAAAAGAACGTGCTGGTGTTTGACCTGGGTGGCGGCACCCTGGATATTACGATGCACAAGATTAAACGTCGTGAGGACTGTCCCGACGTTTTAAAGGTAGATGAAATTGCTACCAACAGATACACTCTTTTAGGCGGCGATGACTTTGATCAGGCCATTGCTGATGTAATGTTTGAGCATTACCAAAAACAGTATTCTACTAGTCCTATGGTTGTGCGCAAGCTGCAGCAGGAAAAGAAGGCCATCATGCCGCAGCTGCTGAACTATGCAGAGGAGTTGAAGCTGGAGCTGAGCGAACGCCGTCAGGCAGAAAGCAGCTATGCTGCCGATGACAGCTTTGGCTGGGATGATGAGGAGGATGCCGAAGAATTTTTCGTAGGCGGCAACATGGGCGGCATCGGTTACGCCTATGACGACAGCTTCACTCAAGAGGCTGTGGAAAAGATTCTGCAGCCGTTTATGGGAAAAAATCTGCAGCTTGCCGACTACAAGAAAATAGACAGTCTGCAGGATACGAAGAATATTATCTATCCTGTTCTTGACGTTTTGCAAAAGAGTGCCGCCAAATTGGGCGGTGAGGTCAAGGTAGATGCCGTAATCGTCAATGGCGGTATGAGCAAATTCTATATGGTTACGGACCGCCTGCGCGAATTCTTCGGGCTGGAGCCGATTGTGGCGCTGGACCCGGATCAGGCCGTAGCAAGAGGTGCAGCGGTATATCATTATTACCTGCACAAATATGCGAAACAAATGCAGGAGGATATGCGCATGGTAGGCGCAGAAGCGCATGCTCTGCAGCCATTGCCCGGCAAGGCTGCAGCTCCGAAGGCTGCTGCCGCAGCTGTACAACAGCGTGGTGCAATTGAATGGGGCAAAAATATTCTTAATGACAGCCTGTATCTTGGTATGCGCGATGGTGCTGTACAGGAGCTTGTTGCCGGCGGTACGGATCTGCCGTACCAGTCCGACTATATCAAAGGCTTCCAGCTGCTGCCGGACAAGGCAGAGATTGCCATCCCTATTAAAAGACGTACCTTTGGCGACACTTACCAGACTATCGGCAATGGTCATCTGAAGCTGGAGCATGGTTATAAGGATGGTGCTTACGTTGCTATTCGCGTGCTCATGGGCAGCAACAAGGTGCTGAGCATGGAGATGCTTTTGAGCAGTGACATGGATATGCACCAGATTCTGGAGCAGAAAACCGCTGAAATCGTTATTGGCGGCGATAATCCTGATGCACCTGCTACTAAACTGAAATTCAATCCTCCCGCCGGTACTAAGCTGAACGTGCATAATGAGCTGCATGGCCTGCAGACCTTGTGTGAACGCAAGAGTACTGCCAAGGGCAATGCGCAGAAGGATGTTATCAACAAGCTGAGCCAGCGCACCAGCAGTATTGCTGCTGCCGGTAATAAGGCAGAATTTGCCAGACCGCTGCTGGAGATGCTGTGCTATAGCAATAATGATGAGCTGCGCCTGCGTCTTTTCACCATTGCCCGCAAGCATGTTGCTTATTGGACTGAGCAGCAGCGCCAAAGCTTGGCAAGAGAGTGTTTGAATCAGCTGCAGGGTGTACTGCAGGGCTTCCCGTGCTATGGTCTCAAAATTAATGTCAACATTCAGGCCATCTATACCCTTGGCTGCTGCGGCAGCAAGGAGCAGGTTGCCAAAGTGCAGCCGCTGGCAGCTGAAAACCGTTATTATACAGCAAGCCTGTACGCGTTGGGCAAGAGTCGCGTTGCTGGCAGCTTTGTGCAAGATGTATTCCAGCGTGATGCTTACTGCGAAAGCAACAAGTGTAACCTGCAGGTTACAGCACATGCCCTGGGCATGGCGCTGCGCCTGGAGGATGGCGGCAGAGCGGCAGGCCTTGATGTGGACAAGGCAGTGGAGGACCTTTGCTTCATTATCAACAACCGCACTGTTCTTGATGTAAACTACAGCAGCGAGATTGTCTGCTGCCTGATTGCCCTGGCCTATGCCTGCGACCAGCGTTTTGGGGGAAATACTGTGTCTGCTGTTTCTATGGAGCTGGCAAGACAGACTTTGGCAAATCTCAACCGCAACTACAGCACGGAGGTTATGATGCGTCTGGCCAAGGCTGCTGGCGTTGCCTACAAAATGCTTGATGGTGAAAGCCTGTCTGAGGATGAGGAGGAATTCCTGCTGAAGAAGCTGGAAATTTAAAACGTGAATTCATAATTAGATAAAGTGTAAAAGGACTGTCCCTGGTGATGATGTATCGCCTGTGGGGACGGTCCTTTTTGATTTTATGTGGATGATAGAGATATCATATCTATTGCGTATTTTTTTACGCGGAAATTACCAAAGATACATTTTTTTTAGTTTACTTGTACCCATCTTAACCTTAACTGTTAAAAGCTTTTAACTAAATGTAATAAATGCAACGTATTCAAGAGTTAATAAAAATTTTTGCGCCGAATGTAGCGTGTTCATGGATAAGAGTTTGACTGGGGGGGGACGTGGTGCTATAATTTAAAATTGTTATTGCATGTATAATATTTGGTTTATGTAATATAAGGAGGCTTATGATGAAAGTAAAGGATAATCAGTTTTTAGCTAAAGCAATAGCTTTGAGCATTTTGTGTATGGTGCCGGTAAGCACTAATGCAGCTGGCTTCAGTGAAATTACAAGTGGAGGTGTTATAGATGCCCCTCTTAACGTTAATGTAACAGGGCATGATAGTGATGATAACGGCATACTGTTATCTGGTGGTGAGAACCTGGTGGTAAACAACGGCGGCACTATTCGCGTTAATACTGTTGCCAGTGCCAGTGGTATCACAGCAGCTGACAGTTTTTTAGGTGCTACGAATGTAACTGTTAATGGCGCAAAGTTTACTATTGATGTGGGCTATGTCAAACAGGGAGCCAGTGCAGTTGGTGTCTGGAGCCAGACCATGAGAAATCAGGTTGGTGATGGCAGCCAACCGCAGCCGGAATATCAAGGCGGTAAGGTAACTCTTAATGCTTTGGAAAATAAAATTAATGTTACCAGTAATCATGTAGGTTATGGCTTATTATCCGGCAGTGATTTTGGTGGCAACAGTAATCAAGGCGGCAATATTATCTGCAATGGGAAGTTTGACATAGATGTTAACGTCCTGACTCCTGACGGAAAAAATTCTGATAGCAATTATCTTAACAGAGCCATGGGTGTTGTTGCTTTTGGCGGTAATGTCTATATCAATAAAGATGCTAAAATTAATATCAAATCTCAAGCAAATGGTGACGACGGTAAAGACGTGGCCGGTTTATATACCGGCTATGATGGTCACATTAATGGCAGCGCTGACAGTACTATTAATATACATGCAGAGGGTATTGGTAAGGTTACCGGTATCACCAACGGCACTTATGATGTTCTTGCCCAACTAAATAAAGTAAACTATAATGTAAACTACACCCCATCTACTATTAATTTGCGCGGAACAACAAATATTTTTCTGGATGGAAAAAGTAATTATGGTATCTGCTCTGATATTAAATCAACCTTTGAAGCAAATACCGTAACTATCAACTTTACCAATGACAGCAAAAATGTTACCTCCGTCGGAATAAAAGCAACTGATGAGGGAAAAATTAAAATTGATAACCTTTTCGTTGGAACAGACGCAACTGCATTGAACCAGGCAGATAAAATAACCGCATTACAGACAGGCAAGATATATTCTGGTAACTATAATATAAAAAGAAATGCACAAATTAATGTCAACACCAACGAACAGGGTACAGTACAAATTAATGGTTCTATAGAAAATAACAAAAGAGGAACTATTGATTTACGTTTAACTAATGCAAATTCTTACCTTTATTCCAACTTTTATTTAGAAACAGATTGGGATGGTAATCCAGAGGCAACAACCAATTTAACGTTGAAAAATGGAGCATTATGGAAAAATTATAGTACTGGCTGGAATGATAGCACTATTACTAACTTCACCTTAGATAACCATGCGCATTTAGACATGACGCATAACGAATACAGTAAGGGAAAGTTTTTCCAAAATATCTATATCACTAATAACATGTCAGGAACAGATGCCACAATTAACATGGATATTGATGCCAGCACTAATAAAGATAACAGCGACCGCCTTTACATCGCAGGCACTCACACCGGCAACCATTACATTACGCTCAACAACGTTAATGCAGATGGCAATACTAACGGCGCAGCAGGCACTGTCCTCGTAAGCGTAAAGGACGAGCAGGGCAACTTCTTCGCCAACGACCATGAGGGTTCTCTTTACTGGTACAAATATTCTCTGGACAGCAAACCCAACGAACAAGCAGGCTCAATCTATAACACTGACTGGTACTTGAAGGAGGTAGAGGTTATCCCTGCCCTGCCGCTTGGTCCTGCCTCCTCCACAAAGCCTAAACCGACCACCAGCGTCGAGGCTGTCGACGCAACCCAAAGACTGGCCTTCGCCAACTGGGTGGAGGATGACAAGCTCATGCAGCGCATGGGCGACCTGCGCCACGAAACCAATAATGAGGAAGGCGTTTGGGTGCGCGTAAAAGGTGGTAAATACAGCGGTGATGGCTTCAGCAACCGTCACACCATGTACCAGCTTGGCTATGACGATGTTGTAAAAAATACTGATAAGCTGAAACGTTATCAGGGCGTAGCCTTCTCCTACGATGATGGCAAGAACAGCTTCAATCGTGGCAGTGGCAAGCTCAAAGCCAAATCTATCGGTTTTTACAATACTGACCTGCGCAATAAAGGCCATTATCTGGACGTAGTGTTCAAGATTTATGATGCAGACAGCGACTTCACTGTGTTTGATTCCGAAGGCAAGAAGATTACCGGTGCTTTTGACAACATTGGTATCAGCCTTAGTGCGGAATATGGTCGTAAGAAATATCTTGACGAGCATTGGTCTATTGAGCCACAAGCACAGCTTACCTTGGGTTATTTAGGCGGTGCAAGATATACCACCAGCAATGGTATCCATGTAAGCCAAAGCGATCCCAACAGCGTTTTGGGACGTATCGGCTGCAACTTTATGTATGACATGGACGAAAAGAACACTGTTTACCTGAAGGCCAACTGGCTGCATCAATTTGCCGGTAATTACGGTGTAACCTTGACTAACGGCAATGACAGCCTGCGTATTGATAACCATGACCATGACACCTGGTTTGAATACGGCTTGGGCTTTGCCTGCATGACCGGCAAGAACAACCACCTGTATGCGGACGTAGAGCGTTCTACCGGAGGCAGCTTGCGTAAGAACTGGCAGTGGAATGCCGGTATGTTCTGGACGTTTTAAGTGATACTTTAAGACAATTTTGTTTGAATTAAAATCTCCCTTTATTTACATTAATTGTAGATGAAGGGAGATGTTTTGTTGCGCTTATATTTGCAGACTAAGAAAAATTTCATATTCTTCATGTCTTGCGGGGGGGGACAAACGTGCTATAATTTCTAATGGTTATAACATATAAAAAGATTATTTTAATATTATTGAAGGAGGAACTTGATATGAAACCATTTAAAAGGCATAACAAAAGACTTCTTATTATGATAGCTATGAGTATTACTTGTGCTTGCGCAAGTACTGCTTATGCGGAAATTAACGAAAGACCTGGGCCTGACGCAACCTACGATGATAAAGTTGTCCTTGACTCTGAATGGCAAATATACAACAATGAATATGCTGGTGCAGAAAAAAGAAAATATACCTTCAATAAAGGATTAACTGTTTCTCCTAATGACAGCTCTACTGGTAATGCGATTTATCTTTCTGGGAATGTAGATGTCGATTTTGAATTAGGCAATGGGAGTGAAATGAATTTAGAGTCTTCTAGTGGAGCTTTAAACGTTAACCCTAATTCAAAATTAACTATTAATGGTGTTAACAGTAATCTTTATTTCGGTAATAAGAACTGGAATGAATATAATGAAGCGGCAACTATTTACATGGATAAGGGTTCAAAATTAGAGATTAATGCTGGCAACCTTACTACTTCCGGTGGTGCAGAAACCAACCTTAAATTATTTGATAATGCTCAGGCAACTATTAACTTAACAGGTGATTTTACCTCTGATGCTGGCGGCACTGCAATTGCAATGGAAAATGATTACCGCAATTCTGATACCAGTCTCAGCATTCAGGCTGCTAATATCACTTTGGGAACAACTGATCTGGAAACGGCCCACAGAAAGGCTGGTTTATATCTTTTAGCGTATAACGAGAATGGTGATAATAAATTATCCGTTGACCTCCATGCTAAAGATACCTTGAAGATCAGTGGTTTTGCTAAAGGCATTCAAACCTTCGGTAATGCTTTAATTAATTTGCAGGGAAACGCCATTATCATTTCTGCTGATAGCACCACTAAAGGAACAGGTTTATACTTGGATAGCTATGAAGCTATTAAGCCCTCAACATTAAATGCTGAAGCCGATAATATAAGCATTTCTGGCTCTCAATATGCTATTTATTCTAATGATAGAGCTATTACTAAACTCCATGCTAGCAAAACCTTAAATCTGCTCTCTGACAAATGGGGTATTGTATCGTTTGACAGCACCGTCAACGCTCAGGCTGATAACGCAATCAATATCAAAGGCACTGTCTGGACTAGCGGTGGCAATATTACTGTCGGCAAGGATTCAAGCACTTTGCAAACTGTAATTAATGGCGATTTGACTGCTAAAAACAACGGTTATATCACAGCTTTTGTTAACAATGCAGGTTCTAGCTTCACCGGTAACACAACCGATGCACATTGGCAAGATGTAAATACGAGAGATGCTGGCAACAAGGGTATCCATTTAACACTTAATGACGGCAGCGTCTGGAATGATTTTGACTACGATTCCACCATTCAAGTTCTTGACACAAGCAAGGCGAAGGTTGATATGCAGGATGATAAGTTCAAACGCTTGTCCATCGGCACTTTAAAAGGGGATAAAAGCACTTTTAACATGGACATCGACGCAGGCATTAATACCAACAACAGCGACCGTCTGTACATCGCAGGCACCCACACCGGCAACCATTACATTACGCTTAACAACGTTAATGCAGATGGCAATACTGACGGCGCTGCAGGTACTGTTCTTGTAAGCGTAAAGGACGAACAGGGCAAGTTCCTGGCCAACGATAAGGAGAGTTCTCTTTATTGGTATAAATACACGCTGGATCATCGGGATAGTACTACAGACGGCTATAATACCGACTGGTACTTGAAAGGGGTAGAGATAATCCCTGCTTATCCACTTAACCCTGCAAATCCAAGGCCGACAACCAGCGTAGATGCAGTTGATGCAACCCAAAGACTGGCTTTTGCCAACTGGGTGGAGGATGACAAGCTTATGCAGCGCATGGGCGACCTGCGCCACGAAACCAATAATGAGGAAGGCGTTTGGG